>OQVT01003125.1_pt1 | contig 10630 bp, 8 predicted proteins | sample 1691561 | NCBI WGS metagenome assembly OQVT01 (sample SAMN03418260, study PRJEB22391) | human gut metagenome | biome: human-gut; feature: organic feature; material: feces | host: Homo sapiens | place: Tanzania | collected 2013-01
TGGTACACAGAGTCGGCGTTGTCGTCGTCGTCAATATAAACATATTGTGTCTCATCCGTCTTGCTGAATGAGGCAAAAAAATAGTAGTAGACAATGCCTACTAGAGCCATACCGCATAGTATTGCCGGTATGAGAAAACGTCTTGTTTTGCTTGCTTTCATAATAATGCTTGTCAATAAACAATGCAAAGATAATGCAAATGAGCGAAATAGCAAAACAAAATTTGCATTTATGCTCTGCTATACATATAATGTAATTTAATTGCAGTAATTCAACATAAATAAAACGGAGGGTAATATTGTGGGTGAATAAAAATAGTTATACCTTTGCATCGACCAAGGAGAAAATTCTGATTAAGAAATGAAATAAAGAATGAAGAAGTAAAATAGAAATACGAAGAACTTTAAATAGACATATACGAAGAACTAAAAATGGTAAAAAGATGAAATACAATACTTATATCTTCGACCTCGATGGTACATTGCTTAGCACATTGGGCGACCTTGCTGCCAGCTGCAATTATGCTTTGCGCAGTTGTGGTATGCCTGAACGTTCGCTTGACGAAGTTCGCCAGTTTGTAGGCAATGGTGTGAAAATGCTTATGATAAGGGCGGTGCCTGGAGGTGAGGAGAATGCTGACTTTGAAAAGGCGTATGCCACATTCCGTGAACACTATATGCACCACAATCTTGATACCACAGCCCCTTATCCAGGTATCATGGATATGCTAAAACGCTTAAGCGAGGGTGGGGCGAAGTTGGCTGTTGTAAGCAATAAATTTTATGCAGCTACGCAAGAGCTTGTTGCTCATTTCTTTGGCGACTACGTTAAGGTGGCTATAGGTGAGCGTGAGCAAATACGCAAGAAACCAGCTCCTGATACTGTTATAGAAGCTCTTCGCCAACTTGGTGCTGATGCCAATAGTGCTGTCTATATTGGCGATAGCGATGTTGATATTGATACAGCACGTGCTGCAGGAATGCCATGTATAAGCGTGTTGTGGGGATTCCGTGATAAGGATTTCCTTATTCAGCATGGTGCCGAAACATTGGTGGAAAGCCCGGAGGAGATTATCTAAGTGAAGAGTGAAGAATTCTTCACTCTTCGTTCTTCACTTTAAAGGCTTCCCTTTGTCGAAGGCAGAGTGAAATGATAGATGTCTCTGCGTACAGCCATTTTAAGTGCTCTTGCAAGAGCCTTGAATATTCCTTCTATTTTGTGATGTTCGTTTTCGCCCTCAGCCTTTATGTTGAGGTTCATGCGAGCAGCATCGCTAAGACTCTTGAAGAAATGCAGGAACATCTCTGTAGGCATGTCGCCAACATGTTCGCGATGGAATTCAGCATCCCAAACAAGCCATGGACGTCCACCGAAATCGAGTGCCACCTGGCATAGGCAGTCGTCCATAGGCAGACAATAGCCATAGCGCTCAATGCCACGCTTATCGCCCAAAGCCTTCAGAATACATTCGCCAAGGGCCAATGCAGTATCTTCGATAGTGTGGTGTTCGTCAACATTCAAGTCGCCATTTGTGCGAATATAAAGATCCATCATGCCATGCTTGCCAATTTGTTCAAGCATGTGGTCGAAGAAACCCAGACCTGTTTTGATGTCGCAATTGCCTGAACCATCGATATTCAGGCGAATGTCTATGTCTGTTTCGTGAGTGGTGCGGCGCACTTCTGCCTTTCTTTCTCCAGCAAAGAGAATCTCTGCAATCTTGTCCCAAGTCATTCCGTCGCGTCCAAGAATAAGCGCTTTGCATCCAAGGTTCTCTGCCAGTTGAGCATCAGTCTCTCTGTCGCCAATCACGTAGCTGCCTGCGATGTCGTAGTCGGGATTATCGATGTATTCCGTCAGCATTCCTGTATTAGGCTTGCGCATAGGCGAATTGTCCTCAGGAAAATGACGGTCGATCTTTATATCATCGAAAGTCACGCCCTCGTCCTCAAGTGTCTGCAGTATGAAGTTGTGTACAGGCCAAAAGGTTGGCTCTGGGAAACTCTCTGTGCCCAAGCCGTCTTGGTTGCTCACCATAACGAAGCGGAAGTCGAGATGCTGGCGAATGAAACCAAGGTTGCGAAACATACCCTCGGTAAATCTCAGTTTCTCGAAGCTGTCTATCTGCTCGTCTTCTGGTTCGCGGATAAGGGTGCCATCACGGTCGATGAAAAGAATGCGTTGCTTGTTCATTGTTGTTGTGTTGTTGGGTTATTAATTGGTTATTTATTGGTTGTTATTAATTGCTTCCTGCTTGTTTGCATTCTTGCTTGCTATGCTTCCATACGCATAGTAAACAGCGATGTGTCCCCAAATCATTACATACCCCATTAGGAACATTGCCACTACTGCTGCTCCATAATACATCAGCTTGAAGCCTGAAGGTAGAGCATCAGCATCGCCAAGAGCCATAGAAGAAGCGTTGGCAAAGTCGGCCATCATTATGGCGTTAGGCACAATGAAGAGAGGTATATATAATAAGGTGATGATGATGGCAAGGAGCATGTGAAGCATAAAGAGATAGCCCCACGACCTTAGTCCAACACCATATTCATGTCCGAAGATACTTCCCAAACGGCTATCTTCGTTGTATATATAATTCATACACGAATAAGCTGTAGGCAATAAAGCAATGCCGAATATCGCAGCCAAGGCTACAGCCACTCCGATGGCAATATTCAATGTGCCATGAGTAGCTGCGTCTGGTGTAGATTGCAAGATAAGATAGAATGCTGCTCCTATGATTATGCCTATCAAGAACGAGCATGCAACCATAACGCCAGACATCAGAAGAAAACGTTTATAGTTTTTAGCTAAACTCTTGCCATTTAGTAAAGTAGCTGTCTTTGAAAAAAGTAAAGCGTTAGTAAATATCGATGCTATAAATACTATGGCTGTAATGATCATTCCTATGGTTGTCTTAGAGTTGAGCACAGGTGTTAATGACACTACTGCGGCATTTATCAAAACGGGCAACCATGTAGCGAATAAAATAGTTTTTGCATTGTTGCATACAGTGTCGTAAGCTGCTTTTATACATGACGACACGCTGCGATGTTTGTAAAGTTCTTGTTCCATTATAATAACTCCTTAATAATAGTTATCTTTTTCAGATTATAATCTTTATCTTCTTCTGAATTCCGAGCATGTGATGGCTGTAGCAATAGCCACATTCAGGCTCTCAGCCTTATCGGCAGCAGTAGCAAAGTTCGGTATCAGCAATCGGTTGTTTACATGTTTTCTCACCTCTTGGCTAATGCCATTACCCTCGTTGCCCATCACTATGATGCCATGCTTACTCAGCTCTTTGGCATAAATATCTTCTCCATCGAGTAGGGTGCCATACACTGGGTAGTTTGCAGGAAGCGACGTTAGCAATTTGGTAATGTCGGTATAGATGATGTTCACACGAGCAATGCTTCCCATAGTAGCCTGCACCACTTTCGGATTGTAAGCGTCGGCAGTATCTTGGCTGCAATAGATGTTCTCTATGCCAAACCAGTCGGCAATACGAATTATTGTACCAAGGTTGCCTGGGTTCTGCACTCCGTCGAGAGCCAACGACAGTTTATCTTTAGGAAACTCTGCTGCCGACGAAGCGTTGCTGCCAGGAAGCTCGAATACTGCCAACACCTCCTGAGGAGTTTGCAGATAGCTTACCTTGCGCAATTCTTCTTCCGTAACGTCGAACACTTCAACCTCGGCATGAATCTTTGTTTGGTTAGCTTTTAGCCAACTTTCTGTTGCCACAACATAGCGCAAACGCATTGTCGGCATCAAGTCGCCAACAACCTTTGGACCCTCAGCCACAAACAAGCCTTCAGCCGTACGATTCTTCTTCAGTTCGAGCGAACGTATGTATTTTATCTTAGCCTTTGATATCATTGTAAATTATTTCTTGCAAAGGTAGTAATAATTTGGTTCTTTTTTGTAACTTTGCCCCACAAATTTATATTCCATTGAAGTTTATTAAACAATACATACTCTTTGCATCCTTTGCTTTGCTATCGGCATGCTCTGGCACCAAGTACGTGCCTGAGGGCGATTATTTGCTCGACAAAGTAGAGGTGAAGTCGGAACTTCCTGGTTTCGATGCGTCGTCGTTGTCGGCTTACGTTAAGCAGACTCCTAACACCAAATGGTTTTCTTTGTTCAGAATACCATTGGCTACATATTCCCTATCTGGTCGCGACAGCACAAAATGGGTAAACCGCACATTGCGCAATATTGGTCAGGCGCCAGTAGTCTACGACACTTTGCTCACCAACACTTCTTCGGCAGCCCTTTCTATGGCTATGCGCAATAGGGGCTACATGCATGCCGACGTAGATGTTAAGACTAAGCGCAAGGGCAAGAAGATAAAGGTGGTTTATGAGCTTAATCCAGGCGAACAATACACCATTGGCTCCATACGCTATGATATTGAAGACGATAGCATTGCCAAGATTCTAAGAAACGACAAAGCCTCTATGCTTCGTCGTGGAGCGCCATTTACCGTAGATAAGCTCGATGCCGAACGTAAGCGCATCACCAGCTTGCTCATGGATCGTGGCTACTATCGTTTCCACAAGGATTTCATCACCTATAGTGCAGACTCTTCGAGATATAGTAGCGATATTAACGTAACGCTCCATTTGTCGAAATATCGTGCCAACAACAATTCGCCCGAAACTCTTCACCCTTGCTATAGTATCAACTCCATAAACTATCTTTCGGGCAATGGAGCTGACGACAGCATTGTGCACCTTCGTCATAAGGTTATGGCTTACAATACTGCCATAAAACTTCATCGACCATTTTCTGCCACCGACCTTCAGACCACATACAACAACTTTGCTCGTCTGAAGGCTGTGCGCTATACTAATATTCGATTCAACGAAGTGCCTGACACCACGCTCTTGGATTGCAACATACAGGTGAGCACCAATAAGCCTCACTCTATATCTTTCCAGCCTGAGGGCACAAATACAGCAGGCGACCTTGGTGCGGCAGCATCATTGACCTACGAGAATAGAAACATATTCCGCGGTAGCGAACTTCTGAGTATCGAACTTCGTGGCGCTTTCGAAGCCATTACCGGACTCGAAGGCTATCAGAACCAAGACTATGTGGAATATAATGCTGAGGCTAAGTTGCAGTTTCCACGCTTCGTAGCTCCATTCCTCTCACGCACATTCCGCCGTCGCAGCAAGGCTACATCCGAACTTTCTGTGGCATGGAACATGCAGAATCGTCCAGAGTTCCATCGTCGTGTGTTCTCTACAGCTTGGCGATATCGATGGGCTGAACCTCATCATCATCTCAGCTATCGTTTCGATCTTCTTGACCTCAACTATGTCTACATGCCGTGGATAAGTGCTACGTTCAAGCACGACTACCTTGATAGCGTGAGCAACCGTAATGCCATCTTGCGCTACAACTATGAGGACTTGTTTATCATGAAGCTTGGTTTCGGAATCTCTTATAATACCGACAACTTCGCATTCCGTGCCAACATCGAGTCGGCGGGCAATCTGCTTGATGCTTTTGCTCGTGTAGCTAAGTTCCATACCAATAGTAATGGGCAGCATACATTTCTTAATATAGCATACGCACAATATGCTAAGTTCGACTTCGATTGCACACGTCTGTTCCGTTTCGATGCTCACAACACTCTTGCCCTGCATGGAGCCTTCGGCATTGCTTATCCTTATGGCAATAGCACGGTGTTGCCTTTTGAGAAGCGATATTTCTCGGGTGGAGCCAACTCGGTGAGAGGATGGGGAGTGAGAGAACTCGGACCAGGAAGATTTCGTGGTACTGATGGCCGTATCGACTTCATCAACCAGACGGGCGATATGAAACTCGACCTTAGTGCCGAATATCGCACTTATCTCTTTTGGAAGTTTGATGGTGCAGCCTTTGTTGATGCTGGTAACATCTGGACTTTGCGTTCGTATGCAGAGCAGCCTGGTGGACAATTCCATTTCACCGATTTCTATAAGCAGATAGCTGTGGCCTACGGTATTGGCTTGCGCCTTAACTTTGGCTATTTCATTCTTCGCTTCGATATGGGTATGAAAGCCATCAATCCTGCCTACGAAACCAAGAACGAGCACTACGCCTTTTTGCATCCTGACTTTTCTCGCGATTTTTCGTTCCACTTTGCTGTCGGAATGCCATTCTAAAAGGCTTTACTCATGATGGTTTCTTGAGAAATTCTCTTCATAAACAAAAATAAGGTGTAGCTTTCATGCGAAGGCTACACCTTATTATATATTATAATGTAAGGTCTATTGTTTAGTGATGCTTCTTTTCGCTCTCCTTGATAAAGCCATGGCGATAAGCGTAGAGAAGCTTTTTTAGTTCTGCCACTTGCTGGCGTAGCTCCTTACCCTTGTCAGTATCGGCAACGAGCATACGATGGCTCGACATTTCCACAATCTGAGTTGTAGACTTGATGTCGGTACCTCTGATTATAGCATCTTCGGTGCTTGTGAAAGGTTCGTGCTGCACCAACTGGAAGCCACGGCTGTGGTAAACCAAGGTGTAGCCAGCAATGCCAGTCTCCTTATGGTAAGCCTGCGAGAATCCGCCATCTATCACCATCAGCTTGCCGCCTGCCTTGATAGGGCTTTCGCCACTTGCCACATGCACAGGCACATGACCATTTATGATGTGGCGATTAGGGTCGGTAATGCCGAAGGCGTCCATTATCGAATCGCAAATATCCTCACGATCACGCAAGGTGAAGAAGTTGCCCTTAGCCTCGTGGTGTGTCTCCTTTTCGTTGATGAAATAGCGCTCAAATGTAGCCATCTTCGATTTGTCGAACAATGGACTATTTGGTCCGCACCATAGATAAAGGAAGTAGTCTACAGCATATTCGCGCTCCTCTTTTGGAGTATCGTTTTGGAAAGCCGAACGTATCTGCATGCCGATATCCGACATCAATGCTCGTCCTGAGCATTTGTGTCCTGGACGAATTTCCACTTCCTTCAGCGTGCCATCTTCGTTGAGTGGCACAGAGGCATGGAATAGCAAGTTGCCATTGTAAATGCCGTACATGCAACCATGCGCCAGCATAGCGCTGAGGTGGCGATGCAACTTTTCGCTAAGCATAAAGAAATGGCGCAGATGGTGCATCAGAGCCTCTTCCTCTTCTGTTAGCTTTGTAGGGTTGGCAGGGTCGATAGTAGGGAAGTGGCAACTCTTCATCTGATATGTGTTGCCCTCAAGGGTTATGGTGCCAGTCTTGTAGTCGATATGCGAGAGCAAGTCGCGCTCTTCCATCTTCCATTCCGGATGCTTATGATAAAGCTGTGCTTCCACCTTAAACTGCATCACGGCAATAGCCTTGTGCATCTGAGCTGTCAGGCGTTGGGTCTTAGCATCCATGTTTTCGGCACCGCCACTAAACTTAGGCATAAACTCTTCGCAAGGGTCGTCTTTGTAGGCTTCCATAGCAAAGGTGGCAAGAGGCACAAGGTTGATGCCGTAGCCTTCTTCCAAAGTTGCGAGGTTGGAATAGCGTAGCGACAAGCGAATTACATTGCAGATACAAGCATCATTGCCCGCAGCAGCACCCATCCACATTATGTCGTGGTTTCCCCATGTGATGTCCCAATGTTCGTAGTTCTCCATTAAGTCCATGATGCGATGAGCGCCAGGACCACGATCGTAGATGTCGCCCAAGAGGTGAAGTTGGTCGATAGCCAATCGCTGTATCACACCAGCCATAGCGATGATGAAATCGTCGGCACGTCCTGTAGATATTATGGTGTCGATAATCTCGTTTACATATGCTGTCTTGTTGGTGTCTTCTGTGCGCTCGTGGAGCAATTCTTCGATGATATAAGAGAAGTCGGCAGGCAACGAGTGGCGCACCTTAGATCGTGTGTATTTGCTCGAAATGTCTCGGCAAACAGCCACCAGCTTATGAAGCGTGATGTGGTACCAGTCGTCGATGTCTTTCTCTTGTGCTTTCACCAGCTCCAGCTTCTGCTCAGGATAGTAAATCAAGGTGCAGAGCTCACGCTTTTCAGCTTCGCGCAGAGTGGTGCCGAAAAGGTCGTTTACCTTTCGCTTAATATTGCCCGAAGCATTTTTGAGCACATGCTGGAAAGCCTCATACTCGCCATGAATATCGGCAAGGAAATGTTCGGTGCCCTTAGGCAAATTTAGAATAGCCTGAAGGTTTATAATTTCAGTACTTGCATCGGCTATTGTAGGAAACGAGTGTGACAACAGCTGCAAGTATCTCATGTCTTTTTCAATGTCTTTAGGATTTGTCATGACACGGCTATGTTTTTAAGTTTCGTAATCTCAGACGCCATTGCGTCTGCCTGTTTATCAAATATTGGTTTTATAGGCATGAAGCCTTCTGTTAATCTTGTGATGGTTGACATGGCAGCTTCGAGTCTTGCCATAAACAGCGTGGCGCTGGTTTCTTCGAGCATTGTTGCCAATACATCCTCGTCGTATTCCTCGTGGTTGAGGCGTGTGGCAAGGTTGGCAATATGGCGCAAAGGCAACTTGTTGTGAGCAAGTTCGTGCTTTATGTTTAGCACCATCATACACAGTTCGCGTTCCGTCTGCTGTTCGTCGGTGGCAATGTCTTCCACCTTGCTCTTCAGCATGATGTTGCTACTCAGCACGTCGTCGCACTTCAAATCTTTATCGCTATATTTATTGCTTGGAGCAAAGCGCTGAGCGTTGTCCACTTCTATCATCGTAAGTTCAGGGTTGATGATGGCTGCACCTTGGGCAATGATGTCGGAGATATGTTCGTCGTGAGCATAGATGCAGATGTTGCGCCAGTCGGTGGCGTCAATCTTCTCCACATCTTCCTTTGCTTGCTTCATGGCTGTAGGCATCTGCGCTATTTCGGGGCAGGTGGCTGCCTGCAGCAGATACGTCATGGCAGTTGCTGCTTGTTGGCTCATCAAGGTGTAGACATTGGAGTCCAGCACCTTTTGATAGAGAGTCAGCATCTGGCGAGCCATCTCCTTATTGCTCACGAGGCTTGTCAAAGCAGGGTTCTTGATGATGCTCACGCGAGGATTCCAACGCAGACGAGTGAACATTTCGTTTTCAAACTTTCCTGCCACATGCACAGCCGACGCCTGTCGTGTCATTCGGCGCTGAAAGAGGTTGGTCTGCAGATTTCTCTTTGCAGCCTTACCTTTCATAGTCCATGGTTCGAGTCCGCCTAAAGGCGAAAATACCGTAGGGATATTCGCCTTGGTGGCTTTCTGCATGAGCTGTGCCGCTTGATGATTCCAGCAGCCGAAGATGTGTACGATATTGATGTCGTTGAGCAACTGTGGTGAGTAAGCGTGAGCTATTTCAGCCTGCACACCGCTTATGTCACCATTCTCGTTAAGACACACATTCAGCGCCGTCACCAATTCTTTGTTGGCGTCGACGCTGAATGTCTGTTGTGGTATATAGAGCAAAATCCTCATAATCCTATAGTTTTATAGCTTATGGGTTGTAAAATCTAATTTGTCGGCAAACTTATGGTTTATGGCATGTTTCATGTTGTGCCACACCACGCTAAGCTGCAAAGGCAAAGCCAAAAGGGTAGGGATATTTTCGCCCAACTCCTTGGAGCGTTTAGACAACCATAGACTACATAGTGATGTTGTTATTATCAGCGAAACCGCTGCTAATGCTGTGATAATCCATTGCTGAAGAGCTACGGATGCTGCAATGGCTGCGATGTCGGCAATTACTGTTGTGTGGAGCATTATCTGGTCGATGTTGAATACCAAGCGATGCTTTATGCCTCGCTTTAGTATCTTTCTCGACTCCAGATAGTACATGTGGTGATACAGCCACGCCTTATGGGTAGGAGCATCCTCGACGACATGAGCCTGTGGCGAGGTTTCTGTAGCTGTATTGTCGGCTGTGGCAAAATCGTTTACCAAGAAGTCGTATTCTCCTCTCACCAAGTTCAAGCTACTGCGAAAACCCTCCTGCTTCATAAACAGGCTTTTGCGTATCATAAGGTTAGAGCCATAATGGCGATAAGCCATAGACTGCTGTGCTTCGCGAAGCGAATAGCATTGAGTTAGCATGCGCTCAAAACGCTGATACATTTTCGCGTCGTCGTCATAACGGCTGTAGCCAATTACAAGGTCTTTGTCCTTATTGCAGTTGCGAGCCATAGTGGCAAGCCAATGTTCTGATTCTGGGCGGCATGATGGTTCCACGAGCATTATCCATTCGCTTTGGGCAGCCTTCACGCCAATTGTGATAGAGAGCTTTTTGCGGCTCATGTATCTCGACGATTCAGGTATCAGCGTGTAGTATAGATGCTTGTCGGCTGAAAGCAACTTCAACACATCTTCTGTTTCGCTGTCGCCTTTCTCTGCCACCACTATCACCTGAAAGTTTCCAGGATATTGCTGTGCCAACACTAAGGGCAGATTGCGCCTTAGTTCGGCTGCATTGTCGTGGGCAGTTATGACGATGCTTACGGATGGCAAATGCTGTCCGTAAGCATCGTTAGCTGAACTGTTGTCGGCATCTTCTGTTGATGATAAGTCAGCCTCTTCCGACAAGATTATCTTTCGGAACAGAGGGTTAACAAAGGGGGCTATAATAGCCAATAGCAGCAGAATGCCGCAAATTATTAATGATGTTG
>OQVT01003126.1_pt1 | contig 10628 bp, 7 predicted proteins | sample 1691561 | NCBI WGS metagenome assembly OQVT01 (sample SAMN03418260, study PRJEB22391) | human gut metagenome | biome: human-gut; feature: organic feature; material: feces | host: Homo sapiens | place: Tanzania | collected 2013-01
CGCCCCTGCCATGGTGGAGCTGCCCGACGGTGACCTGCTGTGCTGCTGGTTTGCCGGCACCTATGAGGGCAGCGCCGACATCCACATCATCTGCGCCTGCCTGCCGCACGACGGCACGGCATGGCTGCCGCCGGTGGATATCTCCAAAGACCCCACCCGCAGCGAGCAGAACCCCTCGCTGTTCTACGGTCCGGACAACGCCGTCTGGGCGATGTACACCGCCCAGCTGGATCGTCAGGCGGGCAAGGACAATATGCAGTACACGGCGGTCGTCCGCTGCCAGAAATCCACCGACGGCGGCAAAACCTGGGGCGACTACACCACCGTTTTTCCCGAAGAAGGCACGTTCTGCCGCCAGCCCATCCAGATTTTGTCCAACGGGCGCTGGATCTTCGCCAACTGGCTTTGCACCGACTCGGTGGATGGTCTTTCCGGTGACCCCACGGCGTTCCGCATTTCGGACGACGAGGGCAAGACGTGGAAGATGGTTATGATGCCCAAGAGCAACGGTCACGTTCACGCCAACGTTGTGGAGCTGGAACCGGGGCATCTGGTGGCGTTTATGCGCAACCGCGAGGCTTGGCGCATCCACCGCAGCGAGTCGTTCGACTACGGCGACACATGGACAGAACCCGCGCCCACGCCGCTGCCCAACAACAATTCCAGCATCAGTGCGCTGAAATTACAGAGCGGCCGCATCGCCATCGCCTACAACCCCACCTGCACACCGAACCCGCAGCCCGGCAAGGCTGCCTGGCCCGGTCTGCGCTGCCCGGTGGCCGTGGCGCTGTCCGAGGACGGCGGTCTGACGTTCCCGATCATCCGCTGGATGGAGCGCGGCGAGGGCTATATGGGCGACGAGAACAAGACCAACAACAAACAGTACGAGTACCCTTACCTGATGCAGAGCCGCGACGGTATGCTGCATCTTGCCTACGCCGCCCGCACGCGGCAGGGAATCAAGTATGTCCGCTTCACTGAACAGGATGTTCTGGGTGCCAAGCGCGAGACCGTGGGGCTGTACAACCCCACCGCCGCACAGGCACACTAAGCTTATAGAATAGGGAATATATAGGGAGGTTTTTGCTATGCTTACCACTTACAGTCTGAAAATGCCCCATGCCGTCTATGGCGGCGAAAACGCGATGGACAACATCACCGCCATTTTGAAGAGCAGCAACGTCAGACGCGTTGCCATGTTCACCGATAAGGGCATCGAGGGTGCGGGGCTGTTCGCCCTGCCCGAAGCTGCCGTCAAAGCCAGCGGCGCGGACTACTACGTCCTCGACGACCTGCCCGCAGAGCCAAGCTATATGGCCGTGCAGAAGCTTGTTGACCAGTTCAAGGCGAGCGGTGCGGATATGATCGTTGCCTGCGGCGGCGGCTCTGTTATGGATGCCGCCAAGCTGGCCAGCGTGCTGGTCACCGACGAGTACGGCGTCAAGGAGCTGCTGGACGAACCCGGTCGCGCCAAGAAGTGCGTACCCATCATTCTGATCCCCACCACCGCCGGTACGGGCGCAGAGGTCACCCCCAACGCCATCGTTGCCGTGCCTGAGAAGGAGCTGAAGGTCGGCATCGTCAACGAGAATATGATTGCCGACTACGTCATCCTTGACGCCCGCATGATCAAGAACCTGCCGCGCAAGATCGCCGCCGCCACCGGTGTTGACGCACTGGCGCACTGCATTGAGTGCTTCACCGGCAACAAGGCCAATCCCTTCAGCGACCTGTACGCGCTGGAGGGGCTTGACCTGATCCTGAACAACATTGAAAAAGCCTGCGACGACCCCGAGGCGATGGTCGAAAAGAACCGTATGCAGATTGCCGCTTACTACGGCGGTCTTGCCATCACAGCCAGCGGCACGACGGCTGTCCACGCCCTGAGCTATCCCTTGGGCGGCAAGTACCACATTGCCCACGGCGTTTCCAATGCGATCCTGCTTGCACCGGTCATGCGCTTCAACGCCGAGCATCCCGCCGTTAAGGAGCGTCTGGCTGCCGCCTATGACCGCTGCTGCCACGAGGAAAAGACCTGCACCACCGTGGACGAAAAGGCAAAGTGGATCATTGCCAAGCTGGAAGAAATCGTCAAGCATCTGGACATTCCCACCAGCCTTAAGACCTTCGGCGTGCCGGAGAGTGACCTTGAGGGTCTGGTCGAGTCCGGTATGCAGGTGCAGCGCCTGCTGGTCAACAATATGCGCCCGGTCACGCCGGACGACGCCCGCAAGCTGTATCAGGAGATTCTGTAAGCCACCAGATAAGGAGCATTTTACTATGAAAGTTTCGGAGATCAAAGGCATCATTCCCCCGGTAATCACCCCCATGAACAACGACCCCGAGCAGACCGTCAACCATGAGGAGCTGCGCAAGCAGGTCGAGCGTCTGCTGCAGGGCGGTGTCCACGGTATCTTCCCGCTGGGCACGAACGGCGAGGCTTACGCCCTGTCCTTCCAAGAGAAGGAGGAAGTGCTGGCCACCGTTATTGATCAGGTCAAGGGTCGTGTGCCGGTTTACGCCGGTACAGGCTGCATCACCACTGCCGAGACCATCCGCATGAGCAAGCGCGCCGAAGCACTGGGTGCGGATGCCCTGTCCATCATCACGCCGAGTTTTGCGCTGGCCTCCCAGAAGGAGCTGTACGACCACTATGCGGCTGTGGCAAAGGTCGTGGACCTGCCCATTATCCTGTACAATATTCCCGCCCGCACCGGCAATAAGCTGCTGCCCGAAACCGTGCAGGCACTGTGCCGCGACGTGGATAACATCGTCGGCGCCAAGGATTCCAGCGGCGATATCGAAAACCTGAAAGCCTATATCCGCCTGACCCGCGACCTCGGCAAGGATGTGCGCATCCTGGCGGGCAACGACGGCGCGATCCTGACCTGCCTGAAAGAGGGCGGCGCCGGCGGCATTGCCGGCCGCGCCAACATCTGGCCCGCTACTGTCGCCTCCATCTATGACCGCTTCATTGCGGGCGATCTGGAGGGCGCACAGGCGGCGCAGGATGCCATTGCCATCCTGCAGCAGACCTTCAAGTACGGCAACCCCAACACCATCATCAAGACGGCAGTCGCCCTGCAGGGGCGCAACGTCGGCAAGTGCCGCGCACCCTTCAACTATGTGCCCGAAGAGGGGCTGGAGGCCATCAAGAAAGTGCTGGCCGACAACGCCGCCAAGGGCTGGAACTGATACGCGAGAGGAGACGTTCTTATGAGTGAAAAGCCTATTGTCGGCATTACGATGGGCGACCCCGCGGGCAACGGTCCCGAGATCACCGTCAAGGCGCTGAGCCACGCCGATATGTACGACCGCTGCCGCCCCATCGTGGTGGGCGATGCAAAGATGATCGAGCAGGCGACCCATTTTGTGGGGCGCCCCGATATCGCCATCCACCGCTGTGAGAAGGTCAGCGATGCCAGATTCACCCCCGGCACCATCGATGTGCTGCATCTGGAACTGATCCCCGACGTCAAGACGTTCCCCATCGGGCAGGTCAGCGTCGAGGGCGGCAACGCAGCGTTCCAGTGCGTAAAAAAGGTCATTGAGCTGGCGCTGGCCGGTGAGGTGGATGCCACCTGCACCAACGCCCTGAACAAGGAAGCCATGAACAAGGCGCTGGCATACTACCACGGTGAAAAATCCGACGGTTACACCCACTTTGACGGTCACACCGAGATCTACGCCACCTACACCCACACCAAGAAGTACACGATGATGCTGGCGCATCACGACCTGCGCGTTGTGCATGTGTCTACCCATGTTTCGCTGCGCGAAGCCTGCGACCGCGTCAAGAAGGACCGCGTGCTGGAGGTCATTGAAATTGCCGACAAGGCCTGCAGGGATATGGGCATTGCCGAGCCAAAGATCGCTGTGGCGGGTCTGAACCCCCACTGCGGCGAGAACGGGCTGTTCGGCACCGAGGAGATCGAGGAGATCAAGCCCGCCATTGAGGCTGCCAAGACCGAGGGCATCAACGCCATAGGTCCCATCCCGCCGGACAGCGTCTTTTCCGAGGCACTGGGCGGCTGGTATGATATCGTCGTCTGTATGTACCACGATCAGGGGCATATTCCTCTCAAGACTGTCGGCTTCGTCTATGACCGCGACAAGCAGGCGTGGAAAGCCGTTGAGGGTGTCAATGTTACGCTGGGTCTGCCCATCATCCGCACCAGCGTTGACCACGGTACCGGCTTTGCGCTGGCCGGTAAGGGCACCAGCAACGAGCTGAGCCTTGTCAACGCCATCGACTACGCCATTAAGATGACGAACGGTCGCAAATAAACCCAGAGATCGTAATACCGCTCCGAAATGTTGCGTTTTTTAAGTGTTTCAAATTTGCACAGATAGTTCCCTTTCTGTTTGCGCAACGTTTAAAATCGAAACGCTTTTTGAGCGCAATTCACAAAAAATCCATTTTATGTTTCCGATTGGAACAGATTTGAACACAAACTCGATTGTTGCCGACCTGCGCAGACAGTATACTTGTAACTAAGATAAACACGGTATTGTGTTTGCGGCAAACTACGCAGGGAAGGGAGGATCGAGTTGGAGAGGAAGCGGGGCTCTACCTCCGCTGAGAAAAATTCCCGGAATCCGTTTAAAAGATAGGAGATATGCAAAATGACATTGCAAATGGGGATCGCGCTTGCGATCGTAATTTTAATGATCGTTATGATCATGTCGGACAAATTCTCGTTTGGCGCACCGCCGCTGGTGGCGTGCTGCCTGCTGGTGCTGACCGGAGTTTCCACGATTGAGGATGCTTTTGCAGGCTTTATTGACAAGAATGTTATTATGGTTGCGGGCTTTATGGCTGTTATGGCGGCCCTGCAGAAAACCAGCCTGATGGGCAGCATCAAGCACATTATGGCAAAGCTGGCAACCAAGGGTGGTTTTAAAGCCTATGCGCTGATCATCATTGTTATTATGATCGGCAGCAGCCTTTTGGGCGGCGGCAACACCGGTTACTATGTGATGATCCTGACGATCCTTTCCACCATCCCGTACAGCAAGCATCTGCCCAACTCCAAGCTGCTGATGCCCGGCGGCTTTGCTACCGGTCGTGCGCTGATTCCCTTCAGCGTTGCGTTCTTTATGGGTCTGTCCAGCTCCCTGCTGGAAGGCACCGGCGTTGAGAGCGAGGTCACGCTGCCCCGCTACGCCGGCATGGTGTTCTTCATGAGCCTGTTCTTCCTGGTCTGGTGCCTGATTGCCTACAAGCTGCTGCCGGATCATGATGTCGGCGCCGGGGATGCTGTGGCAGAAGCCGAGGAAGCCCCTGCTGCGGCAGAGATGCCCAAGTGGAAAGAATACTGCACCTACGTTGCATTTGCTGTCTCGATCATCGGTATGGTTTTCGCCAGCCACTTTGGCGAGGCTGCCTACATTCTGCCCGGTCTGATGGCGGCGTTCCTCTGCCTGATCGGCGTGTTCAACTTTAAAGAGCTGCGCGCCAATGTGTTCAGCCCGCTGATCCTGATGATGGCTGCTGTTATCGGCGTTGCCAATGCGCTGGCTTCCACCGGCTTTACCGCCATGGTAGGCGAAGCCGTTGCCGGGCTGATGGGCGCCAATGTAAACTACTTCGTCCTGATTTTGGTATTCTGCCTGCTGACCAGTGCCTGCGCTACGCTGACCGGCGCTTCCATCGGTTCGCTGTTCGTATTTGCGCCTATCGCCATTGCAACCTGCACCAGCCTTGGCATCAACCCGGCAGGCGTTGCAGCTGCCATGACCGCTTCCGCATGGGGCGGCGGCTTCCTGCCGATCGACGGTCTGCCCGCTATGATCCTCGGCATGGGCAAATACAAGCTGTCTGACTTCTTCAAATTTGCCATTCCGATGTACCTGTTCCAGATCGTAGGTCTGGCTGTCGGCGCGTTTCTTATGTTTCCCGCTTGATTCAAATAGGCAAGACCGCGCAGCGCCGATATTTTATGGGGACTGCGCGGTCTTTCTTTTACACAGGAGGCTTTTTACCATGAATGACCCGATGAATCCACTTGTTCAATTTTCTGCCGAAGCGGGGCGTATCGTGTCGGAGTCGGTTCCCGGAGAAACGAACACGACCATAGAACACGAAAACGATGTTCATGCGGACAGCGGCGCGGATCGCACAATGTATTGCTATGCCCCGAAAAGCGGCTGCCCGGATCCCAAGCAGACACAGGTTATTATGGTGCTGCGCAGCGGTCGGGATGAAGCGTCTGCCGCCGAATGTATGCAGCGCTTAGGGCTGGATGCACTGGCTGAAGAAGAACATTTTCTGCTTTTGTTCCCCAACCCCACGCAGCAGGGCTGGAATTACACCAACGACCCCACGCGCGAAAACGATATGGATTATCTGGTGCGCTGCTTCGGTGTGCTGCGCGGCAGCAAGCTGGGGGTGAACGGCTTTAACGGGATGATCTTCTACATTGCGGATTCCCCGGAAGCCTCCGCCATGCTGACAACGCTGGCAGCCCTGCGCCCGCTGAATGTGCCGGCCATGATGGTTTCCCACCTGCCGGACGGCTATGCGCTGCCGGACGGTGCGCTGAATGTGGAAACCGCCGCATGGAGCAGCGATCCGCTGGTGACTGCGTATCTGATGCATGCGAACGGCGAGACAAGCCGGGAGCCGGAGCATGACGGTATTGTTACGCACTACGGCAAAAATCCCGAGTGCCGTTTGATCACCACCCAGCGTCCCACGGATGCGGAATCTGTGCGGCTGGCGTGGGAATATCTGTTCAGCCGCTCCCGCCGCTGGCAAAATGATGTGTATGGTCATTACCAGCACCGTACCGCTTTTACGCAGCGCGGCTTTACCGCCCATGTAAATGACACGAGTCTCGGCGTGAACAACAACTACCCGCACACCTGGTATGAGTATATTCCGCCGCAGCTGCGCGGCAGCAAGGAAAAAGTGCCGCTGGTGTTTTATTTCCACGGGGTAAACTGTGTGCCTTTGTATGGCGCTGAGCAAAGCAACTGGCACGATATTGCCGACCGGGAAAACCTGATCGTGGTATTCCCTGCCCCGGCGCGCAGCAAGTGTTGGAATATTTTTGATCTGCCGGTTCTGCCCAGCGATATAGATTTTGTGCTGGCACTGATCGAGCATATGAAACAGGTGCATCCCATCGACGAAAGCCGCATTTATGTCAGCGGCTTCTCCATGGGTGCCGCTATGACCCATGCGCTGGCAAGCACCTACCCCGAAATTTTTGCAGCGGCAGCCCCCTGCAACGCTTTTGCCACCTTCTTTATGGATGCAGACCCCGCCAAAATGCTGCAGGGCTTTATCCGCGATGTGCCGCCGGAAAAGCTGGGACATCGCTGCATCTCGGCAGAGCACGCCAAGGAAAAGAAAGCAAAACGCGATCTACTGATGCCTGTTATCCAGAACGCGGGCGCGGCAGATGATTCGATGGTTCACTGGCCGATCCCCGCTGATCCGTCCGGTATGGCAGCTAAGTCACTGGCATGGTGGAAGGCGTTTGACCACATCCCGCAGGAGCCAATGTTTGATACGCTCAGCGGCACAGGTCTGGCTGCCGACGCTGCATCCGCCAGAGACGGCGGGCGCTACACCGTGCAGAGCTGGTTCAACAAAGACGTTTCCGCCGAGACACCGCTGCTGCAGCTTGTCGTTGCTGCCAATATGCCGCACGCGGTGGATCCCGTGCAGATCGAATGGGCATGGGAGTTTATGCGTCAATTCTCCCGCGGCGAAAACGGGGAATTGATTCTCACTGAGTAAGAAGGGCTTTTCCGTATGGTATACACCTATGTATCGACCCGCGCCGATTACGACCCGGCAAAAATGTTCCTCGTCTGCCCGCCCGCCGCACAAGCCGCCACAAAGGAGGCCGCACGGCGTTTTGCACAAAGCTCCGGCTGGCAGATGTTGGCAGAATGGGAAAGCGGCGTTCTGGTGATCCCGATCGTACCCGGCGGCTGGGAGGTCGAGGATGTTACGCTTCCGGCGCGGCTGTACGATGAACTTCGAAACAGCTTTGCCACGCAAAACGGTCGTAGCCTGTTTGGTCGCGGCGGTAAGCTGTGGTGTTGGGAGACAATGCTCTACCTTGTGGGGTACGAGGACGGGGCGGTCTTTGCCGGAAACTGTCTGGCAGCGCGACCGAATCGTATGGCAGCGGCTGCCCTGGTGAACGGCGTGCCGGACGATTTTTCTGCCGCACAGCAGGCATCGGACCATTGGATGGTCAAAAACGTCAGCGCCGACTACTCGGCGACATATGGAACACTGGCAAGCTGCGTCTGGCTGTTGGGTACCCCGATGAAGCAAGCGCAGCAAACCTTGGAATACTTTGCTGCGGCAGCCAAGGCTGCAAAGCAGGAACCGGTTACGCTTGCCGGAATACCGGCGCAGCGCTGGTATAACGCAGAGTTTCCGGCGCAGCAGGTGCTTGTCTCAGAAAATGCGCCTGCGCCCGGGCTGCCCCTTGCGACTGCAATTTATCAGGGGCTGTTTGAACACATCATCCGCTGGAAGGACGGTCCGGACGGCACACTGCGCTTCCACCCCACGCGCACGGAATACTACACAAGCGGAGAGTACCGAATCGGCTCGGTTTGTCACGGCACGTTGGATTACCCCTACGGGGTTCGATTGCCGCGCGGAATGTCCAAGGCGGAGGCCGCCGGTCTGCCGCTGGTTTACAGCGTGCATGGTCGCGGTGAGCCGGCATGGATGTTCTGCTCCAAAAACGGGTGGGATGTGCTGCAGGACGAAACGCGAGACTTTGTGCTGGTCGTGCCGGATTCGCCGGGCAACATCTGGCAGCTGGCGCGTGACGCCGACGCCTTTGCCGCCATGACGGAGAAAATTTGTGCCGAGTATGCGTTGGACACAAGCCGTGTGTATTTGACCGGATTCTCCAACGGCGGTTCCATCACGCGGGAGGTCGGGACCTCCCGACCGGAGCTGTTTGCGGCGATCTCGCCATGGAACGGTCCCGTATTGCCCGGCAGCGGTTTGATGGCGGACACAGCCATATGCCCCGAATTGACAGAAAAAGGCTTTGAGCTGCCCTATTGGGTTTGCGTGGGCGACAACGACGGCGCCACGGCGGGCTGCCGCATGGAAGAACAGCTCACGCCCGTTTTGCGGACAAACCGCTGCCCGGCAAAGGTTGACAAGGCGGAGGACGGCGGCTATCACCCTGACGCTATCCGCACAGGTGAAAATTTTTACACGGTGCAAAAAGGCTACACGGACGGGGAACGCTTGTTCACCCGCCTATATCAGGCTGCGGACGGAACACCGCGCGTCGGCTATACGGTGATGAAGAATATGCCGCATGGCGCGATTCCCGATCAAAGCCGGGCCGCGTGGGATTTTATGAAGCACTTCAGCCGCCCGCAGGGCAGCAAAGCGGTTGTGTATCAGCCGTAACAGTTTACCATTCCCCTTCTCCCATAAAAGCATTCAGCATACAAGACCGGGGACGCTTGCGTCCTCGGTTTTGTATAAGGGAGTATTTATATAATAAAAATCCGAGGAGGAAAAGTATGTTCGTACCTGTTTTGCTCTTTATCGTCGGTCTGCTGTTTCTGATCAAAGGCGGCGACTGGTTCGTGGACGGCGCATCCGCGCTGGCACGGCGCTTCCACCTGCCGGAGCTGCTGATCGGCGCGACGGTCGTTTCCATCGGCACAACGCTGCCGGAGGTCATGGTCTCGACGATGTCGGCGGTGTCCGGTCACGGCGAGATCGCCTACGGCAACGCCATCGGCTCGGTCATCTGCAATGCCGCGCTGATTGCCGCCATCACCATTGCGGTGCGCCCCGGCAAGGTGGACCCCAAGACCCTGCGCACTCCCGTGGCGTTCTTCTTTGCCGCTGCCGCCATCTACTGCTTTGCCGCCTACGTTATGGGGCGCTTTACCCGCGTGATGGGTCTTGTGATGCTGGCAATGTTCGTGGCGTATATGGTCGTCAACGTCAAGCAGATGAAAAACGCCCCCGCCGAGGAACCGGCGGAGGAAACCGCCAGCTTCAGCAGCCCGCAGCTGCAAAGTGCCGTATCAGCCACCAGCAGCAAATCGCTGCTGAAAAGGAAGGCGGCAATACCCGCCAGACAGCCCAGGCCAAGTCCCAGCGCCACAAGCGTATCAATGCCTCCGGCACCTGGAGCCCAGGCAAGGTAATTGACAGCGGAAACCAGCTGAAGCAGGATGGAGACAATCAGAACATACACCCCAGCTTTTCTGTTGGTAAACAAGCTTTTCATTTCTTTTCCGCTCCCTTCTGCTTTTTGTAATAGGCAAGCTTAGCAGCCAGCATAGCCAGCACCGCCAGACCCGTTACCACGGAAACGCCGATGGTCACGCTGCGCAGGGCAGGCTGCCACCAAGGAATAATCTTCACAATCCGGGTATTGTTGCCGATACCGTTCATCATGCTGCTGTTGGCGTCATTGTACAGAATATCCTTGGCGGCACGGCGCAGCAGTGCGCGGATGCATACGCGATGGCGCTTGCAAACCTGCTCGGGCTTGTCTGCGATCCGGTCGCCGGGCTCGTGGAGGTGCCGTGCGTTAAGCGCAACGTCATCGGTGCGGTCAACGCCGTGAGCGCGGCGAACATGGCCGTTGCCGCATAGCTCCGCCTTT
>OQVT01003127.1_pt1 | contig 10627 bp, 7 predicted proteins | sample 1691561 | NCBI WGS metagenome assembly OQVT01 (sample SAMN03418260, study PRJEB22391) | human gut metagenome | biome: human-gut; feature: organic feature; material: feces | host: Homo sapiens | place: Tanzania | collected 2013-01
TTACCTATATAATATAGGCAAACGCCCAACTTCTTGATTTTCAATCAAAGTCCAATTTAGAGCGAGTTAGTTTTGTAAACTATAATATTTATCAAATGGCTATAAGTTCGCAATCAAATCATAGGAAAAAACTTAATCCACTAATGTTTGTGGGAACAGGAAGTGATGTTGGAAAGAGTGTTGTAGCTGCTGCGTTTTGTAGAATATTTCGGCAAGACGGATATCGCCCAGCTCCATTTAAAGCACAAAACATGTCGCTCAACTCGTATGCCACTTCCGATGGATTAGAATTAGGACGCGCTCAGGCTGTACAAGCTGAAGCGGCAGGAATCCCTTGTGAGGCCGATATGAATCCCATCTTGCTGAAACCGCAGTCTGACCATACATCGCAAGTAGTCTTGTTGGGACGTCCTGACAGCAATCAGTCTGCTGGAAGCTATTTTCGAAAGGAAGGACGAGATCGCTTTCGTAAGGTTGCTCATGAAGCATTTGATCGTTTGGCATCCCGTTTCAATCCTATTGTGATGGAAGGGGCTGGAAGTGTTTCTGAAATCAATTTGCGCGAGGTAGATATTGTCAATATGCCTATGGCTCTTTATGCCCATGCAAATGTAATTCTTGTCGCAGATATTGACCGCGGTGGCGTTTTTGCTAGTATTTATGGCAGTATTATGTTGATGACACCTGAAGAACGAAGTCACATTAAAGGTATTATTATCAATAAATTCCGTGGAGACATCAGTCTCTTCGAATCAGGCGCGAAAATGATAGAGCAACTATGTGGAATACCAGTTCTCGGTATCCTGCCTTATTTTCGTGATATTCATATTGAAGAAGAGGATAGTGTCTCGTTGCAGGTTAAGTCGAGACAGGCTGTAAAAGGCAAGGTAAATGTTGCAGTAGTATTGTTGCGCCACATGAGCAATTTTACAGACTTTGATGCATTAGAACAAGATTCACGACTGCACCTTTATTATACCAACAATCCTGCTGATCTTGAAGATGCAAATATCATCATCGTTCCTGGATCCAAATCTACGATAGATGATCTTTGTCTGTTACGTCAGAATGGAATGGCAAAAGCTGTTGTAGAAGCACGAAAACGTGGCGTTACGGTGCTAGGCATATGTGGCGGCTATCAGATCTTGGGAAAGGAAGTACGAGACCCGAATCATGTCGAGGGTGAAATCGAGCGATTGCCTGGGTTGGGACTTTTGCCTGTCGTGACAGTTATTGGTGGTGAAAAAACTACTCGACAAGTTACATTCCAATGTCCTACGCTGGTAAAAGATGAAAATGTCAAGCTTCGCGGTTATGAAATTCACATGGGAACGACAACACTTGATGACAATGCTCAGTCGATGAATCTATTTAATAACCAAACAACTGATGGATGTTTCGTTGATGATCGCTGCATGGGCACCTACATTCATGGAATACTTGATAATGCACCTATTGTTGATGTTTTATTGTCACCATATCTGAAAGATGCTCAACAGCAGTCTGTCTTTGACTATGAAACCTATAAAAACCAACAATATGATTTGTTGGCAGATCATGTAAGACAACATGTTGACATGGAGCGCATTTATCACATTCTTACTACGTCTGATTAGCTTTAACTGACAGATAAAGCAGATGTCGCATTTGTGGCAAAAGAAAGAAAAACATAATTCTTCTTTGTTTTTCGCTTACAAATTCGTAATTTTGCAAACGCATTGAGAATAGAAGGGAATGAGGTGAAAATCCTCGACTGTCCGGCAGCTGTAAACAACCCTATATCGACGTGAACAACAAAGTCACTGGTTTGTTACCGGGAAGGCGTTCGCGATCAGGTTGACAAGTCAGAATACCAATTCCAAGCATAAACAAAATTTTTCATCGTACTCTTGGGCTAGGCGATGAGATGTTTATAAATATGAAGAAATTCAATTTGTCGATAATTGCAATGCTTGTCTCTGTAAGCGCAACGGCGCAGACAGACACCATAACAAGCCGTGTTCATCAATTGAAAGAAGTGACTGTGACTAAGAGTCAGCGCAAGCGAATGCTCACAAGTACAGCACCTTTGCAAATGATGGACCGAAAAGACATGCTTACTATGGGAGTAACAGATATGGCAGACGCACTTCATCGAATGTCAGGTGTTACGCTACGCGACTATGGCGGTGCAGGAGGCATGAAGACCGTGGCTGTGCGTGGTTTTGGAGCAAAGCATACCGGTGTAAGTTATGACGGTGTTATGCTTAGTGATTGCCAGAGCGGCGAAATAGACCTTTCTCGTTATTCGCTTGATAATGTCGCCAAGTTATCATTGGTAATTGGTGATAATGATGATATTTTCATTCCTGCACGTCAGGCGGCATCATCAGCAGTTCTCAACATACAGACATTGCCTTTACCTTCTGATGAAAGAAAACCGCATTTAACTTCTCAGTTGAAGATGGGGTCATTCGGATATGTTAGTCCCTATTTGCGATATGAACAGAGTTTTTCTAAGGCCTTTGCCGTGTCTGCTGTAGCTGAATATATTTATGCCGAGAATGATTACCCTTATGAGATTAAAAATGTGAAGACTGTGACGAAAGATCGTCGTACTAACAGTCTCATGAGTAGCGGACATGGCGAGTTAAACTTTTCATGGCAACCTCATGCAACAAATCGATTGACAGGTAAGATTTACTATTATGACAATTCTCGTCAGTTGCCTGGCATCGTGCATTACTATACTAATGTTAGTGGTGAGACTCTTCATGACCGCAACTTCTTTGTACAGGCTGGGTTCCAAAAAAGTTGGGGAGATAAGTGGGCGTTGAAAACCATAGCCAAACTAAATTGGTACGAATCTATCTATCGCGACAAACTAATGCCTGGCGCTGTTAACGATGCAAGTTATTGGCAACGGGAATATTATGCTTCTGCTGCCCTGCTGTTTGTCCCAACGAAACATTGGGCAATGGATTATTCTGCAGATTATTCTTTTAACAATCTGAATGGCAGTTCATGGCGCGCCATTATTGGACATCCGTTTCGCCATAGTATTCTTCAGTCCGTTACTGTAAAATATCAAACTGGTCGTTGGGTCGTGACGGGAAAACTGTTGCATTCGCTTTTTATCAACCGTCAGAAGAACGTCGAACAGACAGATCGTACCGATGTGCAAATAAATTCTGCACGAAATATGCATCGTCTCTCACCATCGCTGTCGTTGTCATACAAACTGCTTGAAGATGAGGAACTCTTTCTGCGTGCCAGTTACAAAAATATTTTTCGTTCTCCCACCTTTAATGAGAGTTACTACTATCATTATGGCAGTACCGACTTGAATCCCGAATTAACTGACCAGTGGAATATAGGTGTGACATACTCACCTCATCTCTCGCGTTACACTACTGCAACGCTTACGTTTGACAGTTATATCAATAAGGTGAAAGACATGATAGTAGCAGTACCATATAATATGTTTGTTTGGACGTGTGTCAATGTCGGTAACGTGCGCAGTATAGGCATCGACGCAACAATGCAGGTTGAACACCAGTTCAATAAAGCTCATCGGTTGATGCTCTCTGGAAGTTATAGTTTGCAAAAGGTGCAAAACCGAACTAATCCTGAGTCGCCCAACTACAATAAGCAGATTGCCTATATGCCTCAACATACAGCAAGTGGTTCTGTTGCTTATGAGAATCCTTGGATAAACTTTATACTGCATGCGACAGGTATGAGTAGCCGTTGGCCTAACAACGAGCATTATCCTTCAACAATGATAGAAGGCTATGTTGATTTTGGCTTGACAGCATATAAACAAATCCATTTTGGAAACCATCATGTAGAAATTCGTGGAGATATTAAAAATCTCTTTAATAAACAATACTGTATCGTGGCTCATTATCCGATGCCCGGCAGAAGTTGGATGATATCAATCAATTACAAATTATAATTAAATTATTTATTCAAAATGAAAAAACATTTATTAAGTATGGCAGTACTGCTCATGGGAGCAGCTATGTTTACCGCCTGTGATGACAACGACAATGAACAGCATGAATACATTGTTCCTGTAACAAAAGGTGCATTCCTTGTATGTAGTGGAAACATGAGCGGCAACATCGACGGTAGCGTTTCATACCTCGATTATACCTCTAATCAGGTTGCCAACAAGCAGTTCCAAGCACAGAATGGTCGTTCCTTAGGTGGTACTCCTAATGATGCTTTGGTTTATGGTAGTAAGATGTATATTGCCGTAACTGGTGAGAATACTCTTGAAGTGGTTGATGCCAAAACCTTGAAGTCTATCAGACAGATCAAGACCAATGTGACTTTTGGTGAGGGTTGTCTCAAACCTCGTCACCTTACAGCCTCAGGCGACAAGGTGTATATTTCATTCTACGGAAAGTCTGAATCTTCGTATGATGATAATTGGGTTGCTACAACAAAAGGTAATGGATATGTAGTTGCAATTGATACCACAACATTCACCCAACAAGGTATCTATGAGGCTGGTTCTTTCCCCGAGGGCATTAGCGTAGCAGATAAGAAACTGTATGTCTGCAATTCTGATTATGCAGCATGCACCAAACCATCTATTTCTGTTATCGACCTGACTACCGGTGTTGGAAGTCTTATTAAGAATGATAATATTGTTAATCCACAGAAGATTGTCTTGACTGCTGCTGGCGATATGTATGTACTTGATTTTGGAAACTTTGGCGATAAGAAGTCTGGTGTGTATAAGATTTCTGCCAAAAATAATGAGGTGACACGTCTGATGGATGCCAACGACATGGATTGCATTGGTAGCAATATCTTTGGTTATTATACTGAGTTCGACGCTTCTTACAAACCAGTCAAGACTACTTATCAGGTCTATAATCTTTTAAGCCAGGGAACATCTACTTTCTACACAGATACTAATAACGAGATTATCCCTGCATGTATTGGTGTTGATCCAGTTGTCGGTACCGTGTTCATTGCTTCTAACGTGAAGAATGCTGATACTGGCAAAACTGATTATAAGGCAAATAGCAAGATCTTCATGTTCAACGTTGAATATTCACAACAGGGCGTTTTTGTATCCGCTTCAAAGAATGCTAATGTGTGGGGCGCTACTGCAGGTGTAGGTCCTTGCGCTTTTGCTTTCAACGTTACCACTAATGTGATCAAATATTAAATAGACAGAGATGCGTCAGTTCATCCTGTTTGGAATGATGACCGTGTTGCTGTCATCCTGCGGAGGCCGAATGGCCGAAGTGCAGGATGGTGGCGACACGCTTCATTTAAAATATTCCTCTTTGTTGACTATTGTGCGTCATGAGGGATATACGATGGCTCAAATCCGTAATCCTTGGAAATCAGGGAAGACTCTTCATACCTATGTGTTGGTTCCGAAAGACGAACAGTTACCAGATCAAGCATTACTGCCTGCACAGGCTACCATTATCCGTACACCCGTAGAGCATTCTGCTGTATTTACCACAGTTCATTGTTCTTTACTCGGTATGCTTGGAGCACAGGACAAAATAGTGGCTGTTGCTGATTTGAAATATATCAAACTGCCATTTGTCCAACAAGGGGTAAAAGCTGGTAAAATAGCAGATTGCGGTAGTGGAATGCAACCCATGGTAGAGAAGATTATGGATGTGAAGCCCGATATAATCATGCTTTCTCCTTTTGAAAACAGCGGTGGCTATGGAAAGGTTGAGGAAATCAATATTCCTATTGTAGAATGTGCAGAGTATATGGAAAACTCTCCGTTGGCACGTGCAGAATGGATGCGATTCTATGGATTGCTTCTTGGACGTGAACAGGAGGCAGACAGCCTTTTCGCTTGTGTAGATAGCTGTTACCACATGCTTCAACAACAAGCTTCAAAGGCTCGTCATGGAGGACATCGTCGTACTGTGCTTTTCGACAAGATGACAGGTTCTGTATGGCATGTTCCCGGTGGACGCAGCACCATTGGGCAGATGGTTAAAGATGCGGGTGGTGACTACCCTTGGGAGAACGATACCCATGGAGGAAGTCTGTCTCTGCCATTTGAGAATGTTTTAGAACGAGCTGGCGAAGCTGACGTCTGGCTGTTCCGTTATAGTAGTGACCATACCTATACGAAGGCAGATCTCTTAGGGGAGCGAGACGGTTATAAGATGCTGAAAGCATTTCGTCAGAATGAAGTTTATGGATGTAATGTAGAGAAGACGTCTTTTTATGAAGAAACTCCATTTCGTCCTGACCTATTGCTTTCTGACATCATCCAGATACTTCATCCGAATTTGATCCAATCAAAACACTTACGCTATTTCCAAAATACAAAATGAACAAAGGCTACATTTTATGCATCATGCTTGGCATCATGGTGCTCTTGCTTTTTGTGGTGAGCCTATTGATTGGTTCTGTCTCGATTCCTGTGAGCGAAACATTTCGCATTCTGATTGGAGAAGAGTCCGTCAAGCCCAGTTGGCAGTATATCGTGATTGAATCGCGCCTCCCTCAGGCTGTTACTGCCATGCTTTGTGGTGCTTCTTTAGCTGTTTGCGGACTTATCTTGCAAACGGCGTTTCGTAATCCGTTGGCAGGTCCCAGCATTTTTGGTGTTAATAGTGGTGCAGGCCTTGGTGTAGCCTTGGTGATGTTGTTTTTCGGTGGAAGCGTTTCGGCTGGAACTGTCAGCATTGGCGGTTTCATGGCTGTTCTTCTTGCTGCATTTGCAGGAGCTATGGGTGTCATGGCATTGATCTTTTTCTTTTCTACCTTGGTGCGAAGTCATGTGATGTTGCTGATTGTTGGCATAATGATAGGATATATGGCTGGTTCTGCCATTTCCTTGCTCAATTTTTTTGCAACAGATGAAGGGGTGAAATCGTATATGGTATGGGGAATGGGATCGTTTGGAGGTGTTTCGCTGAAAATGCTTCCTACTTTTAGTGTGATAACTTTGATAACCTTGGCTGTTTCTTTAGCTCTTGTCAAGCCTCTCAATGCCTTGGTCTTGGGAGATCGCTATGCTGAAAACCTTGGCGTAAACATTATACGTGTACGCAACTGGCTGTTGATGGTAACAGGTGTCCTTACTGCTGTAACCACGGCTTTTTGCGGTCCCGTGGCATTTATCGGTTTGGCAGTACCGCATATTGCGAGATTGGTGTTGGGAACAGACAATCATCGGGTTCTTCTTCCTGCTACAATTCTGACAGGAAGTGCTGTGGCTTTGCTTTGCAATATATTGACGGTATTACCTGGTGAGGGTGGGATAATACCTCTTAATGCCATTACGCCCTTGATAGGAGCACCTGTTGTTATCTACGTTATTCTTTCAAGGCGATAAGCGTGCTATAAAAATTTTCCGAATAAGAAAAGGCTACACCCAAACAGGTGTAGCCTTTTAGTTATGAAAACATATCTTTTTCCTTTGAGAATTCCTTATGTCTTAAAGAATGGTTTTAACAGCCTCGAGCATACCCTTGTCTTGAATCAGGTCAAGGAAGAGTTTAACCATTCCGTTGAGATTGCTGATCTTGTTGAGGTCTTCTCCCCAGATGAACTCGGCGCCGAGTACTCCGTCTGCAACCTTCTGGGTGTCACCAGTTGCCCACAGATCCTTGAGCAAATCCATAATCTTCTGGTCGTCATTAGGAACGATTTCTGCACCGTCAGCACGCTTGCCACCTTTGTAGTAGGTGATGATGGCAGCCAAACCGAATACCAATCCCTTAGGCAGTTCGCCCTTGCGCTCGAGATAGGTCTTTACTCCGGGCAGATCGCGTGCACAGAATTTGGGGAATGAGTTGAGCATGATGCTGGTCACCTGATGGTCAACGTATGGATTGTCGAAACGCTCCAAAACATCGCTTGCAAACTTCTCAAGCTCTTCAATAGGCAAATCGAGTGTTTGCATCAGTTCGTCAAACTGCACTTTGTGGATGTATTTACCGATGACCTCATGGTTGCAAGCATCGCGTACAATATTAACACCACTGAGGTATGCCACAGGAGAGAGTACGGTGTGTGGGCCGTTGAGCAATGTCACCTTGCGCTTGTGGTAAGGTTCTTCCGAAGGAACGAAGAGCACATGGAGACCAGCTTTGTCTGCGGGGAACTCATTAGCTACTTCCTTAGGAGCTTCAATCACCCAGAGGTGGAATGTCTCTGCCTGTACAACAAGGTTGTCGCGGTAAGAAATCTTTTCCTGAATCTCAGCAATTTCCTTGCGTGGGAATCCTGGAACGATACGATCCACGAGAGTGGCATAAACGCCACAAGCTTCTTCAAACCATTTCTTGAAAGCATCACCCAACTGCCACAGTTCGATGTATTTATAGATGCAATCCTTCAGTACGTGTCCGTTGAGGAAAATCAATTCACAAGGGAAGATGATAAGTCCTTTAGTGGGATCTCCGTTGAAAGTCTGATAACGGCGATAAAGCAACTGTACGAGTTTGCCAGGATATGAAGATGCAGGTTTATCATCCAACTTGCAAGCAGGGTCAAAAGCAATACCGGCTTCTGTGGTGTTACTAATGACGAAACGCATCTCAGGCTGGTCTGCCAATGCCATGAATGCATCGTTCTGTGAATAAGGATTCAAAGCGCGACTGATCACATCGATTCGCTCAAGCGTATTGACGGGCTTTCCGTTTTCACGACCCTGAAGATTGACGTGGTAAAGACAGTCTTGTCCGTTAAGCCAGTCTGCCATACCTCTTTCTATAGGCTGTACTACAACTACGCTACCATTGAAATCTGTTTTCTGGTCCATGTTCCAGATAATCCAATCAACAAAAGCACGAAGGAAGTTTCCTTCACCAAACTGAATCACCTTTTCAGGCATCACACTCTTAGGTGCGAAATGTTTGTTTAATGGTTTCATTTCTAAATATTTTATAGATTGTTTTTAAATGTAGGGCAAAGTTACGAACTAATTGCGAAACTGCAAAAAAAATATTTATTTATGTCCCATTTTTCTGCGTAAAGGTTTGCGGAGAAAAAAGTGCTTGTTTCTCATTCATAAGTTGGAATGAATAGGAGTTGATGACTCGTTCTCGGCTTCGGGATGTGCTCGGGATGTCTTCGGGATGGCGATACTCATTGCATTTTCAAGGATGTACAACTTCATGCATTTTCCAACGGATGTGCTTGCGGGAGCTTTGCTTGGAGTGGTGTCGGCTGTGTTTATGAATTATGTGTTTAGGAAAAAAGTACCAAAAAAATGCAAGGGAATAGCTGATTAGGTTGAATGCAGATGTGAAATATGTTATAATTTGTAAATACATATGATAGTGAGGTAAATATGAATAAAAAATGTTTTTTAATGGCACAAATTATAGCAGCAGGTTGTATGATTTGTGCCTGTGGAGCCGGACCGGATGAGACAGAAAAGGCTTCAAATACAGAGTTTGTCTCAAAAGGATATACAGTTGAAAGTGATACAATGGTGACGGAATCAACTGAAAATACAGAAAACACCACATTTTCCAATGCAGCATTAGGAGACGTAAAGGAACAGACCGTAAAGATAGCAAAGACCTCAGTGATATATTCGAAGCCGGATGCCAATGCATCGCAGCTTGGAAGTATAGAGAAAGGCACGAAGGTTAAGGCACTTGGAGATGTTGATGCAAACGGTTGGGTAATGGTTGAGTACAATGGACGAGCTGCTTATATAAAAGCTGAGAGTGCAGGTATTACTTTGTCGGCATCTGATACGGATACAGATAGTGCTGATGAATCTGACAATGACTCATCATCTGATAAGAAAAAAAAGACAACATCTAATACAAAGAGCAATACAGATACAAAGAGTGGCACGAAGACACAGAAAAAGTCTGATGGTTCAACATCTGGGACTACACAGCCGTCGTCTGAACCGGCTACAACACCACAGACTCCATCATCAGAGCCGGCAACAACGCCGCAGACACCATCGTCTGAGACACCTGATCCAGAGCCGGAACCAACCCCGACACCTGATCCGGAGCCGGAACCAACTCCAACGCCTGATCCGGAGCCGGAACCGGAACCAACCCCAACACCTGATTCAGAACCGGAGCAGTCATCGGAACAGTCATCAGAGCAGATTCCGGCAGAATAGGCAAGTATATGAGTACCGGTAATAAAGTAAAAAAATCTCTTATAATCACAACTGTAGGTGGTTTTGTGTCCAGGTTTGAGATGGATAATGTACATATAATGCAAAAGCTTGGATATGAGGTGCATTATGCGGCAAATTTTAACAATACAGTTTATGAGTTTGATAAAAATGAGCTAATAAATAATGGAATTGTCTTACATCATGTAGATATAGATAAAAATCCTTATAATATTGTGTCATTATATAAGAGCTATAAAGAGATACTTGAAATTGCAAAAACAGAAAAAATAAATCTGATACATTGTCATACCCCTGTAGGAGGAGTGCTGGGGCGTCTTGTTGGAAGAAATACAGACTGCAAAGTGATATATACAGCGCATGGCTTCCATTTTTACAAGGGGGCGCCGGTGAAGAACTGGATGTTTTATTATCCTGTTGAGAAAATTCTGGCGCGATATACGGACTGCCTTATTACAATAAATGAGGCTGATTATAAACAATCTCAGAAAATGAAGGCAAAACATACTGTGCGGATTCCGGGGA
>OQVT01003129.1_pt1 | contig 10624 bp, 5 predicted proteins | sample 1691561 | NCBI WGS metagenome assembly OQVT01 (sample SAMN03418260, study PRJEB22391) | human gut metagenome | biome: human-gut; feature: organic feature; material: feces | host: Homo sapiens | place: Tanzania | collected 2013-01
GAAATCCGGTATACCCTCTTCCGGGTATCGGGGGTTTGAATCCCTCATCTTCCGCAAGGAAATATAAAATAAAAAACTCCTTTCACGCTTAAGTTAGCTTGAGTGATAATCAGCAACTTGAGTATGAAAGGAGTTTTTTTATAGTACATCATGTTGGGGAAGTATATTCTCCGAGGCGGGAAGCATGGTTTACCGGGTTCGGAAGCATAACTTTTCTGGTTCAAGAGTATTGCTTTTGTAAGATTGCCACTAGGCTCAATAGCTCTGCTGAGCCTAGTCAGCACGTCTGCTGACTGCAGTCGGCAGCTCTGCTGAGCCTAGTGACACTACCTTATTTCGTGCTCTTTTTCTCTCTTTTGTTTTCTTTCTTCGTCTTCGTCTTCGTCTTCATCTTTTTCTTCTTGATTCCGAAGAGGTCTCGCCAGCCATTGAAGTCTTTCTTCATAATCAGACCCAAGCCTTGGGTGTTCAGGCTGTTTCTGGTGAAATAGCGGTCGTTGGTCTGGTTATACATGCGGATGGCAAGGTTGCCGTTCGGATAAATGAGATAGCGCAGGTCGAAGTCTCCGATGAAACTCTGGGTGGCATTGGCGTTGTCGCGATAGCCAAACTGACCGTTGAAGAGCAGTCTGTTGTCCAGTAGTCTGCCGCTCAATATACCCTCATATTCCGCATTGTTGAATCCTTCATCACCCGTAGAGATATTGGCTCCGAAGTTCCAGTTTTTACTCTTCACCACATTCGATAGCACCGTATTAATCTGCTGCGAAATGGTTCCGCTCAGGAAACTCTGCATCGCCAGCGAAGTCTGACTTTGCTGGGCGGCATCCTCGCTTGCCTGGTTGTTGTTGGTCTGTGCATAGAAGCGACCGATGGCAAGCAGATAGAGCACCTGCTGGTTCATCTCCTCCTGCGAGTTGATGATGGAGTAGATCATCTGCTTGGCGTCTGTATTCACCGTAGGCAAGTCCATCGAGAAATCTACCTTCGGACTCTGCGGCGTGCCTGTGATGTTCATCAGGCAATCTACTCTAATGTTGTTGGCAGAGAACGAACGTCCGATGCTCAGGTCGCTCAGCGGTACGCCATTTACGGTATATTTTGCCTGCAGGTTGAGTGGAGCATTGTATGGGTTTCCGCCAAAGGCGATGGTTCCGCCTGGCATAAACTCGAAGTCCTTCTTGATGACATTCTGGATGGTGAGTTTATATACGCCGTGGTTAACCACATAGTTGCCGAACATATCGAATGACCCCTTGTTAAACCAGTTGGCTCTGAGTACTCCATTACCATTCAGGGTGATGCAGTCTCCGCTCTGTGCGTCCATCATCAGCTTCAGAGTCAGATTCTCGTTCGTATTGATGAGGAAGTTGATTCGCATATCTGACGAGAAATCGATGTCATCCTCTTCCTTGATGGTCGGTATGCTGTCGGCAAGCTGCGGAATTATCTCGTGCCAATGAATGAAGCTCTTGTCGCTGATAGCTTCAGGACTTGCCACATTAGATACAAAGATACTGCCGGCTTCCGGCTGGGCATCGATGTCGATGATGGTCTCGCCGCTCTTTCCGTGGATTCCTACCTGTCCGGTGGCATATACCGTGCCGTAGAAGGTGTTGTCGCCAAACTCGTGGGTGTCGTAACCCAGGAAGTTGTGCGCCTTCAGGTCGATGTCGTAGCTCAGTCGGGTGAGGTGCTTGTGGTGGATACCTCCATTCACTATTGCAATATTGTGGTTGCGGTCGTAGATGGTGTCTCCCAGCAGCTGGATGTCATCCGGAATGGCATGCGCCCTCAGGTTCTTAAAGCTGTAGTCTGTGCCCAGTTGCTTCATGTGCATCTTGCCATTTGCTACGATATCACCCACCAGGTTGATGTTGCTCAGGTCGCCTACCACGTTCAGCTTGCCTTTGCACCATGCCTGAATGTTGTCCATGAAACTTCCACAGAAGCTTTCCAGGAATTTCAGGCTGGTTCCTTGCGTCTCAATACCCAGGTCTATGTAGTTGCGCTTAGGCGATACATAGCCGTCGATGAGTGTCTGGTGTTCTGGTCCGTCATCAGCCACAGCCTTGATGTCTATCTGGCTCTCTTCCTTATTGAAGTTCACGTTGGCATGCAGTACTCCCAGAGGTCCGTGTTCAAACTCGAAGTCTTTCACGTCGAGTTGGGCGTAGGCATCCGGGTCATTGAAGATGCTCTTCACGATGGCCTTTCCTGAAGCTTTTCCTGCGAAATCCACCGAATGGAAGTTTATCAGATTCATGATATATTCCACATCCACATCTTTTAGCTCTGCCACGATGGAGTCTTCTTTGTTTGGAGTAGCCAATCCGTTGATGGCTATTTCCTGATTCTTATGACTGATGGCGAAGTCTTCTATCTGCAGATGGTTCTTGCTGTAGGTGATTTCTGCCGGATGCACCTGCCAAGGTTTGTTGCCTATATGAACCACGGATGGCTGGATGCCGATGCGGGCAGTTGAGATATCGCCGTCTGCCTTGAAGAATTGTGCCTCTGCATTCAGTGCCGCCTTGATAGGTGTTTTCGCCGAGTGATTGTCATATCCCAGCATTGCCTTCAGTGTATTGTCGGCAGCGGCAGCATTCACATGAAGTTCAATTCCGTTTTCACCTGCCAGGCCTTTCTGTATCTGTGCATTCACCTTCAGCGTGTCGCCGGTGGTGTGCATCTGTAGTTTGCCGCCATTGTAGGCGTTGCCGTTGTAGGCAAAAGCAGGCAGCGAAGCATAGAGATTCACGGAGCGTTCATTGTCTGAGAGATTTCCATCGATATATACGGGTTCTGCGATTTGCAGTGGTATGCCCAGCATGCGTTGCAGAATATCGGTAGAGGTAATCTGTGCCTGGATAGTGAAGTCGTTGTGTACCTTCTTGTTTGTCTTTCCGATGCCCGGCAGGGTAGGAAGCTTGCTGGCTATCATGTTGGTCATGCTCTGTACCAATGTGGCGTAGTCGTATCTTCCCTTTACGTGCAGATCTGCGAATGGCGCTTCTAAGTCCAGATAGCTGTCGGCACCTTCGTTCTTGGCGCTTACGTGGATATCGTTGAGCGTATATTCTTTGTCTGCCATCTTCACGCCTAGCACTGCAGGTTGCAGATGCTCCAGGTAGAGGGTGGCATCATATAGCTTCTTTTTGATATTGTATTTTCCTTCTACCTGCAACTTGATGTTGGGATCGGCGATAGAGGCAAGACCATTGATGAGTCCTTTGTTATAGCTGCCATTCAGCATGATGTTGCGGAAGTTGTATTTGTTGAACATAAAATGTCCGATGTTTCCTTTTGCTATCAGATGCTGGGCTGTGCCCTGGGCTTCTATGTTGGCAGCGATGGTACCCATCTTTCTGTTGTCTAATATTTTGCCCAGATTGATGCTCTTGGTATTCACGTGGGCATGCAGTTGCTTACCATTCTGCGATAGGTCAAGTTCTACATTTCCTACGTCTGTGCGCAGGGTTCCCTTTGCAGCTATCATATTTGTTGAGGCTGTATTATTTTTGCTTGCCTTGCTGCCTGTTATGTTCTTGCCATGGGCGATGCCCTGATAATGGATGTTCCCCAGTCGGAGTACTTCTTTTGGAATCTTCACCTTGCTGCCAAGGTTCTGGGCGATATGAGTGATGCCATCGCCCGATACGTTCAGTTTTTCTATGTTGACATTCCAGTGTAGCTGGTTGTCCCATTTGTTTGCTTTACCTTTGGCTTTAAGAACGATGCTTCCGCTTTCTGTTTTCAGATTCAGATGATGAATACGTGCCGATGTGCTGGTTCCCGAGAAATGGGTGCTAAGCAGCAGAGCATCGTTCCACTTGTGGAGGACGGGGGCAAAGCATGCCACATCTGCCAGAGTAATATGTGATGGCTTGATGCCGCCTTCAAATTGAAGTGATTCGCTGATGAGCTTGCCTTTGTCGTCTGTGCGATAAGAGGCAAGTAGGTCTTCCAACTGCAAGCTGGAGTGGGGAAGTTCCAATATGAAGTTGCTCAGCTTGGCTTTCTGCTTGTCTGCATCAAGTTTAAAAGAAAGGTTCTTGAGTTCAAGTCCTGATTTGTCAGTAAGGGATATCTTCTTGACTAATAAATGAATATCGTTATCGGTTAAATGGTTTAATACGATATGCGCTGATAGGTTTCTCACCCCGATATGTTGGGTTGAGAACACGCCGCTTTGAGCAGCCACATCACGCTGGTTATAGGCGATGGCACCATGGCGGATGATAACACTTCCGATGTGGAGGTCGAGCGGAGTATGCTTGGTGGTATCTTTTGATGCCAGGGAATCGAGCATAAACTGGATGTTGAGCGGACTCTTGGCATCTTGCTTATACACGTTGGCGTTCAACCCAAAGAGCTGGGCTGAAGAAATAGAAATCTTACCATCCTTCAGCGGGAGTATATCAACCTTGGCAGATAGGCGTGTAGCATAAATCATGCTATCTCCTTTCTGGTCGAGCATTCTCACATTGTCGATGATGATACGGTTAAAGAAACCAAGGTTTACCTTACCCACATTCACTTCAGTACCGAATTTCTTGCTGAGAGCGTCGGCAATGGTAGAGCCAAGGAAGGTTTGTACTGGTGGCAGATGCAACAGTACGATGAGCAAAACGTAGAGCGAGAATATCGTCCATACGATGCAGTTGATGATATGCTTAAAGCGTTTCAGAGCGTTTTGTTTTTTATATTCTTGACTAGTATATCCCGTGGCTGAGGCCTTCTCGCCTGCCACGTTTCCATAAACGACTGAAAGGGCCTACGCAAGGAGGGTATGTGAATCCTCTCTGTGCAGGTCCTTTTATCTTGGGTTGAATACTTTTACTTATGTAATCATATTTCAATCTATGCCCAGTAATCCGATGCCTTTTTGGGGCAACCCTGGCGGATTACTTAAAATAGCGCTTGTAGAGACCAGCGAAGCCTGCGCAGTGGCGAGCCTCGTCCTTAGCCATCTCATGAACTGTGTCGTGGATAGCGTCAGAGCCCTGCTCCTTAGCCAACTTAGCGATGCGGAACTTATCCTCGCAAGCACCCTTTTCTGCAGCGATGCGAGCCTCGAGGTTGCTCTTGGTGTCACCCAAAACCTCACCCAGCAACTCTGCGAAGCGAGAAGCGTGGTCTGCCTCCTCGAAAGCATAGCGCTTGTAAGCCTCTGCAATCTCTGGATAACCCTCACGGTCTGCCTGGCGAGCCATAGCAAGATACATACCTACCTCGCCGCACTCACCTGCGAAGTGATCCTTCAAGCCCTTGATAACCTCCTCGTTAACGCCATCCTTGTAAGCCTGGCCGAGTACGTGAACAGTAGCGAATGTCAAGTCATCATCTACTGTATCTTCCATCTCCTTGAACTTGCTGGCTGGAGCCTTGCAGATAGGGCACTTCTCAGGTGCCTCAGTTCCCTCGTAAATATAACCACAAACGGTGCAAATAAATTTCTTCTTCATAATGTAATGTATTTATAATGTTATTGTATATGAGTTAATTCAACTTTTTGGCACATTTGGCGCAGATACCCTTGTAGTAGAGCTGCTCCTCCTGTATAATGTTACCTTCCACGGTTTTCTCGCCTTCCAGTTTTGGCGCCTGTTCACCGAAGAGGTCGATAATCTTACCGCATTTCTTGCAGTAGAAGTGTACGTGGCTTTCAACGTTGCCATCGTAACAAACGCGATGTTCGTCGATGGTAATCATCTGTGCTGCCTGGTTCTCGCTCAACATGCGGAGCGTGTTATATACTGTGGTGCGACTCAGGGTTGGCACCTTGTTAGACAGTGCTTGATACACGTCATCTATCGTAGGATGGATGGGATGGTGGATAAGGTAATCCATAATGGCCAGCCTTTGCATTGAAGGGCGGATGCCTCTCTCCATCAATCGAGTGTATGCTTCTGATTTCTTCATACTCTTAACTCTATGTTTTGTTTTACGGTTGCAAAGGTACTAACTTTTTTTGAAACTACCAAATAATTCTGTAAAAAATCCAATATTATTTTGGATAATTTACAGAATTAAATAGTATTTTACCAAAAAAGGCTATTTTTCACTCTTTACACGCAGGAATTTATCTACCATCATCAGCTGATTCAGCTTAAAGGCTGGCTTGCAAGCCTTCTTTGCCTTCAACTTGATGGTGAAGAGATCGTGGGTTCCCTCAACGGCTGGCTGTTCGCCCAAGTTCACGAAGGTAGGGTAGAGCACCTTGCTGCCATCTGAGTGCAGACGGTCTTTGGTGATGTTCTCCATCTTGCCCATGTCTTTCACATCTACGCCGATGAACTCATATTCGCTAGCACTGTATGGCAGAGCGAAACTCAAGGCATTGAGTGATACGAGATCCTTGCCCTTCACGGTGAGGGTGATGGTTTCGCCTGCCTTGTACATCTTCTTGTCGGCTATGAGGCTGATGTTGCCCGATACCACTGGCACCTGCTTGCTGCTTACGCCGCTCTTCAGCTGGGTAGCTACCACGGAGATGTCGTAGGCATCGATGAGGCTGTTGCCATTAACGTCGCCCTTGCTTACATAGCCCTCGAAGTCCTTGTCGCCCTTGCGCAATCCGCAGTAGTTGAGATAAGAGGTGAAGTCGTTCTCGTCGATTCTGCCGTCGTGGTTGATATCGCCAGCCTTCTCCATCTTGCTGCCTGGCATCTTGAATACGTACATCTCGGTTCCCGAACCTTGTCCGCCCTTGGCTTCCTCTACGGTCATCTTGATATACTGTGCCTCTGGGTTGCCCTTGAACTGGTATTCCTTCACGGCATCCTCGTTCTTCCAGTCGAAGCTTCCTGTTTCTGTCCAGTTGATGCCATCGTTACTGATGGCGAACTTACCCTTCTGAATCTGTCCGTTGGTTTCACGTTCTGAAGCTGGTACATAGTGAATCTTGTCGAGTTTGGCAATGCCGTTGAGGTTCAGGGTTACATCGAATGGCAATACACCTTTCTTATAATAGTTGGTGTGCCAGAAGTTCTTCTCGTTGAAGTCGAACATCTTCGAAACGTCCAGTCCTCCCCAGTCCTCTACTGAGTTGGTGGCTGTGATGTCGTGGATGGCCTCGTCCAGAGGATCCTTGATGGTATGTGCCTGCAGGGTAGTCCAGTCTGATACGCCATCCTTGTTCACTGCTCTCACCTGAACTTCGTAGTCGGTCTCCGGCTTCAGGTTCTCTACGGTGAACTCGGTGCCGCGGATGGTAGAGTGAATCATGCCATCCACCTTCATCTCGTAGTAGTCGGCGTTGGCCTGTGCATCCCATGCTGCAGTGAGGGTGAATGCCTTGTTGGCGTTCTTGTTTTCCTTCATGCTTGCCTGAGGAGCAGCTAAAGCACCGGTAGAGTGGAGCATCACATCGGCATCGTCCATCTGATAGCCGTCCATGCGGAGTTCTACATCGTTGGCGGTGATGTCGGTCTTAGCCAGATGTACATATACCATCGGGTTCTTGCGGATATCCTTTTTCTCGAACTCGCTGCCCTTGGTGGCAAAGCGGTTCAGCTGAGGAGCCTCGTTGTAGAACCATGAATTCTCGGTGTTGTTGAGCTCATCGAGCGAATTCACCTGGGTCAGCTTCACGCTCTTTCCGCCCATCTTCGCCGTCAGCTTCTTAGGCATCTGGCTCAGGTTGATGCGCAGCTCTGTAGCCTGATTCTTCTCCTGTCCCTGGAAGCTGCCCTCGGTTTTGTCGATATGGATGGTGAGGCGATTCTTCTGCAGGGAAGAGTGGATGTGGGTAGAGGCATGTTCGCCCAGGCGATAGAGCTCGGTCTTGCCGTCATCATCATAGAGGGCGTAATCTGATTCGCCGTATGGATAGAGTTCGAAGATGCGCTGGGTGTTGTCTATCTGCGATACGTTGTTGTTAGGATTTACCATCGGGATGATGGCGCCTCGCTTCACGAAGACAGGCAGTTTCCAGTAAGGAGCCTCAAACTCGTTGATGATTCTTCCACCTTTATATATATGTCCGCTGAAGTAATCCACCCATTCGCCTTCTGGCAGGTAGATGCCGTTGCGGATATCGTTGCCCTCCTTATTCATTTTGGTTTCCTTGTAGATAGGAGCCACGAGGAAGGATGGACCGCACATAAACTGATACTGTGTTGCCTTGCCCAGGGTATAAGGGTTGGCATCGTCGAGAAACATCGCTCTTACCAGCGGTTTGCCGGTTACTGCTTCGTGGGCAGCGGTGTAGATGTAAGGCATCAGCTCCGACTTGAGTTTCAGATACCAGCGGTTCACGGATGCTGCCGGTTCGCCCAGGATATGCGGATACTTGGCATTTCTGCCCCAGCCATCCATGTTCAATCCCATCGCGGTGAAGGCCTTCCATTCAAACTCGCGCATGTTAACAATCGGATTCTTTCCGCCGAAGATACCATCGTTATCAGATGTGATGTTGGAAATTCCCGACAGCCCGGCACCGATAAAGGTAGGTATGTGGAAGCGGATGTACTCCCAGTCGCCACCGGTCTGGTCGCCCGACCAGATGGATGCGTAGCGCTGTGTGCCGGCCCAGCCGTCGAGCGAGATGATGAACGGACGGGCATTCTTGCCATAGTAAGGCATAATCTGAGCCACGTCAGATACACCATTCAGTCCGAACGAATAGCCGTCGCCTACCCAGGCCACATCGGTCTTGAGTACTCTTACGCCTGCATGTCCCACTTCCTTCACGATATCACGCTGAAGAAGCGCCTCGATGCCCTGCTTTGGGTGCAGGTCAGACTGTGTCCAGAGTCCGATTTCCACACCGTGCTTGCGGGCGTAATCTCCGAATAACTTCAGGTTCTGTATGTTGCCGTCCAGTGTGCTGTCCTGGCCATATCCGGCTCCATATCCGTCGTTAGGCAGGAACCAGCCCAATGGCATGTCGTGCTTGATGTATCGGTCGATGGCCGCACGAGCCGAGAACTGATAATTGTTCTTCTCGCCGTTCAGTGATTCTTTGATGCCGCTCTTGTCGCTGGGGTAGCGCTTTATAAATCCGTACTCCGCACAATGCTCATCGAGCCACTCAAAGAACTTGGCGTTCATCTTCGAGTAGTCATATTCGTCGTACTGCTTGTCGGTAATATCAACGCCGAGCGCCGTCTGGTGGTCGCTCGTGCCGGGGACTTCGGAATTTTTAGTCGCAATTTTGACCGCTTCCTCAAAGCTGAGCCTGCCGCCTGCGGTGAGCTTCGTTGCTTCCTCGTTTATCTGCTGGATAGCAGCCGTATAGGACACATAGCCCTTTGCAAGATACGGCTCAAAGCCTGCCCGGCGTGCAGCTTGGATAAGGCCGGCAAGCTGGTTTATCGCACGCTTATCAAAGGTAACACCCAAGTCGCCGACCTCGGAGACATCGGGGGTGTTATCTTTAATTACATGGCTGCTGTTTATGAGAATATAGTTCCAGTCCTCGATATCGATGTTGGGAAAGTCGAGATCCTTATACTTATCCTCGGCTTCAATGCGGCCGTCATAGTCGTCAAGCGGCTTTTTAAGGTTATCGGAATTGACAAACGCACCGTCAGCGCCGCCAAGGATGACCTCGGATTTTAAGCCGGTGCGGGATTGGATAACAAAAACAAGCGCAGCCGCCGCAATTACAAGCGCAAGCAATAACAACGCCTTTTTTATCTTCATATTCGCACCGCCTTTCTTTTGTAACTATCGCATTATACCACACTCTCAGGCTCCGCACAAGCTTTTATACGGGTGCGGCATCCTCGCCGAGGGCAAGGCGCAGCTTTTCCAAGGCTTTTTTCTCGATTCGGCTGACATACGAGCGGCTTATGCCGAGTAATTGCGCTGTCTCACGCTGGGTCTTGGGCTCAAGGCTATTTAGTCCGTAGCGAATTTTGATTATCCTAGCTTCCCTTTCACTCAGCGCCGTGTCCACATATTCGTGCAGCTTCCGACATATCTCAAAATTGCCGACGGCATCGCTGAGCTCCTCGTCCTGCGCAAGCACATCCATGAGGGACAGGCTGTTGCCGTCGGAGTCGGTGTCTATAGCATCCGACAGGCTTACATCTCCAGCTGTCTTTTTCATGCTGCGAAAGTGCATGAGAATCTCATTTTCGCAGCAGCGGCTTGCGTAGGTCGCAAGGCGCACTCCCTTATCGGGACGATATGTATTAATACCTTTGATAAGTCCTATCGTGCCGATGGAGATAAGGTCGTCAACATCACTCGTTTGGGTGTAATACTTCTTTATGATGTGCGCAACGAGCCGCAGATTATGCTCAACGAGGACATTTCTCGCCTCGATATCCCCCGCAAGCCACCTTTCGACATACAGCTTTTCCTCCTCCTTGGAAAGCGGGCTCGGGAACGAACCGTTCGGCGAGAGCCGGAGCATCAGAAGTGCGCCGCCTATCAGCATCATGAGTGTCGAAGTAAACATCAAATCACCTCCGTAACAGTATAAGCGGAGGCGGCAAGTACAAATTCGTTAATTTCACTTGCAATTTTGCGGCATCGGTATTAATATTGAAACAGAATTTTCCGGGGGAGATAGAAATGCACAGACCAGACGACGGCTTTTACCATGACCACGGCGACGGGATAATCCATTGCCACGACAGTGAGCCCTGCGCCGACATGCATGAGCATG
>OQVT01003134.1_pt1 | contig 10620 bp, 6 predicted proteins | sample 1691561 | NCBI WGS metagenome assembly OQVT01 (sample SAMN03418260, study PRJEB22391) | human gut metagenome | biome: human-gut; feature: organic feature; material: feces | host: Homo sapiens | place: Tanzania | collected 2013-01
AAGGCTTTCTCACAATATGTTACACTCTTAACATTATTTAAAGTATAGAAATACAATAGGTTGTCAGTATAACTAACTTTAGTTGGGAATATAATATCCTTTACAATTGATCTTTTATATAACTTAGCATGTGGTGATGGTTCTAGGAAGAACAACATATCAAAGTCTTTGTTTCCTCTTGTATATTTCTTACCATCAACAAGCTTGCCAAATTCAGCATTATAAGAAGCATCATATGTTTCTTCATCACTATCTTCATATACTAAGTTCTTGGCACCAACAACCAGATCAACATCATCTTTCTTTTGATAGCTAATTAAAGTACTTAGGGCATCATCAGCTAAGTAGTCATCTGGGTCACATACTAAAACATAGTCTGCATCGCTTTCATTAAAGGCCAATTGTAAAACACTACCATAGCCTCCATTTTCTTTGACAATACTCTTGATGATACTTGGATATTTCTTAACATATTCATCAATGATTGCTTGTTCATTGAATGGTGAACCATCATTAACTACCAAAATATCGTAGTTACTATAGTCTTGTTTAACAAGTGACTCTAAACACTTGCCGATATATTTTTCAACATTATATACAGGGACAATGATACTTATCTTATTTTCCATTTTTCAACCTCTTTAGTGCATAATACAGCTTACATTTAATACGTGATAAATATACATCATCACCTTTTTCTTCATTCACATGATAGATATCTTTATTGTTTTTAAAATACTTGTCTTCTATATCGAAGATGTCATCAATGAATTGATAAACAAACTTCTTATCTTTTAACTTCATTGATTTTCTTAATGATTGAATGAAGTTTCTTTTAATCAAATAGGCAAATTCATCTACATATTCTTCATAACAATTTTCACTAATATAATAGTCCATAACTTCTTTAGCCATATCGATAATGTGATAAAGTTTCTTATCAACTTGAGCTGTGATGTTGTTTGGCCTATCGATTAGATAGTTATATAAAGCTACATCAACATAAGAAATACTATTAGCCTTTAGTAATAACTTAGGAGTAGTCCCCATGTCTTGATGACGATAGCCATAAGGATAAAGGATCTTGTTATCTTTAAATAAAGATGTCTTATAAGCCTTGTTCCAAGCCGCATTAGGTGTATAAGCTAATAATTCTTTTTTATCTTTTAAGTTATAGATACCATTTTCAAATCTCAAACCAACAAGTTCCTTGTTACCATTGGCTAGATAATATTGGTTATAAGAGAAGACCATCATATCACTCTTATCTTTATCTAAGGTGTTAATAATTGTTTCTACATAATTGTTTTCTACAAAGTCATCGCCATCGATAAAAGAAATATATTCACTATCACATCTTTCTATTCCATAGTTTCTTGCATCACTCAACCCACCATTTGGTTTATCTAATAACTTAAACTTATCATTATTTAAATAAGAAAGAATAATATCTCTGCTCTTATCAGTAGAACCATCATTCACGCAGAAGACTTCGTAGTCATCATTTGTTTGGTCAGCTAAAGAATCTAAGCATTTCTTTAGATAGTTTTCAACGTTATATATAGCTACTACAATTGTTAATTTATACATACTTAATAATTATACTATTGAATAGGCTTTCTATTGGCGTACTCTAGTAAACTTAATGATAAATAAAGAGCAGAGTTATAGTTTATAGCTGGTTCTACATTAGAATAGCTATCGCTATTATCAACAAATCTTGTGCCAATTGGTGAATCAGAATCAAAATATTTACCTATTTCACCATCACTTAATAATTGGTCTACACCATTACACATAGCACCCTTAATCATCTTTTGACCTTTAGCGTAAGCTAAACGAGAATGGATTGATTGGGGATATTTATATCCATAACCCCAAATAAATGACATGTCTAAAACATTTAAACCAAGAATATAGTTGATCATTTCACTAGCTTTCACTACATATCTTTCGTCTTTAAAGTATCTTGAAGCAAGTAATAATTTGTTTATAGCTTCGCATACGTGTTGGTTAGATCCCCAATAATATGCCAAGTATGGATAGGAATAGACATTAGCAGATGTTCCATTACATGTATTGTTGCATTCACTTTCGAATTTGTCTTTTACTTGATTATAAAAATCACTATTGTACTCTAGACTATCTAATAATATTACATATGCATAGGTGCGACAATTTGCAACTGAATCACTTTCATCTATTCCTTTATTTAACAATTTGATACACAATTCTTTATATTTATTTTTTTTAGTCAGCTTATAAGCCACGCCATATGCGAACAGCCTTTCATCGCTTTCATCATTCACATAATAAGTGCCAACATTAAAACCATCTGGATTTATTTCGTTAGAAGCATTTTGGTTTTTTTCTAAATATTCAATAGCCCTATTAAAAGACTTCAAACATTTATCAGCAAGCTCATTGTCACTATCTTTAAAAGCCTCATAAGCCAATCCTGTAACTCCCGCAAAAGAAGCAGTTACCGAAGTCCAAGAACTTAATAAATATGTTTCTTGTTCGTCTAATTCAGGCGAAATAAAATTTGCGAAGTTTTTACTAGTAACTTTGTTGTAGACTGAGCCATCTTCTTTTTGAAGTTTTAAAATATAATTTAAACCAAACTTAATTTCATCGACAAGCTTTTCATCTTTATTATCGCCATATAAGTAAGAGAATAATAAATCGGCAATTACTTTATCTTCTATAACTCCATATTTGCCATAATCACCCGCATCATGCCAACCACCTGTTGTATCGATATATTCATCTTTTAGATATGTAAACACCTTACTAGGTTTAGTATGGCAGGCAGGATGACCTAAAACCCCTTCGGTAGTATGGCCACATCTTTGAACATAAATAGCCTCTAGAGCACTGTCTAATAAATCGTTATAACTATCGCCTATTTTAAATACTCTTGAATAGTACCCAAACTCACTCTTAATATAATATTCACCGTCCACATCCAAATCAGCAAAATATCCCTTATGTAACCATTGATTAGTATCATTTTCAAATATAGCTTCTGATGCATTCCCTACATACACCAAAGAATCATCTAAAGCACTATAAACACCAAAGTAATTTCCTGGGTTATTATTAAAGACTACCTGTTTATTTAATTTATCTAAATAAGTTACTTGATTAATTAAAGCACCATATACTTTATTATCGCAAGAGATACTAAAATCATTTACTTCACTGCTATCACCAAAACTTAAACTAATTACCACTTCATAGTTTATTTCCGATAAATGATAGTCAAAAGAAACATTACCACTTTCAAAATCAGTATCTAAATATATTTCATCATTAGAAGCTATTTTAATATGTCCTCTAGCACTACTTGAAAAAGAAACATTATAATTACCATTTTTCATCATAAAAGGACTACTTTTTAAAGTAACAACACCATTATTAACAGTAATATTCTTTTTGTTTATATCAGATGTAAAGACACCGTCTCCTTCTAAGCTCCATGCAGCATTATTATTAAATGTTTCTTCGTATGGCTTAAACGGTTCATAAGGAAGATTATCATAGTTATAGACATTAACAATTTCTTTCACTTCTTCAACATCATCATCTTCTTCTATTGGTTCTTCTTCTTTTTCATTAACACTGCAAGAACATAATAGAACAATCATTAAAAGTAAAAATATCTTCTTCATTTTACTCTCCTTTTAGAAAACTCGTTGATTATTTTCAACGAGTTTAAATCATATATTAATTTACTCAGTAGGAGTCTCTGTTTGCTCTGGAGCAGGTGGAGTTGGCTCTGGGCTTGGCTCTGGATTAGGGCTAGGCTCTGGGCTTGGTTCCGGACTCGGGCTAGGCTCAGGGCTTGGCGAAGGGCTAGGCTCAGGGCTTGGAGTTGGTGTAGGTGTAGGTGTAGTCGCAGTGTACTTAAAGTATGTAATTGCGATAGTATCACCAGCCTTAGCTTCAGTACCTGCACTTGGACTTATACTCTTTATAGTGCCATTATTCGCCTCTGTTGCTCCATCAGCACTTGCGGTCTCTGTATACTTTAATCCAAGCTTAGTCAATGCAGCTTCATAGTCCGCTAACTTAGTACCAGCAGTAAACGATGGAACTGTAACCTTCTTAGTCCATACATAGATTTCAAGAGTTGCATTCTTCTTTATCTTGTCACCATTCTTATAGTTAGTGCCATTGAAGTCGCCTTCTTTATGCTCGTTGTTAGCATCATATACGGCAACTTTCTTATAAGCTATACCCTTACTATTAGCGAACGCAATGCAACTAGCCTCGTCATCACATTTTTCTATAGTATATTCAATAGCATCTGGATTGCTAGGACCCATTACTGTAATTGAGCCTGTAGGATATTCTTCTACCAATGCACCTTGACGTGGATATTGATCAACAACTAAACCACTTGATCCTTCCTCAAATCCAGCATCTCCTGGTTCAATATATTTAATATCTAGGTTAATGCCTTGTGCTTGAGCTAAGCTCATTGCGGTAGCTAAATCCTTATTAACAAACAATGGATAGCAAGCAGGCATCTTCTCATGAACTTGTTCTTCATTAAAGTAATTTGAGTACAATTGACCTCTGCTATATGGATATTCAACAAAGAACTTCATATAACTTTCCTGTTTAATATCACTAATAGAATAATTATTCATAACATTGTCAATACAGTTCTTAGCTTCTTGTATAGAACCGTTATATAAACGATAAATCCATTGAGGAAGTCTCATAATGTAACTATAGTACCAAGAATCATATCCTGTTATACGCATATTTTGAATATCAATCATATTATATGTTGGAATACCGATAGTATTCTTGTGATTAATAATGTAATTAAAGATACCTGTTAATTGGTTCAAACTTAAGTTAGTTGTAAAGTTCTTACCAGCAGCTTCCATAACCTTTAATGCTTGATTAACATCGCTCATACCTAGTAATTTCTCAGCAATACGAGCAATTACTTGTTGTTGATGTTGTTGACGGTCAAAGTCACCATTAGGCATAGCATGTCTTTCTCTTGCGAAAGCTAAAGCCATCTCACCATCACATGGTACGTTTTCACCAGCTGGAACAAGAACGGTATATTCACCTCTTATACCAGATGCTGTTTGACCAACGAATTCAACTGGGTTATCAACAACGATACCACCAATCGCATCTACGATTTCAACTACTCCCAAGAAATTAATTTCCATATAGTAATCAATCTCGATACCTAATAATTCACCAACAGTATCCATTAAACATTGTCTACTATAAGCTCTAGCTGCATTAATCTTTTGTCTCTCACTATTTGGAGCACATGCAAGCTTTGTATATGTATCTCTAGCAATAGATGTTAAAGATACTGTGAATGTTTGTGGATTAACAGTTGCTACAATAATTGAGTCAGCTAGACCTGTTGTCATCGCTTCATCTTCTGGTGCAAAACCAATTAATAAGATATTAAATGGTTCAGTATATAAATTTTTATTGGCGTTTTTATTCTCACCAGTCTTAACTTTATCTTCGAACTTATAAAAATCATAAACATGATCCAAGTATTGAGCATAGTCAACTTCTTCATCTGCCAACCATCTTTGACGATAAGAAGAAGGGAAAACCGCAACATCAATGTCATCAGTACCATTACCAAGTAAGTTACCTAATAACTCTTCACTACTACTATAAGTAGTTACAGTTGCCTTGATACCATTTTCTTCCATTAATTTTTGAGCAGCAGTAGCTACGCCGACACCATCATCAAAAACAACGCCAACCTTTAGATTAGATGCCGATTTAAGCGAATCTAAATCCTTATACTTTTCAGTTCCATCTTTACTATAGTAAACAAAAGAACCATTAATAGTTTCATATTGATCTGTTCCTGTATTTTCAATCGCATTATCAACGGCCTTATTAACTTTAGAAACATAATAACTGCCACCAAAACCAACAATTATCATCAAAACTGACAACACGATAATCACAGCTCTAGATACAATACCCTTAAATTTCATTCCATAGAAAAGAAGAATATCAATAATAATTAATATACATACAATAACAACCAATAAACAAGCAATTATTTTAACATCTAAATTAAAATAACCTCTCGCAAGAACAACAAACAAAATAACCGCAATATGGGCTAATATCGCTGTTGCTAATGAACCAATATTTAATGCAGATAGCTTATTCTTCATATTCTTACCCATTAGTTATCACCATACGCTTGAACAATCTCAAAACGCCCATCTCTTTCAATAATTGTAAAGTATTCTTTTTTAACAAAGCCACCATCAATTGTTGTACTTATATTAGCAAAAGTTTCTTCGTTCTTATATGTCCATTCACAAGTTACAAAATAAGAATCATATTTCTTCCCTTCAAGCTCATATGTACCAACTTTATCACCAAGAGTTGAAGTTATATTTTCAACTTCCAATAAGTTCTTAGCACCAAATTGATTAATATAATAAGTTACATACTTGTAGTAAGTATTACGAGCTTGAGTATAGATGGTAGTCTTTTGTGGAGAATAAACATAATACATGCCACCTACATCATATGTACCATCTTTATTTGTCCATGTATAAAAATCCGCAACATAGTTTTCAGCAACCAATCTTGCGATCTCATACTTGTCACTTCCATTATCAACTGCTTTTGTCAACTCTCTAAAAAGCTCAGTTTGATACTTAGTCGCATTACTTCTCAAATGATAATCCATAGAATCAATTGAATCCTTATAAGATTCTTTTGAAGTACCTATTGCATTACCGCTTATAGAATTAATAGACTTGACTGCTATAAAGCCACATATGCTAGCCACTATAACAAAGGGCAAAATTGCAAGAATTAAATTTCTCTTTCTTGTCTTAGGGTTTTTAAATAAATTTTTCATACCTCGATATTGTAACACCATCCTATAAATAATAACAACTCTGTATTATCTGTATCACAAAAAATTATTTATGATTATAGTCAAAATCATAATCACTATCCCACAATAAACCCCAAGAATAGTCAAGTTGCTTAATTTCATAATTAACGTACGAGTCGTCAAAAAGTACTAAACCAATATTTTCTCCATAATCAAGTTGATTATCATCAAAGAAAATACCAGAATTGCTTATCTCAAAATGATGGTCATCCACATCCAAACTTATAGAATCTGTGCCACTAGCTAGAATATCCGACCCACGCATAATCGCGTAATATTCACATGATTCCTTTAGATCATTTAATCCCATCTTATCGAAAGTGTTTCTAAGTCTTGGATTCAACTCACTGCCGTTGTATCTAATCAATTTTAAACCAGGAAAATTAATCACTCTATCCAAATATTTATTAGGATTGTGTTCGCCACGCAATAAGGCAAAATCATATATATAGATATACTTTTTATATATATTATTTAATCCATCATTGTTTTTATGAACGAATTCGTAGTCGTTACCCTTTATATAATTAGCCAAATAATTGGTAATACAGCTAGCCCCTGAAACCATTGAATGAAAACCATCGTTATGTATAGGTATTCTGTAATCCAATTCAAAGCTTAAATCTACAAAATCTACATATTTGATATTATTTTCTTCACAAAAATCCCAAACTTTATAACGATACTTTTGATTTATCTCATCAATCATATCCATAGGCACAAAATACATCAATAATTGAATATCATTTTCTTTGCACAAACTAACAATGTTATTTAATGATTCCAAATCTAATTCATCAAGTTCTACATCACTACTCTTATCATCGAAAAGATTAGCACGCCACCAGTTTTCGTATGGTGAATATGACTCTACAGGCACAAAGCCTAAAGCAGGATCAATACTCTTATCTCCTTCTTCAAATAAGAATTCAAACGATTCTTTGGTTCTCCAATCATTATGATAATTTATAAAATCATTACGATAAGAAGCTGCTTTTTCCTCAGGAAGATAATTAATAGTATTAATCTTTTCCATACCCCTCATTTGATACTCGGCCGTTACATAACAACTATCTGCCTCACAAGCACTTCTTAGTGGTGTAGCAGTATAAGTTTCTAATATAACAAGTTTTGGACTTTGTGTTTTTAAAGCCTCTCTCAACATTTGATAAGAAACTTCTAACGGTTGGCATGCACTGCCCAATGTATAAGCATATAAACCTGTATCTTCATAAAAAAAAGTAGGTGAAAAAGAATACTGCGCATGACTAGAGCCTAGCACAATAACATCCATGCTATCTTCAGGCAAATTATGGAATGAATCGTTATAATAAGCATCTGGATTTCTAAACTTATTGCTTAAAAAATTATAACCAAAATAAAAAGTACAACATATCACACATACACCCATGGCTATTTTTAATAAATTCCAAATCGTTCTTAATACTTTATTCATAATCAAAACCACCTATAAATAAAATCATTCGCATCAAAGCTACCACCATACATGCCAAACACTAAGAATAATAAAATCATGGCTACATACAATACAAATCTAATGATAAAGATATGTTTACCATAGAAATCTCCTAAATCAAAGAAATAACGTAGGATATCTGTAACTACAACAACAGATAAGACAATGCATAACCAAATAATTTCATTATGAGTTAAGCCGATTGTTTCGAAGTTCAAAGGTGATTTCATAAATATTCTTTGAATAGTTGCGACAGCCTCACTAAAATCATACTTAAAGAAAATCCATAGAGTAGTTACAACTATAAAATTAATTAAAATCAAGAATAATGAAACAAAGAAGTTTGGCTTCTTATTCTTAAATAGCTTCGCAATTAAATCCTCAATAATTCTAATGACACCATGGCCCATACCCCAAATTAAGAAGTTTAATGTGATACCATGCCACAAAGATGATACAAAGAAAACAATTAAAATATTTAAATATTTTCTTAAATCACCCTTTCTACTTCCACCTAATGGGAAATAAATATAGTCTCTTAGCCAAGATGATAAAGAAATATGCCACCTGTTCCAGAAATCCTTAATACTAGTAGCTAAATAAGGCACGTGGAAGTTTCTATCCAACTTAAAACCAAGCATTCTAGCACTACCAATCGCGATATTAGAAATAGAATCAAAGTCTAAATAGATTTGAAATGAATATAAAACAACACCTAGCAATGTATTTAAACCATTTAACTCAACATTTAAACTTCTAGTTACAACACTTCCTATAAAATCACAAAACACTAATTTCTCAAAAATACCACAAACCACTAAAAAGAAACCACTTGCGATATCCTGATAATCAAATTCATGTTTACTTCTAATTTCCTTTAAGAAATATTCAGCTCTATTTATAGGACCTGCAGTAATACACGGAAAGAACATTACATAATCCAAGTAAAAAATAATATTCTTTTCAGCCACAATTTTTCCAGAATAAATATCACACAAATAAGAAATAATCTTAAATGAGTAGAAAGATAAACCTAAAGGAATAATAATACTGTTATCTGTTAAATTAATTAGTTTATATCCCAATAACGCAACACCGTATATCATTGATGAAATGATAACGATATATTTATTCTTATGTTTATCATTTACTAAACCCAATAAATACCCTACGATAGAGAAACCTAATAACCACAATAAATTATTTAAGCCAAAAGAATAAACAAATATAAAGTTAGCTATAAGCAAAATTAAAGGCCTCAAAAATGATTTAAAAGGCCTAGATAAACAAAATACCACAAAACAAAACATCACAAAATAAGCACTGGTTACAGTCAACGCAGGAAGTGATCTAATCGGCTCATAATAATAGTTCCCTATAAACATTATTTAATTTCCTTCACTATATATTGCGGTCTCTTCTTAGACTCCATATAAGTTTTTCCTAAATATTCACCCATAATACCAATTACTAATAGCTGAATACCGCCTAATAAACAAATAATCGCAATCATACTAGGATAACCGGCAACAGGATCGCCAATAGTCATAGCTTTAATCACAATATAAAGCATATAGATAAAACCGAATAATGATACAAACAAACCGGAGTAGGTTGCTAAACGAAGTGGTGCAGTGGTAAAACCCACAATTCCATCAATCGCATAACTAAATAGCTTAAAGAAACTCCACTTAGTCTCACCAGCTACTCTTTCAACATTTTCAAATTCGATATATTTGGTCTTAAAACCAACCCAAGAGAAAATACCCTTAGAAAAACGATTATATTCAGGTAAAGAAATAATCGCATCAACCATCTTACGATTCATCAAACGATAATCTCTAGCTCCATCCACAATCTCTACATCAATCATCTTATTGATTAACTTATAAAATTGGCGTGCAAAGAAAGATCTAATAGGTGGTTCACCCTTTCTAGTAACTCTATAAGTAGCAGCGCTATCATATTCACCACTATTTACATAGTTATACATCTCAGACAATAAAGCAGGCGGATCTTGTAAGTCAGCATCCATGATGACTACATAATCACCCTTAGCCTCTTTCATGCCAGCCAACATACCAGCTTCTTTACCGAAGTTACGTGAAAAACTAATAACTTTTATATTTGGATCCTTTTCCTTTAACTTCAAAGAAACTTCAACTGTCTTATCAGTTGAACCATCATCAACAATTAATAATTCATATTCAAC
>OQVT01003139.1_pt1 | contig 10616 bp, 10 predicted proteins | sample 1691561 | NCBI WGS metagenome assembly OQVT01 (sample SAMN03418260, study PRJEB22391) | human gut metagenome | biome: human-gut; feature: organic feature; material: feces | host: Homo sapiens | place: Tanzania | collected 2013-01
TGAACAACGGCGGTTGTGGGGCTTTATTTCTTCAGTCAACCCTGAGGTTGCTCGATGAGGATTTTCTCGGGGGTGTAGGCGTGTTTTCAGGCACATCTACATTGGGGGTCACCGGAGTGGGAGTTGTAATATTTACATTGCTTCCAGAGCTGCTACCGGTGTTATCCTTGGTTGAGGTGCCGCTGCTTGGCTTCTTGGTCGTGCCGGAGCCGGGGTTGGTCTTTGCAGGTGCAGGGGTCTCGGTCGGCTCGATTGTGGGCTCTACCGTTGCGGTGGCCGTGGGAATAGGCTCCTTTATATGGTCGGCTTCCTGATTTGTGCAGCTGCAAGCCGAAAGGAACACGCATAATACCGCTGCCAGCGATACTATGAGTATCTTACATGATTTCATAGCATATACCTCTTTCCGTTTATTTGGAAATTGCTAATTTTCTGATTCCACTACTGCGCATTTTAACACATGGCTGCGAAAAGTGCAAGCTATTGAAGCTCACCCGAGCGGAACGCCTCAAGCAGCGCCTCGAGCGCCTCGATCCGCTTACGCAAACGCACGCCGTCGTCGCAGTCGGCTATGTAGCGGCGGTGGGAAAATCTCTCGACCTGTATCGCCTCGGACTCAATGTCGGCATTATCGTCGATGGCGGCCGCAACGCCCTCAAAGGGCATATGCGCCTTGATCTTCAGACCGTGGGAGTTATAAACGAGCGTATAGCCCGCGATTCCGGTCGTTTTCTGATACGCCTCGCAGAAGCCGCCGTCAATAATGAAGAGCTTGCCGCCCGCCTTGATGGGGCTCTCGCCCTTGCGCGCCTTGACGGGAGTGTGTCCGTTTATGATGTGTCCCGTTTCGGGGTCAAGCCCGAACTCGTTGAGTATCATGCCGACCGCCTTTTCGTCCTCCCAGAAGCTGAAATAGGGGTTTTTGGGCTCGGCCCAAGTGCTCTGATCGTCCACAACTGCGCGCTCGAAGGTGTGGAACACTCTGCCGGAAAACGGGCTATCGTTGCCGCACCATAGATACCACATCATGTCCAGCGCCGACTCGTCGTGCTTTGCCCATGCGTTTTTAACGACCATGTCGGCATAATCCATAAGGCTCTTGCCGGCATACCACACGCCGCCGTGGCGCACGCGCGCAAACTCGCCGTCCTCGGTCATGGGTATGCAGCCGTGATACAGGAGGTTGCCGTTGCAGCACAGATATGTGCTGCCGAAGCGATAGATAAAGTCCATGTGGCGGCGCAGCGCCTGACTGTCACGGAACAGTGTGACATATTCTTCCACGAGCCTCATTTCGTCCTCGTTGAGGGAATACGGGTCGTCGCGGTCTATGGTCGGCCATTTGTCGGTGTTGAGAGGATATACTCCGTCGTCGAGTATGACGGTGTTGTTTTCAAAATCGCAGCGGCTGAGCATCAGGCGGGAATTCATGCCGTAGCCGGGGTGGCGCAGTATGACGCGGCCTTCGAGCTTGAAGCCGATGGTGCTCAGGGCTATCTTGACGTTCTCGGCCGAAGCGTCTCCGTAGTACCGGCGCGTGAAATCATACAGCGGCTGGAGCGTTATGCCATAGCGGCGCTCGAGCAGGTTTGCGTTGCCGTAGTCAAGCGAAATACGCAGCACCGTGAATATGCACGCGGGACTGCCCGATGCGGCGCCCAACCAGAGAATGTCGTGATTGCCCCACTGAATGTCTATATTCGGGTGCTCCATGAGCGTGTCGAGAAGCCGCGCGGGCTCGGGGCCGCGGTCGAAAATATCACCTACAATGTGCAGCTTATCAACAGCAAGGCGCTTTATAATATCCGCAAGTGCGCTTATGACCTCGTCCGCAGCGCCGGTGGATATTATAGAATCGAGTATCGCGTCGTGGTATCTGACCTGATTTGAATACTCGTCGCGCTGCATATGCAGCAGCTCGTCAAGCACGAAGCTCCACTTTTCAGGCATCTGCTTGCGCACATAGCCGCGGGTATATTTACTCGAAAGCGTTTCCGCAAGAGTGCGCAGCATTTTGAGCACACGCTTGAGCCACGCGGGATCATACTGCCCCGACTCGCGCATCGCGGCAAGCTTTTCATGCGGGTAATAAATAAGCGTGCACAGATTGCGGCAGCGCTCCTCGCCTATCTCAGGCTCAAAAAGACGGCGCACCTTTTCAAGGATAACGCCCGAGCAGTTATTGAGTATATGACGCACCGCGGCGTACTCGCCGTGCAGATCGCTTATAAAATGCTCCGTGCCCATAGGCAGGGCAAGTATGGCGCTGAGATTTATTATCTCCGAGCAGACCGCTGCCTCGTCCGGGTACTTTTCGCCCAGCAGCTCCAGATATTCGCGCGAAAATTCGCTCATATGAACACCTTCTTCCGTTCATCGTTTTTCCTATTCGATATTATCATTATATTTAACATTTTACAACTTGAAAGCGTGTAATTTTTTTGTATAATAAGGGCATCTTTTATGTAAAGAGCAGTTTCAGCCGGCATTGTGCCGCGTTTTAAGCATACCTCGCCCGCCCCTCGGGTGGGCGCACCGCTATTTAAATTCAGTAAAATGAGCAGAAAGCAATTTACAAAAAAACAGCAGAAGGCGCTCGGCCTCGCCGCGATAATGATCGCGCTCATCGTCATGGGGCTCATAGGCTGGCGCATCGGAGTGCCGCTCGTAAAGTTTGCCTCCGAACCGGAAAAGTTCCGCGATTGGGTCAATTCGAGCGGGGTGCTCGGCCGCTTTGCGTATATCGGCATGGTGATACTCCAGGTCGTTATCGCCGTGCTGCCGGGCGAGCCGTTTGAAATAGCGGCGGGCTACGCGTTCGGCGCGGTGGAGGGCTCGCTGCTTTGCATTGCAGCGTCAACTCTCGGCAGCGTCATGGTATTTCTTCTCGTGCGCCGCTTCGGAGTTCCGCTTGCGGAGGTGTTTTTTCCGCCTGAAAAGCTCAGCCGCATCCACTTTCTCAAAACAACACCGAAGCGTAATTTGATATTCCTCATAATCTTCATGATACCCGGCACACCGAAGGACCTGCTGTGCTATTTTGCGGGGCTTACGGACATGAGATTTTCGCTGTGGCTGATGATATGCTCGCTGGGCAGGCTTCCGTCTATCGTGACCTCGACGGTCGGCGGCGACGCGCTGGGTACGTCGAATTACTGGCTCGCGGGCGGTGTTTTTGCAGCGACCCTCGTAATCAGCATTGCAGGGCTTTTCATCTATGACCGGATATGCAAAAAGCATAACGGCAAGCAGCCCCATGAGGACGGTTAAAAATGAACTCGGCCTTGAGCGGCTTTTTCCACCGTGAAAAAATCTCGGCATACTTTGCAGCTCTGTTCTGCTTACGATCGCATTCATAGTCATGTTCGTTGACGGCGAAAAGGACGCAAAAGCAGATATATAATAGTGAAATCTCGGCGGCACTGCCGCCAGTGCAGCGTGCTTTTCCAGTGCATTCTGACAAGCTCGGCCGCCGCGATCCCAAGCACGAACGCGAGCACCGGTAGGAAATAGTGCAGTGCTCCGGCGAAATTGCCCTCGGAGAGATTGACGCCGAACAGCAGAATGTTTCCCGTCTGCGCGTTTGCGAAAACCTGATCGCGCTGTATGTATGAATATGCGTCCATGAAGCCGCCGGATACCGCCAATAGCGCTCCGAGCCGTATGGACTCCGACATTTGTTTTGTGCTTTGCATGTGTGTCCTGTGCCTTCTTTACGGTTTTGCCGCCCCTATCTCCGCGGCGTAATAAAACCTCACTGTTTTTAAGCGAACGGACATAGTATAATGCCGCAAATAGGCAAAGTCAATACGAAAATACAGCTTATAGGCACAGCTGCATTTCTTTTTGCGCGGGCAGGCTTCAGTTAATCGCAAGCGGCATTAAAGCCGCTTAATTCTGCCTCTCCCGCGATTTCTAATCGGCTATGGAGGTCCAGTCTTTACTCGTCATTATTTTGGCGCCGATGCGCTGCATATCTGCGAGATTTGACTCCTGCACGGCATCGCTCACGGACGAGGTGCAGTCGCTGAGGACGACGGCGTCATAATCGAGCGAGAGCGCGTCGTAGCAGGTCGTGCGGATGCAATTGGGCGTCGTCGTTCCGGCGAGAACGACCGTCTGCACTCCGAGGCGGCGCAGTACGAGGTCGAGATTTGTCGCAAAAAACGCGGAAAAGCGCGGTTTTACGATAATTCTGTCCCTGTCGAGCACCTCAAACTCCTCCGGAAATGCATCCGACATTGTCTCGTCGCACACCTCGGACAGTGGTCTGCCGCCCTCAAGCCAAAGCTGATGGCGCGTCTTTTCGACGTCTGAACCGTCCGCACGGTAGTGGCGCACGGCGTACACGACGGGTATATCGTGCTCGTGGCAAAAGCGTATCGCCTGTGCACATGCGGGAATGGTGGCACCTGCGGCGGGAATGGCGATGGGGGAAGCGGGGTCGATAAAACCGCGCTGCATATCTATCATTATAAGAACCGATTTCATGTTATTTTCTCCTTTTATCAGACTATTTGTGAGAGCGCATTGTACAGTCTCAGCATTACGGTCGCAGACTCTGCGCGAGTCGCGGTGTTATCGGGGCCGAAGCTCCCGTCCGGATAGCCGTTTATGATACCGAGTTCGGACATTGCATCGACAGACTCACGGTAACACGGCAAAATGTCCGTGCTGTCTGTAAATCTCACCTTCTCGCGCGTGAGATGCTCCTTAATGCCGCCCGTGAGCGTATCCAACAGACGGCAGGCAAATGTCGCCATTTGCGCACGTGATATTTCCTCGTCCGGTCGGAAGGTGTTATCCTCATAGCCCTTTATGACTCCCATGGAGACGCCGAATTTGACAGCGTTAACATAACAGTCAGCTATATGCCGCGAATCGGAAAAACTCAGGCTGCAATCCACCTCCGGGCAGCCGCACAGATTATAGAGCATCGTAATAAACTGTGCTCTCGTTACCTCGTCATTCGGCTTGAAGCTTCCGTCCGTATGGCCGTTGACAATGCCGAGAGCATAGCAGGCAACGACATTATCGTGATACCAGCCCTGCACATCGCTAAACGGGTCGGAGGGATCGGCAAAGCGCAGCTGCACTGCGTTAAAGCCGTTACCGCCGGAAAAAGCGACGTTTTCTCTCCACTGTCTGACTGAGCCCGCATAACAAATGCTTTCCGGCGCGGAGCACTCGTCAAATGCGCTGCCGGCAATTCCTGCGAGCGATTCCGGAAGCTCGACGCTTTTCAGTCCGCAGCAGCCGGAAAATACATTTTCTCCGATGTACGTCACACCCTCACAGATGACCGCGCGCTTTACATTCTGTGCAGACGCGCTCCACGGTGTGCCGCCACTCTTAAAATCATAGGTCGCACCGCTGCCCGCAAGTGTCAAAACGCCGCCGTCGAGCGCCCAGCTCACGCTCTCCCCCGCAGCGTCATTATCCGCCGCCGCGCCCGCTGTCAAAAGCAGACAGAAAGCTGTCAGCAGGCTGAGTATCCTTCTTTTCATCGCATCTCATCTCCATAGTTTTTGCGTATTGTATTTATTATATCACCGCGTAAAGTGCCTGAAAACTCAGCGTTTTTAACAAATTGCAGCCCTTTTTTTCGGCATTTGGCGCAAATATTCGACGGCAGTGACGGTAAGCGGCCCTGCTGAGAAGCTCTATGGATTTGCAACACTCCGATTGACTTATAGGCTCGGAGCAAATATAATATTAAGCAGCTAACAAAAAGGAGAAATAGTTTATGAACATTCTATCGCTGCTTAACAGCGCACCGGTGTATGCCATATGCGGAGGAATTGTTGCCTTCGTTGCAGTGGTTTGCATCGTATTCATGGTCAGAGCTTACCGTGCGGGGCTCGCGATCGGCATCGACAAAACCAAGCTCAGACGCACGATCACTGCCAGCGCGACGTTTTCGCTGCTGCCGAGCGTCGGCATCCTGCTTGGCGTCATCGCTCTTTCGGGCAGCCTCGGCACTCCGTGGCCCTGGCTGAGACTTTCGGTAGTCGGCGCACTTCACTATGAGACACAGGTAGCACAGGCTGCCGCGGAGCAGGTCGGTATGTCCTCGCTCTCCGCCGCGGAAATGACCCCCTCGGGCTTTGCGACCATCGCGCTTTTGATGAGCGTTTGCATCATATGGGGCATGCTTCTTTCGATATTCTTCAACAAGCGCTATCTCGGCCGCCTCGGCAGCGGCAAGAAGAGCTCCGGCGGCGGCGCAGGCTTCGGCGACAGCGCCATGACCGCAATGTTTATCGGTCTCGTGTCGGCATACATCGGAAGCTACATCGGCGGCTTCGTGTCCGGCGGCGGTCAGCTCTTTTCCTTCTCGGGAAGCCTTCTTCCCATGTTCGTGGTCCTCGTGTCCGGTCTTGTGATGGCGCTCTTCGTCTATCTCGCGGAAAAGAAAAATCTTGCATGGGTCGAGAGCTTCTCTATTGCCGGCAGTATGCTCATCGGCATGACCGCGGCTGTTTTGGTCAAGCTTATATAAGGAGGCTGCAATATGAATAACGATTATTTTGAAAGCTATAATAAGCGCACACATATTATAGGGCGCGCAAGCAGCGCGATCGTGCTTATCTCGCTCGTCGCGGCACCGTTTGTCATTGGCAAGTTTCTCGGCGCAATGCCCGATATCAGTGCTGCGGCAAGAGCGTTTCTGTCCGTCGGTCTTGTTTGGCTCGTCGGCAGCGTTGTCGAATTTCTCGTCTACACGCCCATGCTCGGCGCGGGCGGCGGCTATCTTGCCTTCATAACGGGCAACCTTATAAACATGAAGATTCCCTGCGCGGTCAATGCCCGCGATATAGTCGGTGCAAAGACCGGCACTCCCGAAAACGAGATCGTTTCTACGCTGTCCATCGCCACCTCGGCATTGGTCACGATAGTCGTCCTCGCGCTCGGCGTCGCGCTGCTCGTTCCCCTGCAGCCCATCCTCCAGAGCCCCACACTCCAGCCCGCGTTTGAAAACGTCGTGCCGGCACTGTTCGGTGCAATGGCGTATAAGTATTTCCGCGGAAACATGAAGATCGCCGCGGCCCCGCTTATCGTCATGAGCGTTCTGTTCATCCTCGTCCCCTCCCTCACGGGCTCGACGAGCTTTATGATTATCCCCGCCGGCGCAATCGCGATCGGCATAGCATATATATTCTACAAGAAAGCCGGTACCGACAAATGAAAAAAGCTAAGTTTATGATCCCCGCGGCAGCTCTCACACTGCCCGCCGCAGCCGTCGTGCGCACTCTGCTCACGCCGAACAAGGTCTCGGGCTACCACGCACCCGAGGCGGGCGAATATGCGCTTGAGCTTGCAAATAAGCTCGCCGAAATGGTTCGCTACGAAACCGTTTCCTACGCAAACGTTGACAGCAGCGAGAAGTTTCTCGGCTTCCACAAGGTGCTTGAGGAGCTTTTCCCGCTCGTTCACGAAAAGCTTGAAAAGACCGTCATCGACGGAAACCTTCTGTATCTCTGGAAGGGCAGCGGCGACGGTGCTCCGATACTGCTCATGAGCCATCAGGACGTCGTTCCCGCAGAGGGCGAATGGGAGCACGAGCCGTTCGGCGGCGAAATTGCCGAGGGCAAGGTCTGGGGCCGCGGCACAGCCGACACGAAGGCGTCCGTCATGGCGTTCTTCCAGGCTGTTGAGGAGCTCCTCAAGGAGGGCTACACCCCCAAGTGCGACGTTTATCTCGCCTCCTCCTGCACGGAGGAATGGGCAGGCGACGGCGCCCCGAAGCTCGTAAAGGAGCTTCAAAGACGCGGCGTTGAGCTGTTTCTGCTCTGCGATGAGGGCGGCGGCATAATCGCCGAGCCCATCCCCGGCGTCAAGGGTCACTTCGCAATGGTCGGCGTTTTCGAAAAAGGCAAGGGCGACGTCAAATTCACCGCCCGCTCCACCGGCGGCCACGCAAGCGCACCGTCGAGAAACAGCCCCATCGCGCGCCTTGCCTCCTTTGTCAACGACATCGAAACTCACTGCTACTTTAAGCGCGAGTTCCCGCGCGAGGTGTCGGAAATGTTTAATAGCCTCGCGCCCTACGCCGCCTTCCCCTATAAGCTCATCATGGGCAATCTTTGGCTGTTTGCGCCCATTCTCAAGCCCGTCATCGGCAGACTGAGCGCACAGGCCGGTGCAATGCTCCAGACCACCATGGCATTCACCATGCAGTCCGGCTCGGACGCCTGCAACGTGATCCCGCAGGAGGCCAGCGTGAGCGCGAATATGCGCTTTATCCCCCACCAGGGCGAGAAGGAGAGCCTTGAGATTGTCAGAAAGCTCGCCGACAAGCACGGTCTCGAGATGGAGGTCATCCACTCGAACGACTACACGGAGTCTGTTGATATTGACGGCGCCGCCTTTAAGCAGATCGAAAGCGTCATAAGCAAGACCTTCCCCGGTCTTCCCGTGAGCCCCTACGTCATGACCGGCGCGACCGACGCACAGTTCTATCAGCCCGTCTGCAAAAACTGCATCCGCTTTGCCCCCGTCATTTTCGGTGCAGAGCAGCTTGCCGGTATGCACGGTCTGAACGAAAACATCGAATACAACTGCCTGCCCGGTGCGGTGAGCTTCTACAAAAACCTCATCCGCACTCAGGAGGACAGATAATAAGCACTGGAAAAGGACACCCGCTCGGGTGTCCTTTCAAACTGACGAAAAACCTGTGCTGCTGAGGAAAGACAACCGCGCAGCGGGGGAGTTTGAGGGGGCAAAGGCCCCGCTCGAAATCAGATTATAGCCATCAAAAATGCCTGAGCTATCAGGCTTTTTGACGAGCGAAGCGAGATTTTTCGTGAAGCGTAAGCTTCACAAAAAATGTGGCGTTGTTTCAGTGTGCAGAAAGTCTATGACTTTCTTGCACGCTGAAACAAAAGACCGCAGCAGAAGCTGCGGCCTTTTGTTTTGGAGAAATAGAGAGGATATATTTCCGGAAGGAAGAGAGAGAAGTCCTTCCGAATTAAAGGAGAAGAAACATAGCGTGTTTGTCAGCCTGCCTTGGGCAGGGTCGAGACTCCGAACTCGCCTGTGCCGTTGGCGGAGGCGGTGGGAGTGGACTCGTCAAAGGTGATCTCAAGCGTCTGGTATTCGCCGGCGCGGTAAATGACTATCTGCGTGCTGTCACCGGCCTTATACTGCCTTATCACGGAGTTGAGGTCGGCATAGCTGCCGATGGTCTCATCGCCGATCTTGGTGATTATATCGCCGGCTGCAAGGCCGCATTTCTCGGCACAGCCGCCGCTTTCGACATTATATATATACGCACCCTCCGGCATACTGTAATACTGCGCGTACACCGAAGTATATCTGCTGTCAACGTTGACGCCCATGTATGCCTTGCCGCTGACGTAGCCCTTCGTTATGAGCTCGTTTGCGATCTCGACAGCGTCGTTTATCGGTATCGCAAAGCCCAAGCCCTCCACACCGGAGGAGCCGACCTTTGCGGTGACAATACCGATCACCTCACCGTTTTCATTGTAAACGGGGCCGCCGGAGTTGCCGGAGTTTATCGCCGCGTCGAACTGGAACATATTGATCGCGGCGCCGTTGCGCTCTGTGGTGATGCTGCGGTTGAGCGCGCTCACGCGGCCGGAGGTCATGGAGAAATCAAGCTCGCCGAGCGGATTGCCGATCGCAAAAACCTTGTCGCCCACGGCTATATTATCACTGTTGCCGACGGCGACGGGGGTGAGGTCGCTCGCGTCTATTTTGAGCACCGCAACGTCGTTATCCTCGTCAAAGCCCGAGATCTTCGCCTCGTAGCTCGTGCCGTCCTTGAACAGGACATTTATCTTGTAGTTGCCCTTATGCGCCGATTCGATAACGTGGTAGTTTGTCATGATATAGCCGTCGGTGGTTATGACAAAGCCCGTTCCCGCGACCGCGCTTGAGCTGCGCTGGCCGAAGATGTTCGCGTAGCTGCTTTCCAGCGCGATGCCGACCGTTTGACGGCAGCCGAGCTCGTAGATCTCGTTTGCCGAGGCGCTGTCCGCGCCGGTGTTTCTGCCGGAGGTCGTGCTGACGATGGGCTTGCCGCTGCCGTTTCCGGCGGCGGTCGTGTTTGCGGCGATGCTGCCCTTGACCGCGCTCCATGCGATGAAGCCGCCGACTATGCCGCCGACGAGCGCGCACACAAGGCACATACAGACGCTTTTGAACGCCTTGCCGCGGTTCGCGTCCGATACTCTTTCACGCGGTTTTTTCTCCTCGGGGACGTAGTAGTTCGGAAATTCCGCCGTCTCGTCCTGAGGCTCAAACTCCGCATCCTCGTACAGGCGCTGCTCGGGTCTCACGAAATGGTACTCGCCGTTATTCTCGGAAGCGTTATTGGTTTTGTTTCTGTTGTCTTCCATGAAGCTCTCCGACTTTCCCTTTCCTGTTATCGTGCCATTATAATACACGGTTTTTATGACAAAGGCATGAACAAACCCAAAAGATTTTATAAACGATTGCCATCGAGACAATTCGCCTTAACACTTCTACCGACGCGAAGACCACATATATAGTTTCTGCCTATATGTCGAAAAATGGCGCAAAAAAAACAGCCCCCTCGTCCGTCTTTGGCAATAATGCCCTGAGCGATACGTCCGAAACCGCAGCAAGGG
>OQVT01003141.1_pt1 | contig 10615 bp, 7 predicted proteins | sample 1691561 | NCBI WGS metagenome assembly OQVT01 (sample SAMN03418260, study PRJEB22391) | human gut metagenome | biome: human-gut; feature: organic feature; material: feces | host: Homo sapiens | place: Tanzania | collected 2013-01
TTCATCAGCTTGGCATTTCCCGCCAGAACCGTATGCCCTTCAATCACAGCCAGCACGCTGACTCCATGGGCGCTCCCACCGCTTGCGAGAACGCCGGTGTTCCCAACGTCTCCTACAACGGCTCCACCGTGGATGCCTGCCCCAACACCTTTATCGTGTCCTCCCGCATTAACTGGGCTCCCTACTTCGAGTACATCATCAACTGCGTTGCGGGCGGCGAGGAGATTGCCGCTGATGAGAAAAGACAAAAAGCATGCTGAAACAAAAGACTCTACAGTCCTTGCCGACACGCTGGGACCCGACACACTATTGTCTGACTCCGCATCCGGCGAGCCGGACACTACGCTCATGGACTCCATGCAGCTCGCAATCTACAAACACAACAAGATGGTGGACGACTCCATCCGTCTCGACAGCATGAACAGGGCAAAGTCTACAGGCGTAGACGCGCCAGTGAAATTCTCTGCCCAAGACTCCATGGTCTACAGAGCATCCGACAAACTCGCCTTCCTCTATGGCAGTTCAAACGTGGTGTATCAGAACATGGACCTCTCGAGTGCCGACATCACGATGAACATGGACAGCAGTCTTGTGCGAGCCACAGGAGTGAAAGACACTATCGGAGATCTGCAGGGACGACCAGTGTTCAAGATGGGCGACACACAGTATGACAGCGACACTATAGCCTTCAACTTCAAGACGAAGAAAGGCTTTATCAATAATGTATACACCGCCCAGGAAGACGGATTCCTCACCAGTCAGCGCTCCAAGCGCAACGAGAAAGGCGAGCTCTTCCTGGAGCACGGCCGCTATACCACCTGCGACGCCGAGCATCCCGACTTCTATATCGCCCTGTCGAGAGCCAAGGTGCGCCCCGGCAAGGACGTGGTGTTCGGTCCGGCATACCTCGTGGTGGCAGATGTGCCGCTGCCTCTCGCCATCCCCTATGGCTTCTTTCCCTTCACCAAGAGCTATTCCAGCGGATTCATAATGCCGTCGTATGGTGATGAGAGCGCCCGCGGATTCTATCTGAAAGACGGAGGATACTATTTCGCCATGAGCGACAAATGGGATCTGAAGCTCCTCGGCGAGATATATACCAAGGGCTCATGGGGAGTGTCGGCGGCAAGCAACTACCGCAAGAGATACAAATACAGCGGCAGCTTCTATTTCAGCTATCAGGACACCAAGAACGGCGACAAGGGCATGCCCGACTTCACTGAGCAGGAGAGTTTCAAGATACAGTGGAACCACCGTCAGGACCCCAAGGCAAACCCCTTCAGCACACTCTCGGCGAGTGTCAACTTCGCCACGTCGAGCTATGAGCGCAACAATCTGAACAGCATGTATAACCCGCAGTCGATGACACAGAGCACGAGAACATCATCCGTGAGCTGGAGCACCACATTCTCAAGTCTGGGCATGACGATAAGCGGATCCACTAACCTCAGCCAGAACATGAGAGACTCCACCGTGGCAATCACGCTGCCAGATCTCAACATCTCGGTGAGCCGCTTCTATCCGTTCAAGCGCAAGCGCATGGTGGGCAAGGAGCGCTGGTATGAGAAGATCTCGATGAGCTATACCGGTAGTCTCAGAAACTCCATCGACACGAAGGAGGACATGATAATGAAGTCGAACCTCGTGAAAGACTGGCGCAACGGCATGCAGCACAGCATTCCTATCAATGCCAACTTCACGCTCTTCAACTATATCAACATCAATCCGTCGATAAACTTCACCGACCGCATGTATACCAACAAGGTGATGCAGAGCTGGGACGAGCAGAGCCAGACCGCCGTGAGGGATACCACCTACGGATTCTACAACGTCTACAACTGGTCGATGAGCGTGAGCGCATCAACGAAGCTCTATGGATTCTGGGTGCCGAACAAGAAAATCTTCGGCGACAAGATACAGGCCATACGCCACGTCATCACGCCACAGGTGTCATACAACTACGCTCCAGACTTCAGTTCAAGCCGATACGGATATTATGAAACCTATCAGAAGACCGACGCTCAGGGCAACGTGACGCTCGAACAGTATTCGCCATTCTCAGGTTCGCTCTTCGGAGTGCCGGAAAAGGGCAGGACGGGAAGCATCGCCATGTCGCTCTCTAACAACATCGAGATGAAGGTGAAGTCAGACAAAGACTCCACGGGATTCAAGAAACTGAGCATCATCGACGAGCTGGGAGCCAACATGTCGTATAATATGGCGGCGAAAGAGAAGAAGTGGAGCGACCTGACGATGAACATCCGACTGAAGTGGTGGAAGAACTATACGTTCAACATGACCGCCGTATTTGCCACCTATGCCTATGAGCTTGATGCCAACGGACGGCCGTACGTGGGCAACCACACGGAGTGGGGCAAGGGACGCTTCGGACGCTTCCAGGGAATGTCGCAGAACATCTCATATACCCTGAATCCCGAAAAGATAAGGAAACTCTTCGGCGGAGGCAAGGATGAGGACAAGGACAAGAAGAAAACGGGCGACGATGACGACGACACGGGAGTGGAGACCAATGTGGACGACGACATGATGAAGGCGCAGAACGGTGCCAAGAAGCAGACCAGCCGAGCCGAGACCGACGAGAACGGATATATGAAGTTCTCCATGCCGTGGTCGATAACCTTCGGCTATGGCATCACGATGAGGGAGAACACCGCCGGCAAGTTCAACACCAAGACGATGCGCTATCCGTACAAGTTCACCCAGACCCTGAACTTCAGCGGAAACATACGCATCAGCGACGGATGGAACATCAGCTTCTCTTCCGGCTACGACTTCGAGGAGCACGACATGTCAATGACCACCGCTTCGCTGCAGCGCGACCTCCACTGCTTCAGCATGAGCTGCTCCGTGGTGCTGGCGCCATACACGTCATACAACTTCTCCTTCCGTTGCAACGCCGCAACGCTGACCGACGCTCTGAAATATGACAAGCGCAGCGGTTACAGCAACGCTGTGGAGTGGTATTAACCCCAAAATATCAGACCGTCAAATTTATTTTCAGACAAGCCCTGATGACCGATTGGGTATTAAACACCAAGCCCTGACCACCGCATATTGAGACACTTTCTCAATCATCCCGGTAGTCAGGGCTTGTTCTTTGTTGTTCTGTTTCGTTTCTATTTCGTATTACTCAAAGTAATACAAGAATGTGGCAACGCCTTCGAGAGCCTTCTTGCCAGTCTCCTTGATTTCGATACGGAATTTGATTTCAGCCTTTGTCACACCGCGGAGGTTGGCGATAGACTGCAGGTCGGTTACGAGGCGGATGCTCTCGCCAGACTTCACTGCCTGTCCGAATTTCATCTTGTCCATACCGTAGTTCACCATCATCTTCAGGTTGTTCACCTCGATGATCTGGTTCCAGAGATATGGAAGCATGGATAGAGTGAGATAGCCGTGGGCGATGGTTGTCTTATATGGACTCTCCTCCTTTGCTTTCTCCGTGTCCACATGAATCCACTGATGGTCGAGCGTAGCGTCGGCAAACATGTTGATGCGCTCCTGAGAGAGCTCCACATAGTCAGAAGTTCCGAGGTTCTTGCCCAGATAGGCAGCGAACTCGTCGTAGTTGTTGATGATCAGTTTTGCCATTTTCTTGATGTATTTATTGTTTATATGTGTGTTATTTCCTTACGGATGCTGTCTCCGCGTTCCTATTGTTTGTAGTCGTTTTTCGTGATGGTTATCTCGAAGAGTTTCTTTCCCGGATGCTTTGTTGAGTGGAATGTATACATGAAGTTGTAGCCCGCCTCTTTGTATGGCCTCACCGAAGTGGTGCCACGCAGTGCCTTAATCATATCCTCCTTGATTTCAGAGTTTGCTATTGCCGTGGTGTCGGCAGGTCCCTTCACCGAGAGATAGTAGTGTAGCGTGAGCGTCTGTTTGTCAAACGTCATGCTGTCGGTCACTATCGCCTCGTTGATCTGCACGGGGCAGTTCTTCTCCGTGTATTCCTTCGCCTCCCTTGCCGCACGGTCTTCCAGACTCTCCTGACATGCCGACAGAGCCAATGCAGCAGCGGCAAGCATTATTGTTTTTCTTGTTGTCATATATATATGCGCTATTATAAGTCGTATTGTTTCGTTGCAGTCTGGGTTGGATGCCACACCTTATTATAAATTATATATATGGTTTCATTATATAAGTATATATAGCTTCGTGGCGATGTTCCTGCATCATCCGGCTGCGATGCAAAGGTACAAATAATATCTGAATAACAGGCATTTGTCAACAAACTCTTCAAACTCACACATCAGAAGAAAGACCCGAAGGAGATTCTCGTGAGCGAGATAAAGTACACCACATACTTTCTGGCTGCTTGCCCTTAGTCTTTCAGACTATTTCTTTTCGAAATGCTGGTAATCCTGCGACCGCTTCCATCCGCCTCCCCATGTGAAGCCACGCTTCCTGAATTCCTTGTAGGCAAGGTCGTTGCGGTCAATCTTATATTTGAAGTCCTTTGAGCGGTCGGCATATCGCCGTGCGCTCAGAGGACTTACCGTTATCTTCCCGTTCGCCCCCTTCCTCACGTATGGATTATACAGAGGGTTCAGGTCGATAGCCTTGCCGTAGCTGTGGTTTGAAGGCACCTTCGTGCCGGCCACATATCTGAAATTGAAACACGACGTGTTGTTTGCCTCCATCGACTTCAGGTCGTCAGCGTCATAGTTGTCAATGAGCACCATCCTCTCTATGGGATATTTCTTGGCGAAGAGTGTCTCGAAGATTTCCACCAAGTCGTTGGCGATGCTCTTGTGGCACACCAGCTCTCCCAGACAAATCCTGCCCTTGTCGTTCCAATGCAGCACCTTCACGTAGCGCAGCGACTCACGGCTCACCGTGCAGCCTTTCTTATACGATTTGCCCTGCATCCTTTCGAAAACGCGGTCTGGAATGGGCTCGCTCATGAAGCATTTATTCAGGTCGTAGCCTCGCAGTGTCAGACTGCTTATCGTCTTGCCAGCCTCCCAGTTCTTGAGAACTGTTCTCTCTCCACCGGGCCTTTGGTCTTTTTCCGTTACGGATGCCTTCTGTCGGTTGCCGTCCGTCTGGTTTATCGTTTCTACGGATGTTGTCTGTCGTGCGTCGTCCGTCAGGTTTGTTGTCTGCTTTGCATAGGCAAATCCAGTGGCGAGGCAAATGGCAACAAACGTTGCTGCCATGGTGATGAGTGATGGTCTTCTGTTGGGAAAACTGTGATTGTCTTTCATATTGTCGTGAAGTTCTTTTATCCTAAATCGGTCATTAGGGACTGCAAGCAGTTATTAAAAATATACCTTAACGGTCTAATGACCGTTTGGGGGTTGTCTTGCTGCCGTAGTGAAAGCTCCTGTCTGGCGTTTCCTTTCGTTCTTCGGAGTTGGCAGCTTACTGTGTGTGATACCGTATTTATGCCTTGTCTTACGGCATGGAATACTGCAAATATATGTTTTTTTTCGCTAACAGAGGCATTTTTGTTCTATAAACGATATTGTTTGGATAATTTTTCTTACCTTTACACCCCGAATGACTTAGTATCTTAATTTAGTATATAAAATATAGATATAACTTTAATTCTAGTAAACTTTAAATCTATGGCATTAGAAAAAACCTTAATTTTGCTAAGACCGAGTGCTTTGTTGCGAGGTTTAGCAGGAGAAATTCTCAGTGTCTTCTATAAGAAGGTGCTGCGGATCTGCGGTTTGAAGATGATGCTGCCCGACGAAAAGATTTCTGACGGCCATTATTCCCATCTCGCAGGCAAGAGTTTCTTCAGGCGCGCCAGGGACCCCGCCTGTCGTGGCAGTATGTCTGAAGAGTGTAGAAGCAGCGTTGGCTGTGGACATTCTTTCAGAGTCAAATGGATGCAAAGCAGCTCCGTTGTCTGTTCGGAACATTTGTCGCATGAGTTGGCTGGAGTGTATCGTGCTTGCGCATGATCCTCTTGAGGACGCAGCGACAAGGTGGAATACGGTTCTTCCGCATCGACAAGTTCTTCGATAGGAAACCGGGTCTGCTATCCAAATTATATGCTTCTGACGATATTTAATTTTTTAATTATTTTTTATTGTTACGTTTTACTGACGGTGGAGTTTACGCTCCCTGTTGGGCCCCTTTCGTCAGACAGGCAAAAATAATGACGGAACCAGATGTTTCTCCTTTCCCTGGAGACATCCGGTTCCGTCAGTTTTTTGATGCAGTTGATGAGGTGGACAAAAGTAATGGTTTATAGCAGGCAATTAGGTATAGTTTAAGATTGGCTTCGCTTTGTTCCAAACAACCTCACATTCTCTATGGTTTAATAAATTGACAATATGAGTATAGAAAATGCGCCAAACAACGTCGATAGTGTTAGTTGTTAACACTTCAGGCATTGCAGAGCGCATTTGAGTAAATTATTTCTTTGCCTCTTTCTTTAATCTTTTCAAGTCGTTGTATGCGTTTTTAACTTTCTCTTTCATTATTGGATGTTTAAATCTCTTTGCTTCTTTCAAATAGAATTCTGCTTTTTTTAGATTGCGTAATGGTTTCACAAACATATAAAGTGAGGCTAAAGAATAAGCACAGTTACTTCTATATTCTTGGTAACGAGATTGTGCACCTATAGTACTACTTTCAAGTATCAAATTTATAATTTCGTCTTCTTTATAACCTTTATTATAAATATCTATCAAAGTGTTCGAAAGATGAAGATGAGGCAGACCATCATATTTGTCATTTGCATCCTTTATCCTTCGAAATACTTCTAACGCTGCTGTTTTGTTTGGTTCAAACGACTTGCATCCATACCATAATATATTGCCTAAATCTATAGATGAACACAAACAAATAAATGAACTAACATCTTCAGAACTATAATGGCAATCAAACGGATCTCTGGGTTCAAATCCTTTGAAAATAATTGTCTGTGGAAAATTGCCATTCAATATGTTTTCAGCCGACGTATTCATTGCCGTCGCTATTAAATCCAAAGCTTCTAACGTATCTTTTTTTGCTGTTCTTATCAAAACATCAGCTTTAGCTAAATTAGCGTAGTAATTATTAAATTTAGCTGTTGAATCGTTAGCCCGTTCATATGCTTGTTGAAAATAATAGTTAGCTTCTTCTAAGTTAACTTCATCTCCAAATCCACGTCCATACATGAAGCCAATTTCTGCGTCATTTTCATATTCATAGTAACTTTTTAAATTTAAATAAGGTATTAAATTATGATTATTCTGTATGAGGCAATTTAAGGTAACTCTATAATCGATAGGAATGTCTGGATAGAAACCGCCTAGTATTGTGTTTTGGCTTCCCCAAAATGAAATTTTCCCATACATGTTCAAACCTTCAGGTTCTCCTCTCATTGCCCTGGAAATTAGATATTCAGACATTGTTGGAGCATTCATCAGGTTTCCTATAGCTTGCGTTGCTAAACCTGTTAATCCATCAGCAAGTTTTCTCTTGAAGCTACTTTTGCTTGACGAATTTGAATAAGTTCTATTAGAATTTGAATAGCTGCTATTATTGTTCCGAATAGAATTATTGCGTTCTTTGTGTATTTTTGTTGTTGCTATAATATTTATAAATACAACTTTTCTACCACCTTTTATCGTTTGACCTCTTTCATATTTTGTCATACGATCCCCATCGCAATCTGTTGCAGTCCATGTCATGTTTCCTGGAACATTGACAGTCAAGCAATTTCCGTCATTCGGCTTTGCGTATTCGCAAGTTCTTGTCAATTTATAGATATGTCCATTCACTGTCACGGTAATGGGAAGTGAAGAACGTGAAATAGTATGGAACACATATGTTGTTTGAGCGTAAATGTTCATAGTCAGTCCTAAAATCAGAACGACTAAATAAATGAATCGTAATTTTACTGTTTTCATAATTATTCTACTTTAATAGTGTTAGTAATTTTTTTGGTAAAGATGATAAAAAGTCCTAAATGATAAGAAAAATGTTGATGCAAAGATAAAAAATATAACAATATAGAAAAATATTTGAAATTGAAATTATTGTTTTTTATGTAAATTGTGTTGTAAGTGATAATAAATGTAATTATAAATGCAATGAATAAGTCTATAAGGTGTTCCAATAAGATGTTCCAATGACTGTGTGAACTTAATACCTCAGTTTGTGATAATAAGTCACCCCAAACATCCACGACAACATCTCATCTCAATTTGAGCGTACGACCATTTTGCCATTTCACTCGAAGCTAAATGGCTTGGGGCTATAATTTCCACAACAAATCAAGAGGAAATCTCTTGATATTATGATTTTATTCCATAAATATTTTCATGTATTTGGGGCAAGCAACGTGCCCATTTTTCAACTCAAATCGGTCATTAGGGCTCCTAATGGCCGATTTGTTATTATTGTAGTGGCACAGGATTGAAATAGGTGTCGGTGTCGGCATCAAACTTTAGAAAACCCTCATCTACCAAAAATGAGAGATTGTCCATAATGTCGTCTTTCGAGAACGCAAGGGTGCTGACAAACTCTTCAATCTTGCGTGGTTTCAGTTGTGCCATATACAAAATGCCGCTTCTCACATCTTCTTGAGTGTAACTCGCTTTTTGTTTTTCAGCAATACAAACATCGCAATTTCCACAGTTGTCATGGGTATTTTCGCCAAAATATGACAAAAGAATTTTCTCGCGGCAAACCGACGACCCAAAGGCGTAACCGATGACCGACTCGATGCGTTGCTCCATTCGTTCACGTTGGTGTTCGTAGATGGTCAAGGGAATTTGCACATACTTTGGTTCTTCACGCGAAGTGGTAATCACGATATACGCCGTGCGCTTTCGGGGTATGTAATGCAGAATGCGCTGGCGCGTCAATTCAATCAGCGCATCGTAAATTTGCTGGTCGGTAAGACCGTAGCGAAACGAGAGCACCGACTCGTTGATGAAAACATAGTCGGAAAACAGACCAGTGTAGGTGCGCAACAATGCTTGAAGCACCTTGTCAACATCTGCATTAGAAGTGTGAATGTGGTATAATTCTTCCTTGGTGGCAAGAATCATCACCCTCGACTGGTGGTCCATTTCCTCGATATACTCAATGTAGCCTGCTTGCGTGAGCAGTTTGAGCGCACTGTGGGTGGGCAGAATCGGGAATTTGAAAGTGCGGCAAAATAGTTCGAAATTAAACTCGTACTGATGCTGGTAGCCCTCACCCAACGCCACATGTAAATGGTTGCAGAGCATTTCGTACACCATTTTAATGAAATCGCGTTCGGGATATGAGTCGGTGATGTGGCGGCGAAGCGTTCGTTCATCGTTATGCCCCGTGAGCAACACAGCATACGAGCGTTTGCCATCGCGGCCAGCACGGCCAGCCTCTTGATAGTATTCCTCAAGCGAATTAGGAATATCCACATGCACCACCACACGGACATCGGGTTTGTCAATGCCCATGCCAAAAGCATTAGTGGCAACAATCACACGAATCTCGCCCGATTTCCATTTGTTTTGCTTATCCGCCTTATCTTCCACATAGAGTCCTGCATGGTAGAAATCGGCACTGATGCCAAATCTGATAAGTTGGTCGGCAATTTCTTTGGTGCGCTTGCGGCTTCGCACATACACAATGGCTGAGCCTGAAACGGATTTGAGAATGTGAACCAGTTCCCTAATTTTCTCATCAGTGGGGCGGACCACATAGGATAAATTATCGCGCGCAAAACTCTTTTTGAAAATAGCGGGCTTCCTGAACTCCAGTTGCTTGACAATATCATCAACCACCACTTTGGTAGCGGTGGCGGTAAGTGCAAGCACTGGCGTGTCGGGGAAATATTGTCGAATTGAGGCAATTTGCAGGAATGACGGGCGAAAATCGTAACCCCATTGTGAGATACAATGCGCCTCATCGACAACTATCATACTCAAATTCATCAACCGAAGTTGGTCGACGAACGATTTAGAGCAAAGGCGCTCTGGGGAAACGTATAAAAACTTATACTTCCCAAAGCGACATTTCTCAAACACTTTCTTGGTTTCGGAAAACGACAGCCCAGCATAAAGATAGCAGGCTTTGATGCGACGCTCCAACAGGTTATCCACCTGATCTTTCATCAATGATTGTAAAGGCGAAATAACGACAGTAAGTCCATGAACCGAACGCCCCTCCATTAATGCCGGAAGCTGAAAAGTCAAAGACTTGCCACCACCTGTTGGAAATATAGCCAACAATGACTTTCCTTCTACAGCCGCACGAGCCGCTTTCTCCTGAAGAGGCTCGCCTTCATAGGTTCTAAATTCATCGTAACCGAAGAAATATTTCAAATTGCTATGTATATCCAAGCCTGCATTGCAATAAGGACAACCCGTACTACATGGCGTATCACGAAGCAATTTTACAACAAATTCTACAGACGGATAATTTAGAAGCACCCATCCGGGAGTAACTGAACGATAATCTGTAGTATCAATCAATGCCAACGCATAAGCCAGCTCACAGGGATATTTCTCTACTAACATGGCTACATCAGCATTACTACATATTTTACCATAATAAGTGCGTTTTATAAAATCGGCCAGATTATCTTCATAACTATCCGCACCAACCATACTAAGAAAGCCTTTAAATTCTTTCTTATTTCTCAATAAAGAAGCAA
>OQVT01003146.1_pt1 | contig 10607 bp, 7 predicted proteins | sample 1691561 | NCBI WGS metagenome assembly OQVT01 (sample SAMN03418260, study PRJEB22391) | human gut metagenome | biome: human-gut; feature: organic feature; material: feces | host: Homo sapiens | place: Tanzania | collected 2013-01
CCTTCAAGGGTAGGGGAATGGCCTTTGCCGAGGTGCGCGAATATCAGTATGGCGACGACGTGAGAGACATCGACTGGAATGTGACGGCTCGCTTCCATCGCCCTTTCGTCAAGGTCTTTGAAGAAGAGCGAGAGCTTACCGTGATGCTGATGGTGGATGTGAGCGGTTCGCTCGATTTCGGTACCATGCGCCAGATGAAGCGCGACCTGGCTACCGAGATAGCTGCAACCCTTGCCTTCAGTGCCATCCAGAACAACGACAAGATAGGTGTCATCTTCTTTTCCGACAGAATAGAGAAATATATCCCTCCCAAGAAGGGACGCAAGCATATCCTCTACATCATTCGTGAGATGCTCGACTTTCATCCCGAGAGTCAGCGTACCGATATCGGATGTGCCCTGGAATACTTCACAAGGGTGATGAAGCGCCATTGCACGGCTTTCGTCATCAGCGACTTCTACGATAACAAGGACTATCAGCACCAGCTGCAGATAGCCAACCAGAAGCACGATGTGGTGGGAATCCAGGTGTATGATCCGCGTGCCAAGCAGCTGCCCGACGTGGGACTGCTCAAGGTGATGGATGCCGAGACGGGACACGAGATGTATATCGATACCAGTTCGAAGAAATTGAGAGTGGCTCACACCCAAAACTGGTTGCGACAGCAGGAGAATCTGCGACAGCTCTTTGCCAAGAGCAAGGTAGATTGGACTTCGGTAGCCACCAACGAGGACTTCTCGAAGGCGCTCCTGATGCTGTTCAAACAGAGAGGCTAAAGTAAGATAACATGAAAATAAAGAATATCATATTGACGATGGCGCTGATGGGTTGCTCTACGCTGGCTTTCGGTCAGACCGTGGAGCAGCGCATGGATTCCCTGCAGCTGCTTATCGGACAGCAGACCATCCTGCACCTCAAGGCCACTGCCCGGAAGGGTGCCAAGATCGTGCTGCCATCCTTCAAGCCTCAGGACCAGATCGTACCTGGTGTAGAGGTGGTGGAGCAGAGCAAGGGTGACACGATGCAGATGGGTGATGACCGCATCCAGGTGAGCCGCGACTATACACTTACCTCTTTCGATGAGAAGGTATATGTGGTTCCTGCACTCGATGTGAAGATCGATGGCAAGAGCTATCACGGAAATCCGTTGGCGCTGAAGGTGCTCACCGTTCCGGTAGATACGGTGCACCCTAACCAGTTCTATCCAGCAAAGGGTGTACAGGACAATCCTTTCGAGTGGAGTGAGTGGAGCTTCGCCTTCTGGTTGAGCCTGTTGATGATTATCGTCTGTGGTGCAATGATTTATCTCCGCAACCGTCTGAAGAAGAACAAGCCTATCATCGCCCGCATCCGCATCGTGAAGAGGGTGCCTGCACATGAGAAGGCGCTGCGTGAAATCAATGACATCAAGCATCATCATACCAGCACCAGCCAGGAGACTCAGAAAGAGTACTACACCCAGTTGACCAATACGCTGCGTGCCTATATCGTGAGCCGCTTCGGATTCAATGCGATGGAGATGACCAGTGGAGAAATCATCGAGCACCTGCGTGCTTCGGGCGACCAGAAGATGATAGACGAGCTGAGAATGCTCTTCTCTACCGCCGACCTGGTGAAGTTTGCCAAGTACGAGATTCCGATGAACGAGAACGATGCCAACCTGGTGAATGCCATCAACTTCATCGACCAGACGAAGACCGATGAGCAGCCTAAGGAAGAGAAGATCGTTCCAACGCTCAGCACCGAAGACCAGAAGTCGCAGCAGCAGCGCCGACTCATCAAGACCCTGCTCTGGGTGGGCGGCATCAGCGTAGTTGCCATCTTCGGCTACATCGTTTATCAGGTAGTGATGCTCGTGATGTAAATGTCATCAGGCTCGGAAATCCAGAGCTGGTGATGTAAACAATAAAAAGAAATTAAGAAATGGAATTTGCAAGTAAAGCATATTTTCTGCTGCTCCTGCTGCTGATACCTTATATATTATGGTATTTCCTGGGCAGGAAGAAGAGCGAGCCTACGATGCGCATGAGTGATACACGCATCTATCAGTATGCTCCGAAGAGCATGCGCGTCAGACTCATCCATCTGCCGATGGTGCTGAGATGCATCTGCTTCGTGCTCATCGTCATCGCCATGGCCCGTCCGCAGACCCACTATTCCTGGGACAACAAGACCGTAGAAGGTATCGATATCATGCTTGCCATGGACGTATCAACCTCTATGCTTGCCGAGGACCTGAAGCCAAACCGTATGGAGGCGGCGAAGGATGTTGCCACTGAGTTTATCTCTGGCCGTCCTACCGACAATATCGGACTCACCATCTTTGCCGGCGAGGCTTTCACGCAATGTCCGATGACCACTGATCATGCCAGTCTGCTCAGACTCCTGCATGATACCCGCACCGATATCGCGGCTCGCGGACTCATCGACGACGGTACCGCTGTGGGTATGGGACTTGCCAACGCTGTGACCCGACTCAAGGATTCCAAGGCAAAGAGCAAGGTGGTAATCCTGCTCACCGACGGTAGTAACAACATGGGTGACATCTCGCCTATGACCGCTGCCGAGATCGCCAAGAGCTACGGCATCAGAGTCTATACCATCGGTGTGGGAACCAACAAGGTGGCGCCTTATCCGATGCCTGTGGCAGGAGGCGTGCAGTATGTCAATATCCCGGTGGAAATCGATACCCAGACGCTGCGCGACATCGCTCAGACCACCGATGGAAACTTCTATCGTGCCACGAGTACAGCCGAGTTGAAGAAGATCTACAAGGACATCGACAAGCTGGAGAAGTCTAAGTTTAATGTGAAGCATTTTGCCAAGCGCTATGAGGCCTACCAGCCTTTTGCCCTGGCTGCACTCCTGGTACTGCTCCTGGAGATATTGCTCCGCCTCACTTGGTTCAGAAGAATTCCTTGATGAAAGAGGAGTTTAGACAAAATAGATTATAACATCATATAAATATGTTAAGATTTGAAGATCCTACGTTTCTCTGGCTGCTCTGGCTGATACCGGTGCTCATACTGGTTCGTCTGGTAGGCTGGAGAAGGCGAAAGGCTAAGCTGAAAAGATTGGGCGATCCGGAACTGCTCAAGCAGTTGATGCCCGACATATCCAAGTACCGTCCTACGGTGAAGTTTGTGCTGATGCTTGCTGCCTTGGCACTCGTCATCGTGATGGTGGCTCGCCCTCAGATGGGAAGCAAGATTTCTCACGACAAGCGTAATGGCATCGAGACGATGATCTGTCTCGATATCTCCAATTCCATGCTTGCCGAGGATGTGGCTCCTTCCCGTCTCGACAAGAGCAAGATGCTGATAGAGAATCTGGTAGATAACTTCACCAACGACAAGATCGGACTGATCGTCTTTGCGGGCGATGCCTTTGTGCAGTTGCCTATCACCAGCGATTATGTATCGGCAAAGATGTTCCTGCAGAATATCACCCCGGGGCTGATCCAGACTCAGGGTACCAATATCGGCGATGCCATCTCGCTTGCCACCAAGAGTTTTACCCAGCAGGACAATGTGGGTAGAGCCATCATCGTGATTACCGATGGTGAGAACCATGAGGATGGTGCCAAGGAGGCTGCCGAGATTGCCCAGAAGAAGGGCATCAATGTGTTTATCCTCGGTATCGGTAATACCAAGGGTGCTCCTATCCCGATGGGCGATGGCTCGTATCTGAAGGATCACGCAGGCAATACCGTGATGACTGCCCTCAACGAGCAGATGTGCCGCGAACTGGCGCAGGCTGGCAAGGGTCAGTATATCCATGTGGATAATACGAGCGATGCAGAAAAGGCATTGAATGATGACCTTACCAAGTTGCAGAAGGGAGATATGACCAGCGTGATATACAGTGCCTACGATGAACAGTTTCAGGCTGTGGGCATTCTCATCATCCTCCTGCTCATCATCGAGGTCTGCCTGCTGGAAGTAAAGAATCCGCTGCTCAGGAACATCAAGTTCTTCAAAAGGGATTCCTTGAAGCTGCCGAAATAAAGCCTTATACGCAAGGCGCCCTGAAAGGGCAAAAGCTTTAAAATATAGATGTAAAAATGAAGTATATACATTATATAATAGTAACTGTGGCAATGTTGCTGGTGGGTACGGCACAAGTCGGAGCCCAGACTGATCGTAATCTGATCCGTCAGGGCAATCGTGCCTTCAAATCCCAGAAATGGGCAGTGGCAGAAACCCAATATCGCAAGGCTATCTCCAAGAATCAGAAGAATCCACAGGCGATATACAATCTTGGTTGTGCGCTCATGGCGCAGCAGAAAGACTCCATGGCGATACAGCAGTTTACCAATGCTGCCCAGTTGGAAACCAACCGCCTCCGCCGTGCTGCCAGCTGTCACAACATGGGCGTGATCATGCAGAACCACCGTGAATATGCCCAGGCCATCGAATACTACAAGATGGCGCTGAGATGCAATCCACAGGACAATGAGACCCGTTATAATCTTGCCCTCTGCAAGAAGTTGCTCAAGAACAATCCGCAAAACAAGGATCAGAACAAGAACAACAAGGATAAGAACAAGGACAAGAACAAGAAGGATCAGAATAAAGACAAGAACAAAGACAACAAGGATAAAAACGACGATAAGAACAAGAACGACAAGAACAAGAATAACAATAATAAGAATAACAAGAATAATCAGAACCAAAACCAGCCGAACCAGGACAAGATGAGCCGCGAGAATGCCGAGCAGCTCTTGAACGCCGCCGTTCAGCAGGAGCAAGCCACCAAGCGCAAGTTGCAGAAGGCGATGAGCCAGCCACGCAGAAAGGCTTACGACAAGAATTGGTAAAAGATTAGATGAGATAAAAATACGATTTATAAATACGATTTACATATAATATTTAGCTATTATTAAGATACGATATGAAAAAAATAGGTTGGTATATGATATTGCTGATATGCTTGCTAGGCTACCAGGTGCATGCGGTGGCCCAGCATATCTCCGTGTCGGCTCCATCGCACGTAGCGGCTGGAGAAAACTTCCGTGTCGCCTATACCATCAACACCCGTGATGTAGAGGAATTCAGAATGGGTGCGGTGCAGGATGGACTCGAAGTCATCGCAGGCCCTTACACATCTTCGCAATCCAGTTATCAGATGATCAACGGACATACCTCGTCCTCTTCATCTGTAACCATCACCTACACCCTCTATGCGGCAAAGAATGGTACCTTCAACATTGGTGCTTCCCACGCCATCGTGGGGGGAAGGAGCCTGGCTTCTCACGCCGTGAAGATTACGGTGTCAGGTCACGCCCAGCGTACCAACGGCGCTCCTAGCATGCACGGACAGGATAGCTACGACCAACCTCGTATGCGTACCGCTGGTTCTGCCATCTCGGGCAGCGACCTCTTCATCAAGGTGTCTGCCAACAAGAAGAGAGTTCACGAGCAGGAACCTATCCTGCTTACCTACAAGGTATATACACAGGTGGAACTCACCCAGCTGGAAGGCAAGATGCCAGACCTGAAGGGATTCCACAACCAGGAAGTGCCTCTGCCACAGCAGAAGACCTTCCATACCGAAATGGTGAACGGTCGCCCTTACAAGTGCGTCACCTGGAGCCAGTATGTGATGTATCCTCAGATGACCGGTAAGCTGGAGATTCCTTCCATCACCTTCAAGGGCATCGTGGTACAGCAGAACCGCAATATCGACCCGATGGAGGCCTTCTTCAATGGCGGATCCGGATATGTTGAGGTAAAGAAGGACATCAAGGCTCCGGGTATCACCCTGCAGGTAGATCCGTTGCCACAGCGCCCAGCCAATTTCTCCGGTGGAGTAGGTAAGTTCAATATCTCTGCCTTCCCTGACAAGAAGGAAGTCAAGGCTGGCGAACCGATCACGCTCCGTGTGATTGTGGGAGGTATCGGAAACCTCAAGTTGCTGAAGCAGCCAGTAGTGAATTTCCCGAAGGATTTCGACAAGTATGATGCCAAGGTAACTGATAAAACCCGACTCACCGCCAATGGAGTGGAGGGTAATATGATATACGATTTCCTGGCTGTGCCTCGCAATCAGGGCAGCTATACCATTCCTGCCGTGGAGTTCACCTATTATGATACCAGCAAGAATGCGTATAAGACCATCAAGACCCAACCTTTCACCCTGACCGTGGAGAAGGGAGATGGATCAACATCCGAGTCGGCTGATTATTCAAGCAAGGACAAGGATATCCATACCATCAAGTTGGGCAAGACTTCACTGCATCAGGCTGATGATATGTTCTTCGGAAGCTTCGGCTACTGGACTAGTCTGCTCATTCCGCTCATCGCCTTCTTCGTACTGCTGGTGGTATTCCACCGCAGAGCCATCGAGAATGCCGACATCGTGAAGAAGCGCTCCAACAAGGCGGGCAAGATAGCTACCAAGCGTCTGCGCATGGCCAACAAGCTGATGCTGCAGGGCAAGCAGGGCGAGTTCTATGATGAAGTGATGCGTGCCCTCTGGGGATATATGAGCTACAAGCTGAACATGCCAGTAGAGCAGCTCTCTCGTGAGAATATCCGTGAGAAACTCATCGCCCACGATGTGGATGATGCTACAATACAGAAGTTTACTTCCGCTCTCGATGAGTGCGAGTTCGAGCGTTATGCTCCAGGCGATCCTGCCGGCAATATGAACCGTACCTTCGAATCGGCAATGACAGCGATTATGGAAATAGAAAATGCAATCAATGCGGCTCGCAAGAACGCCAAGAAGCATCCTGCCGGATATTCCTTCGTATGGCTGCTCCTGGCGATGCTGGGCTTCGGCGCTTCTCCGGTATCGGCAATCACCAAGAACAATGCCGATACGGAATACCAGAAGGGCAACTACCAGCAGGCTATCCGCGACTACGAAGAGCTGCTCAAGAATGGTGCCTCTGCCGAGATTTACTACAATCTCGGCAATGCCTACTATCGTACAGACAATATCACCAAGGCGGTGCTCAACTATGAGCGAGCCCGCCTGCTCTCGCCAGGAGATGAGGACATCAACTTCAATCTCCAGTTTGCGCGTAGCAAGACCATCGACAAGATTACGCCGGCAAGCGAAATGTTCTTCGTAACCTGGTATAAGGCGCTGGTCAACTTCACGAGTGTAGATAACTGGGCGAAGGCCGGCATCATCTCCATTATCATGGCACTGCTGCTCGTGCTGCTCTATCTCTTCGGTCCGCACATCCTGATGCGCAAGATCGGCTTCTTTGGCGGTATCGGCTTCTTCCTCGTCTTCCTGCTGAGCAATCTCTTTGCCTATCAGCAGAAGCAGGCGCTCGACAACCGCAAGGGTGCCATTATCATCTCACCTTCCGTGAACATCAAGAAGACGCCTGCCAAGACCAGTACCGATCAGTTTGTTCTCCACGAGGGTACCCGTGTAGATATCATCGACAAGGGTATGACCGACTGGCGTGGCATCCGCGTTGGCGATGGAAGAGAAGGATGGATTGAGACCAAGCATCTCGAGGAAATCTAGGAGGATGAAGTGGATGGAGCGTTAGACTCTGATATCATTCTACATTCAACATTAAATATAAAACAATAAATAAATGGATTTTAGTTCGATACAAGATATTGACTTTCAGATACTGCAGTGGTTCAACGGCAGTAACAATGTGATTCTCGACCAGTTGGTGATGGCACTTACTTCGGGTTTCACCTGGATACCGCTCTATCTTGTACTCTTTATCATCGTGATGCGCAATAATGAGACGATTGGGCAGATTGGTCTTATCGTGGGCTGCGCATTCCTGTGCATCCTTTTTGCCGATGGCATTGCCGAGGGAATCATCAAACCGCTTGCGGCAAGATGGCGACCTTCCAACGATCCGCTGGTAAAATATACCGTGCAGGTAGTGGATAATCTTCGTCTGAAGGACTACAGTTTCTGTTCGGCGCATGCAGCCAACACCATGGCGATAGCCGTGTTCTTCTCGTTGCTTGTAAGGAGCAGGATGCTCACCTTCACCCTGATAGCATGGTCGCTGGTGAACTGCTGGACCCGCCTCTATCTGGGCGTTCATTATCCGCTGGACATCGTTTGCGGCATGCTGCTGGGCATGGTGGTTGGTTCGCTGGTATATCTTTTCTTCCATCGGATGTACCGCCGTATGTCGCCGGAAATCAAGTATATCTCGAATCAATATACCAGTACGGGCTATGATTGTGATGACATTGATATGATTATGACCGTGCTGATGCTCATCCTCGTATATGTCATCCTGCGTGCCGTCGTTCTGATGACGGCAATTTAGCAATATAATAGCCTTTTCTGAAAAAGGCAAATCATAAAGTTCAAAGTTCAAAGTTCAAAGCTCAAAGTTCAAAGTAAATAATGGATACAAAACATATTAAGATAAGCGATTATAATTACGATTTACCAGATGAGCGCATCGCCAAGTTTCCTATCTCACAGCGCGACCACAGTAAACTGCTGGTCTATAAGCATGGTGAGGTAAGCGACGATGTATTCTTCCATCTTCCGGATTATCTGCCAAAGGGTGCCATGATGGTATTCAATAATACCAAGGTAATCCAGGCACGCATGCATTTCCGCAAGGAGACGGGAGCCCTCATCGAGGTGTTCCTGATGGAGCCTGCTGCACCTACCGACTATGAGCTGATGTTCCAGACTTCGGGTCACTGCTCATGGCTCTGTATGATTGGTAACCTGAAGAAATGGAAAGAGGGAAGCCTGAAGCGCGACTTCGAGATCAAGGGTCATCAGCTTACCCTCTCTGCTACCATGCGACGTGGAGATGCCCTCAGCACAGAGGCGGCTGAAATGGTGGCTAAAGGTGGCGGCACCAACTACTGGGTGGATTTCGACTGGGACAACGAGCATGTTTCCTTTGCCGAGATTCTCGAAGCAGTGGGAGAGTTGCCTATCCCTCCTTATCTGAACCGCAAGACAGAAGAAAGTGACAAGACCACTTATCAGACCGTATATTCCAAGATCAAGGGTAGTGTGGCTGCCCCAACAGCCGGTCTGCATTTCACCGATGCGGTGCTCCAGGACCTGGATGCGCATGGCATCGACCGTGAAGAGGTGACCCTTCATGTAGGAGCGGGAACCTTCAAGCCGGTGAAGAGTCTTGAGATAGAAGGTCATCAGATGCATACCGAATATATCGTGGTTCATCGTCGCAGTCTGGAGAAGCTCATCAAGCACGAGTGCCAGGTCATTGCCGTGGGAACCACCAGTGTGCGCACCATCGAGAGTCTCTACTATATGGGCGTGCATCTCATCAAGCATCCTGAGGCAAGTGAAGAGGACCTGCATGTTAAACAGTGGGATCCATACGAGCTGTCGGCAGATGGCAATCTGGTGGATGACATCACTCCGGTGCAGGCTATCCAGGCAATCGTCGATTATCTCGACCGCAACGGCTTGGAAGCCCTTCACTCCAGCACGCAGATCATCATCGCTCCAGGTTATACCTATAAGATTGTGAAGATGCTGGTAACCAATTTCCATCAGCCTCAGAGCACCCTCCTTCTCCTGGTGAGTGCCTTCCTGCATGGTGATTGGAAGAAGGTATATGATTATGCCCTCTCTCATGATTTCCGCTTCCTGAGCTATGGAGATTCCTCCCTGCTCATCCCATAGAAGTGAAGAATTCATTTGCTTTGCTAATCATAAAGTTCAAAATTCAAAGTTCAAAGTATAAAATATGATTTCAGTAGAAGGACTGAAAGTAGAGTTTGGCGTAAAGCCACTTTTCAATGATGTAAGCTTCGTAATCAACGACCGCGACCGCATTGCCCTGGTAGGTAAGAACGGTGCCGGCAAATCTACGATGCTGAAGATTCTCTGTGGCTTGCAGAAGCCAACCTCCGGCGTAGTGGCTATCCCTAACGAAACCACCATCGGCTATCTGCCTCAGGTGATGAAACTGCAGGATGATACCACCGTGAAGCAGGAAACCCGCAAGGCTTTCGCCCACAATACCGAGATGAAGGCGCGCCTCGACAAGATGCAGCAGGAAATGGCTGACCGCACCGACTACGAGAGCGAGAGCTATGCCCAGCTCGTGGAGAAATTCACCCAGGAACATGATCGCTATATGATGATGGGCGGTGAAAACTACGAGGCGGAAATAGAGCGCACGCTGAGCGGTCTGGGTTTCACCCGTGAAGATTTCGACCGTCCTACCCGGGAGTTCTCCGGTGGATGGCGCATGCGTATCGAGCTGGCAAAGATTCTGTTGCAGAAGCCGGATGTGCTCCTCCTCGATGAGCCTACCAACCACCTCGATATCGAGAGTATCCAGTGGCTGGAGCAGTTCCTGGCGCAGAGTGCCAAGGCGGTGGTGCTGGTAAGTCACGACCGTGCCTTTATCAATAATGTAACCAACCGCACGCTGGAGATTACCTGTGGCAGGGTAGAGGATTACAAGGTGAAATACGATGAGTATGTGGTTCTCCGTGCCGAGCGCCGTGAGCAGCAGCTCCGTGCTTACGAGAACCAGCAGAAGGAAATCGCCGACATCAAGGATTTCATCGAGCGATTTCGCTATAAGCCAACTAAGGCTGTACAGGTGCAGAGCCGCATCAAGCAGTTGGAGAAAATCGTTCCTATCGAGGTGGATG
>OQVT01003150.1_pt1 | contig 10603 bp, 8 predicted proteins | sample 1691561 | NCBI WGS metagenome assembly OQVT01 (sample SAMN03418260, study PRJEB22391) | human gut metagenome | biome: human-gut; feature: organic feature; material: feces | host: Homo sapiens | place: Tanzania | collected 2013-01
CTGCCACTGCAAATGCTATCATCGTACAGTATCCATCTGTGGGTGAAACATTTGATTTCGGAACAGGAAGCTTTACAGTTCTGGCTCCCAGTGGTATCAGCCAGAACAACAATGATAACTCTCTTGTTATCAAGCTTGAAAATGGTTCAAACAGCTTCATTTTTACAGGAGATGCCGAGGAAACCAGCGAACAGGATATGATCAGTACAGGTATGGATCTGGATTGTGATGTCCTTTCTGTTGGTCATCATGGTTCCGCAAGTTCAACTACATGGGATTTTCTTTCAGCAACCTCTCCTTCTTATGCAGTGATAAGCTGCGGGACCAATAATCAGTATAATCATCCCTCAGCATCTGCCATGGGACGTTTATCAGACATGGGAATACCTGTTTTCCGTACAGATAAACAGGGTACGATCATTGCAATATCTGACGGAACAGATATTTCATGGTCACAGGAGCCCTGTAATGATTATTCATCAGGGGATTCTTCACAAAGTTCTTCCGACAAAGCATCCTATCAGCAGGAAACTGACATTGCCGGGCAGGAATCTGTACAGGCAGGATCCACTGCCGCAGATGTGGGAACAATGGTATGGATTCCTGCAACCGGCGAAAAATACCACAGCATTCCAAATTGTGGCAGGATGAATCCTAATACAGCCAGACAGGTTTCTAAATCTGATGCGGAATCCATGGGATATGGTCCCTGCAGTAAATGCTATTATTAAACAAAAACAATCCCCTTCCATTGTCGGCTGATCTTTGCAACAATGGAGAGGGATTGACTGATTCGCTTAAAATCCTTCCTGGCGACGTACTTTCCAGAGTTTGGCGCGCTTCTGTGCAGCTTCATTTTCTATCTGCTGAGTAACTCCTTCTATAATAAGTCCCGGGACTTCTACAGGATGTTGATTCTCATCTGTTCCAACCATAGTAAAATAAGCACGGTTGATCATTGTTCTGGTTCCATCAAGTGCTTCACAATATGTATCAATGCGTACTTCCATGGAAGAATGACCCACATGAGTAAGGCGTCCGATCAGAACAATCGTATCATTTACTTTAGCTCCCGCCTTAAAATACATATTATCTACTGCCACAGTTACCACATTCATTTCCGCATGGCGCTTGGCCACAATACCGGCCATTTCATCAATCCAGGCCAGTAACTGACCTCCAAACAGATAACCTGCTGCATTCAGGCACTTTGGCATTAATAAATGAGACTGTTCTGTTAGTGAATCTTCTACTCTTTTCATTTTCCGTTCTGACATTTTTACGCTCCTATTCTGACACAATTTTATTCCTGATCTGTTTTATGCTTTCCAAACAGTAATGATTCGACAGTTTGTTATTCTTTTTTGGGAAAGAACAAAGTTATTATAGCACATTCTCTATATTTATGTCATGTTTCACAGATATTTATAATGCAAAAACAAATTTATAAAATTGCAGGATCCGCTTTATGATCAGTCATCATATATGATATGCCGCCCTCACTATCTCTGTACAAATTTAAAGTGTTATCACTTTAATATGATTGTACGTAAAAAAATACAATCTTAAGCTTGCCTTTCCTCATACTTTACTGTACAATCAATAAATAGGTATAAATACAAATGTTCGCCGTACTAAAACACTGATCACAGAGATACATCCTCTGGTGTTTTGACAGAAATACTGAAAAATAAGTGGGAAAACGAGGAATGATATTATGGAAAAACATGAAATGATGAGTCTGGAGGACTCCAGACAGCTCCGCGGAAAAATGAAATTCTTTGAACAGGAACTGCTCAAGAATCATCATATTGATCCCAACCTGTATGTGGAATATAATGTAAAGCGAGGTCTTCGTGACTCTGCAGGTAAGGGTGTTCTGACAGGTCTTACAGAGATTTCTGATGTTAATGGATATAACCTGATCAATGGCAGACAGATTCCTGCTGATGGGCGTTTATACTATCAGGGAATCAATGTACAGGATATTATCAGTGGTCTGAAGGGAAGACGTTTTGGTTTTGAAGAAACAATTTATCTTCTGATCTTCGGTAAACTTCCTGACAAAGATGAACTTGCCAGATTTCTGGATATGATGTCTGACATGGAAGAACTTGGCGGCCGTTTTGTTCGTGATGTGGTCATGAAGGGAACAAATGCCAATATTATGAATGCTATGCAGCGATGTGTGCTTGCACTTTACACATATGATGATAATCCGGAAGATATCTCACCTGAAAATGTACTGCGCCAGTCTCTTGAACTGATTGCCAAGCTCCCTGAGATCGCTGTGTATTCTTATCACGCATACTGTCATTTCCGTAAGGATGAAACCTTATTTATCCGTAATCCGCAAAAAGGTCTTTCCCTTGCCGAAAACATTCTTCTTATGCTCCGCCCGGATGGTCAGTACACAGAACTTGAGGCAAAGGTTCTGGATATTGCACTGATCCTTCACGCTGAGCATGGCGGTGGTAATAACTCAACTTTCACTACTCATGTGGTAACTTCTTCAGGTACAGATACTTATTCTTCCACTGCTGCATCCATTGGTTCCCTGAAAGGACCTCGTCACGGTGGAGCAAACCTGAAAGTCCAGAATATGTTTGCAGATCTTAAATCAAATGTAGAACATTGGGACAATGAGGATGAGATCATTGATTATCTTCAAAAAGTACTTAATAAAGAAGCTTTTGATCATGCAGGGCTTATCTATGGTATGGGACATGCTGTTTACACACTCTCCGATCCTCGTGAAGTTATTCTGAAACGTTTTGCTCAGGCGCTGGCTGAAGAAAAAGGAATGATTGAAGAATTTGAGCTCTACAACCGTGTAGAAGGCATTGCCGGAAAACTGATCATGGAACACAGAAAACTGTTCAAAAATGTCTGCGCAAATGTAGACTTCTACAGCGGTTTCGTATACAGTATGCTTGGTATTCCGGAAGAATTATTTACTCCGATCTTTGCTATTGCCCGTATGCCTGGTTGGAGTGCTCACCGCCTGGAAGAACTGATCAATGCAAACAAGATCATCCGTCCTGCTTACAAATATGTGGGACATCATACAGATTTTATTGCTTTTGATAAACGATAATTCTTAATTTAACTGAAGCAATCCAAAAAAATCTTCAGATAACTGAGAAATACTTCTCAGAATCTGAAGATTTTTATATTTTTCATTTATGAAGGAAAGAAAACAATCCTTTTTTCTTTTCGTAGGACTCTGAGCTGATATCTTTTACTTCATATCCGGTCGCATTGATAACATCCCTTAACTTTATTTCATCTACGGGTTCATCTGTAATAATGATTGTTTCTCCTTTACTGTGAGAGGAAGAAATTTTATTTGCATGAAAACACTTTCTTATTGCATCATTTACATGTGATTCGCACATTCCGCACATCATGCCGTCTATTTTTACAGTTGTTTTAATCATGTTGTTGTCCTCCATTTTTACGTTATAAGTTAAAAATAGCCAGCATAACTTATAGCATATGATTTTTTCTCTTACAATAATTTTATGCCAATGCCTGGGCAAGAGCTTTCTGAATTGCTCCAAGGATTCCCTCTGAGGAATAAGTGGCACCGCTTGCAGCATCAATTCCGTCTGCTGACTGATTTCCCATAATCTGCGGATAAATAGTTTCCCATGCATACTCAAAATACTCCGGTGAATCACTGTTACTCTGTTCAATAGATGCAATCTGACTGCCCTGAATCGTTACGGTTACATTTACTCTTCCACTGTATCCATAGCTTGAGCCTGTATAAGTTCCGTCAATATATGGCCCTGTAGGTTCCGGTGTAGGCTCCGGAGTTTCTTCCGGTGTTGGTGTAGGAGCCGGTGTTTCCTCTGGCGTTGGAGTAGCTTCCGGGGTCGGAGTCTCTTCCGGGGTCGGGGTTGGTGTTGCCTCAGGAGTTGGCGTAACTGTTACTTCTGGTGTTGGAGTTGGTGTCACTTTTGTGGTGCCCTTTTCTGCCTGTTTCTGAATATCTTTCATTGCATTTATGATACCCTTTGAAGAGTAAGTTGCACCGCTGACAGTATCAATGCCATCGACAGACTGATTCTGAATGATTTCATTTTCCAGAATATCCCATGCTTTCTTAAAGAACACAGGGGTATCTGTATGCTCTGCTTCCAGAGACTTGATCACACCTTTTTTAATCTTAGCTGTCAACGTAATTGTTCCACTGTATCCTTTTCCAGTTCCCGTATAGGTTCCGTCTTTGTAAATCTGTTCGTCTCCCGGCTTCGGTGTTGTAGAAGGTTTCTTTGTAGGTTTCGGTGATGGAGTGGGAGTTGGCGTAACAACTGCCTGGTTTCCTGACGGAATTGCCTGTGACAATGCATTCTGAACTGCAGTAATAATTCCATTTGAAGAATAAGTGGCACCACTGACTGCATCTACGTTCGGAGACTGGCTTGCAAGAATTTTGCTGATCACACCCTGTGCATTTGCAAAATAGGAGGCTGTTTCATTTGATGCATCTACAATATTGATAGCTGCAATTTTATGGTCAGTGACAGTTACCTGAACAGTGATCGTTCCTCCGAAACCGGTTCCGGAGCCTGTATAGGTACCATCTGCATATCCACCGGCAGGAACTTCTGTAGTTGGTGTGACTGTGCTTCCTGCACCACCCCCTGCTGTACCTCCATTTGCAGAGGAACCTGTAGATGAATTTTTCTTTGTTCCTGTTTTAATCTTACTTGTTTTTTTTGTCTTTTTTGATGTTTTTGAAATTGAGGTTCCATTGGTTTCAGAAGAGTCTTCTGAATCAAAATCCTTACCTGCAGTTCCTTGTGAAATCAATTCTTTAATCTCATCAGTAGACATAACATTATTATTGAGAACTGATGTAGTCTCCACAGGACTTTTATCTGCCTGATAACAGGTTACACAGACTGCTGCAAAAACTGCTGCCGCAGGAATAAGCTTTAACCATGGACGGAAACTGTCCTGTTTGGGTTTCATTTCCGGAGTCTTATTATTTTTCTGCTCATTATTTTTGTCCATAAATTTCTCCTTCTTCCTTCAATAGTTTCAGGAAATTATATTCAAGTGATTACTGTAATAATTGTATAACGTTTTACAGCTGAAAAGAAATCCTGCCCTTTCTGTGGGATACAGGATTTCTTTTCTCTTGTCTGCGAATCCGATTGCAAATGTCCGCCTGACTTCAGTCCGGTCAGATTATTTTACAGTTACCTTAACTGTTTTGGTTACGCCGTTGCATGTTACTGTAATCTTGGCAGTACCTTTTTTAATACCTTTAATTGTACCATTGGATGATACTGTAGCAATTTTCTTGTTGCCAGATTTGTATGTAACTTTTCCTGACGGAGCTGCTTTTGCTGTGATTTTAGTTGTTTTGCCGACTTTTACAGATACAGATGTTTTGCTCAGTGTAAGAGTTGGATTTTTAACTGTTATTTTGCAGGTTACCTTTACATCTCCGCATTTAGCTGTGATAACCGCACTACCTTTTGCTTTTGCAGTAACCTTACCGGTTGTTTTGTTTACGGCTGCAACTTTTGGGTTACTGGAAGTAAATGTAACTTTTGCTGCAGCTGTTCCTGTTACAGTTGCCTTCAGTGTAGTTGTTTTCCCTTTATAAACAGTGGCTGTTTTCTTGTTGAGAGTTACTGTTACCTTTGTATCTGCTTTAACAAGAGCTTCTACTGCTGCGTTCAGATGAGTTGTAGCTTCATCAATCTCTGCCTGAGTTGGCTTTTCTTTTGCAAGAAGATCCTTTGCTTCCTGAAGCTCTAACTGCATTGCCTTCCAGGAATCTGCTGTGTAATCTGCTTCTTTTAAGGCTTCTGCTTTTTCTACTGCTGCTTTTAATGCTGTTGTATCTGCTTCTCCTGCTTCCGGTTTTACGATGTTTGCATCTGTTGCATTAACTTCAAATACAGTATCTGCATATCCCATTGCATATACGGTGATTTTCCATTTGCCGGTTCCGTCTGTTCCTTTTGGAAGCTGGCAGCGGTAAGAATCTGTCAGACCAAGCTGAATTCCCATTGCCTTGTGCATCCAGTTATCTGCTGCGAATTTTGTTCCGTAAGATGCCAGAACTTTATCACCATTTCCGTAGTAATCCCATCTTACAGCATACATTTTAGCACCAAGAGCACCATATCCGTCACCTGTAATATCTACTCTTAAGAATTCACCGTAGCTTCCGCTTGCTTCTTTTACTGTTGCGGTAACATTGGATGCTGTCTGGAGTGCCTGATCTTTAAGTCCGGAACCTGTACCGTTTGTTCTTGCTTTGAATGTGAATGTTCCATCAGAACCTTTTACAGCTTCTTTTAAGCCGTTTGTTTCAGCGGTAACATCAGCAACTGCACTATAGGACTGTAAATTATTTTCTCCAAATCCTCCGGCAACTGTGCTTCCGTCTTCCACAACCTTGAACTGGGATTTGAAAACTTCATAGTCTTCTGCTTTTACTGCAACAGGTACATATTTCAGGCCCACTACGTTATAATGGTCGAATTCTACAACACTTCCGTCAGCTTTTGTAATCTGTCCTCTTTCAGGCTGATTCAGCTTTACAGTTGTTCCATCTGTAAGAACTGCATCATTAGCTGAGGTCCAGTAGGAAATCTCATAAGAACCGCCGTTTTTGTCATACATGATTGCTTCACACTGGTAGCTTCCTCTGTGCAGGCCATGGTTTACAGTAGCTCTGGTTACTGTGTCGAAACCGCCTTTGTCAAGTTCATCATGGCTGTCTTTTGTTCCATTGGAAGCTGTATTTGCAGCATTGTAAACTCCCTCAGATGCCCAGTACTGTGCCCATGTCAGACCTGCATAGACATATTTATAGCCTGTTTCTGCTGTTGCAGCGAATTCATCTTCTGCTGCTGCCTGATCGTCAACAAAAGGTGTTTCCTCATCGCCTGCAAAAGCATCAGCGGTGTCATCTGCTGCATCAAACTCATCTGTCTGTGCCTCAGTCTCCACAGCAGTATCAGATGTAAAATCCGCAGCCATAACCGGTAATCCTGAAACCATCATTGCTGCACTTAAAATTGCAGGAGCTGCCATTTTGATTAAATTTCCCTTGCGCATACCTTTAAATCCTCCTGAATATGAGTTAATAAATATATTTCCAAACTGTCCGGAAAACTGAAATTTTTGACAGTTCAGAGATCTTTATATAAGATAAACCTATTCACCAATGGAATAAGTATCTTTCAGTAATTGAAATCTTTCTTTCATGCCTTCCGTCATCCAGACATGATCAGAATCATCTACGAACAGTCCGTCTGCATTGTATTTCTTCAAAAGTTCTTCTGCCTTTTCTTTTCCCAGTACAAAGCATGCAGTGGAAAGTCCGTCTGCGTTCAGGCCGTCATCACACACAACCGTCACAGATGTGAGACCGCTTCTTGCAGGATATCCTGTAGCAGGATCCAGTATATGATGATATCGGACACCATCTTCTATAAAATATTTTTCGTAATCTCCGGAAGTAGATAAAAATTCAGTACCATTCAGAGTAACTACTCCAAGGTAATCACCCTCTGTATCCCGCGGATCAGTGACAGCTACCTGCCAGGCTGAGCCGTCGGGTTTGCTTCCATAGCTCATAACACTGCTGCCGCCCAGATTCAGGATCATGCCTGATACATTCTTATCCGCATCAAGAATCTTCTTTGCTGCATCGCAGCCGATTCCCTTACCTGCCGCACCTAGATCCAAGGTTACTCCTTCCGGCATGGTAACTTTATTTCCATCCAGAGTCACCTTGTCATATCCTACATTTTCAAGCAGGGAATTTAATTCATCATCTGAAGGAATGTGCGGATCTTCTCCGTCAATGTCCCACAGGCGGATCACTCTTCCCATAGTAGGATCCATGGCTCCGCCAGAAGCTTTCGACAAATCCAGTACCTGTTTTAAACAGGTGGCAGTTTCATCAGATACCGTTGTTGTATTCCCGGCATTTTGATTGATCTGATATATCTGAGAACTTTCTTTTGTCCAGGAGATCCAGTTCTCTTCCACATCTTTTAATGCAGAGATTACGTCTGCTGTGATGTCCTCACCTGTTGTGTAAAGAGTCTCTGATACTACGGTGTCCATAGCAAAGTCTGTTTTGGTGTATGTGTTTATTTCAGAGTTTCCCCATGCAGTCCGGGATGTGCATAAAAGAGAGGCTGTAATGAAAAGTCCCAGTACAAAAGAGCGTCTGTTTGTCATATATTTCTGATTCCTTATCCTCTTATTGTTATTGTCAACTAACTCTATAGACTATATCACTGTATGGATAGTATGTCTACCAATACAGTTAGTTCTTACTAATCAATTTTTCTCAATAAGTTAGCAGTTGCTAATTTTTATCAATAACAGTACCTGTATGAATATTTTTCCTTGGGCAGACTGCAGTGCAGGCGTGACAGCAGATGCATTCCCCTGAATGTGCAGTATCACCGTCAATATCCAGGTGTGCGGGGCATCTCTTCTTACAGAGAGTGCACTTCTGCGCACAGTTTGGACGATTACGTTTGAAAAGTGCTCCCGGAATAATCGGCATGATTGCAAATACTGCTCCCATGGGACAGAGAAACTGGCAGAAGAAACGCTCCTGTGTACACATTCCGACCATGATCAGGATCAGCAGAACTGTTCCCACAATGTAGGTAGATTTCGGCAGTCTGCCTGTTGTAAGCATGGAGAATACATCCCATGGACTCATTCCCTGTAATTTGGAATAGAATCCTGTTATGCAGGAAAGAAGCAGGAACGCAAGGAGTACATATTTTACTTTCTGTAATCTGTGCACCCATTCTTCCGGATATCCATGTTTTTTCTTTTTTCCAAAGCATTTCGCGCGGATAAACGCGGTAAACTCATACAGAGCATCTCCCAGCGAGCCAAATGCACAGGCATAACCGCAGAAATGACGCCCGAACAAAATGGTAATGATCAACAGTAATGCCGTGATATCCAGAAAGGAGTTCCAAGTTACGCTCTGCTGTCCTCCGATTGCAAGAAAGATGGATTTGACTCCTGCAAATGCAGTAGAAAAAAGAGAGGGCGCTGCTATAAAAAATATAAGTTGTATGGCGGCACGGATCAGCCGTACCTTTCGTTGTTTCTTTTTCATGCGTTTTCCGCCTTTGATAATGCGTCATTTACTGCTTCTAAGATACCGGTAGAACTGAAAGTTGCTCCGGAAATGGTGTCAACATCTGTGCTCTGCTCGCTGATGATGCTATTTATGACATTCTCACCCTGTGACAGATAAGCACTGTCTTCACCCGGTGCACTGACTACACTGACTGCTGTAATGGTATCGTTTTCCAGAGTTACCTGAACAGTAATCGTTCCACCGTATCCGGTTCCTGAACCTTCGAAGGTGCCGTTCTTATATACATTGTCAGAGTCATCTGCTTCCTCAGAATCTGCCTGATCTGTATTTTCCTTATTCTCTGCAGAATCCTTTTCAGAGTTATTGTCATCTTCTGAAGATACATCAGAAGAAGCATTACTTTCTGCTGCTGTCTTCTGTTCCTCATAGGTTTCCTTTAATGCTGTAAGGAGCTGTTCCTGCTGCTTCTCCAGGCTCTCTGTTTTTGCAGTCAGGTCTGCAATATCCTGGGCCTGTTCTTTATCCTTTACTGTTCCATTATAGAAAAATACCGCCATGATAATCAGCAAAAGTCCGATTAGACGCAGATAAAAGTTTTGATTATTCACGTTGTTTCCTCTCTTTCATTTTTATTTTTGGCGGATAAATATCTGTTTTTGAATGAAGCAAATATTAATCTCAACTAACTTTAAAAGTGTATCATTTTCATATACAAAAATCTATATATAACAGATTCTGCTAATGTTGTTTTTTTCTCATTAAGATGACCCCGGAGCAAAATCCGAGGTCATTTATTGTGTGAATTATTTATCTGTTATCGTTTATTTTACTTTTACTGGCTCCATGCTGAGCGTATGCTCAACCTCTGTTCCAATGTCATATTTCTGTCTGTATTCCTTAAAATAGGCATAATATTCAATGCTGTCTGACGGATAAATCTTAGAATTATGAATGTGAATATCGGATGTATCCTCTCCACTCTTCATAAGAGCGGTCATGGCACTTGCGCAGTGGGAAGCAATACGTCCGAAGCTGTTCAGGATATCATTGAAAACAGTTCCTTCTTCAAGACCACATTTTCCCTGGCTTAAACGCTCTACATGGCGCATCTTCAGTTCGTCGCAAAGTCTGGTAATCACTACACCAAGAGGAGCAACACGCTGCGCTGCCTCTTTATCATCATTCATAAATGCATTACAGGTCACGTTGATTTCCTCGCGTACCGCATCCATAACTACATTCAGCTCATCCCATGCTGTCTGTGAGAAATTGGTATGATTATCATGCATTTCATTTGACATATGCGCAATATAAGATGCATGATCACCGATTCTCTCAAAGTCATTGATGGTATGCAGATAAAGGGAGGTCTGACGAGTCTGGGCTGTGTTCATCTCACGCTTGGTAAGCTGAATCAGGTATTCCCCAAGACGGCTCTCATATTGCATATTTGGTTTTTGACTGAAATCGTTTTGTAGGGGCTGG
>OQVT01003151.1_pt1 | contig 10602 bp, 8 predicted proteins | sample 1691561 | NCBI WGS metagenome assembly OQVT01 (sample SAMN03418260, study PRJEB22391) | human gut metagenome | biome: human-gut; feature: organic feature; material: feces | host: Homo sapiens | place: Tanzania | collected 2013-01
ACTTACACCTCCTTTACTGATTGAATATCTTAAAGGACAGGAGAGGGAAGCAAGACTTCTTTCAGAAGTACACGGCAGGCTTAAGAGCACAATGTCTCAGATGGTACAGATAAATGAACAGAATAAGGTTCTGTTACAGGAATCTCTTGATATGGTAGAGTTCGAGATGAACATTTTAAGAGGAATGAAACAGGCACCTTCAACTGCCAATTATTCAGGCAGTGAGTATGCGGACAATAACTACGGAGCAACGGGCTCCTTTGATGCAAAACAGTAACAGTTGACGGAGGAATATGATATGGGTATGGCAGGCTTATATGTTGGTTTATCCGGGCTGCAGACAAGCAGCAACTCGCTTAATACAACAGCCAACAACCTTGCAAATGTTAATACAAGCGGATATGTCAGACAACAGGTAGTAAACGGAGACAAATCATATAATTTCGTAGGAACTACTGCTGCAACAACTACAGGGCAGAAAGGTCTTGGTGTTTCTATTGCCAAGATTAATCATGTCAGGGATATGTTTCTTGACGCCGCATATCGTAAGGAATATGGCAGACAGGGCTTTTATGATAAATTATACGATTCACTTGAAAAGGAAAATGACGGATTACATACCACAGTGCTCATGAACCAGGGAGTATACATCGACATGGTCGTAAAGAGTGTTATGCAAAATATGATAGTCGGAGCAATCCTTGCAATTATAGTATTGCTTTTATTCCTAAAGGATATAAAGCCGACACTTGTTATCGCGGCATCAATTCCTCTTTCAGTGATTGTTGCAGTGGTGCTTATGTACTTTACGGATATCACACTAAACATCATTTCAATGTCGGGACTTGTGCTTGGAATAGGAATGCTGGTGGATAACTCAATCGTAGTAATTGAGAATATCTACAGACTAAGGGGAGAGGGCTATTCGGTAAAGAAGGCGGCTGTCGAGGGTGCAAATCAGGTGGCAGGAGCCATTTTTGCCTCTACACTCACCACGGTAAGTGTGTACGCACCAATCATCTTTACAGATGGAATCACAAGACAGCTCTTCGTGGACCTTGCGCTTACGGTAGCATTTACTCTTATGGCATCTCTTGTCGTGGCACTCACATTTGTACCGGCAATTGCATCAGGCATGCTCAAAAAGACGAAGGCTATAAAGCATCCGTGGTTTGACCGTTTTAAGGACTGGTATGGAAATGTGCTCGGTGCATGTCTTAGATTTAAGCCGGTGGTATTTATCGTGGCAGTAGTGCTTTTAGTCGGAAGTGGCGCACTTTGCATGTCAAGGGGCATGACTTTTATGGATATGGACATGGAGTCGAATCAGATTTCACTCACCATAGAGGCAAAGGATGACGAAAAGCTTGACTTCAAGCAGATCACAGAGATGTCCGATAAGGTCATGGACAAAATCTCTGATATAAAGGGCATAGACACAATAGGTGCTACAGCCGGAGGCAGCTCGACCATGAATCTGATGAGCTCCGGAAGCGACAGTGTGAGCATGTATATACTGCTTGATGAGAAGTCGGATGTTTCGTCGGATAAGGTAATAGACGAGATTGAAAAGCGCACAAATGATTTGGACTGCAAGGTGACTGCGGATTCTTCATCAATGGACTATTCAGCTTATTTTGGGAGTGGTCTTTCAGTCCGTATAAAGGGCAATGATATAGACAAGCTGCAGGAGCTGGCAGGTCAGGTGGCAGATATTCTTGAGGATACAAAGGGTGTGACAGATATAGATGACGGACTTGGCGATACAACCAATGAGCTTAAGATAGCTGTGGATAAGGAAAAGGCGGCTAAGTATGGTTATACGGTGGCTCAGGTATACCAGCTCGTATCAGGCGAGATATCATCTCAAAAGAGCGCGACAACCATTACGACCGACATAAAGGACTATGAGGTATACTTACAATCCGCAGAGCAGTCAGATGTGACTGTGGACGACATCAAAAACCTTACATTTACATACACGGATAACGAGGGCAGTAAGAAGGAGATTCCGCTAAGTGATGTCTGCACTATTTCGCAGGAGCAGACGCTTAGCACCATCCATCGTGATGCGCAGACCAGATATATCACAGTATCAGGTGCAGTTGATGAAAACCACAATGTTACATTACTTAGCGATAAAGTTAAATCAAAAATTAACAAACTGGATATTCCGGATGGTTATTCCGTAGACATGGAGGGCGAGGATGAGACAATAAATGAGTCCATGAATCAGCTCGGACTTATGCTCGTGCTTGCAGTGATATTTATCTACCTTATCATGGTGGCACAGTTCCAGTCATTGCTATCACCGTTTATTATCATGTTCTGTATACCGCTTGCGTTTACAGGAGGCTTTATAGCTCTTTTCATCACGGGAAATGAGCTTGGAATCATATCAATGCTTGGCTTTATCATGCTTGCAGGACTCATTGTAAATAATGGAATCGTGCTCATTGATTATATCAATCAGGCAAGGAGAGAGGGCATGAGCAAGCACGAGGCAATCATAGATGCAGGCCGCACAAGGCTTCGTCCAATCCTTATGACAGCGATGACCACCATACTTGCCATGCTTACATCGGCAGTAGGTATCGGAGACGGCTCAGATATGATAAAGCCGATGGCAATCGCAATAATAGGAGGTCTCGTATACGGAACCGTCCTCACGCTTATCGTAATTCCATGTATTTATGATGCTTTCAACAGGGAGAAGAGCATGGTTGAGGAAGAGCTGTAGGAAGATAGAAGGGGAAAGCTAGAAATATAGAGAGTTGGAGGATTTTTACATGGCAAAGTATATTATGGCATTAGATGCGGGCACTACCAGCAACAGATGTATACTTTTTAATGAGAAGGGCGAGATGTGCAGCGTGGCACAGAAGGAATTTACGCAGTTTTTTCCAAAGCCCGGCTGGGTGGAGCACGATGCAGAGGAAATCTGGGCCACACAGCTTGAGGTGGCAAAGGAGGCAATGGCCAATATCCAGGCTACGGCAGCCGACATATGTGCGATAGGCATTACTAACCAGAGAGAGACCACGATTGTGTGGGACAAAAATACAGGGGAGCCGGTTTATCACGCGATAGTATGGCAGTGCAGGCGCACGGCAGAGTATGCGGATTCACTGAAGGAGAAGGGGCTTACCGAGACCTTCAGGAAAAAGACAGGTCTTGTGATAGATGCTTATTTTTCGGCAACTAAGCTCAAGTGGCTCCTTGACAATGTGCCGGGAGTAAGGGAGAGAGCCGAAAGAGGCGAGCTTTTGTTTGGAACAGTCGAGACGTGGCTTATATGGAAGCTCACTCAGGGGCAGGTGCATGTCACGGATTATTCCAATGCTTCAAGAACCATGATGTTTAATATCAATACCCTAAGGTGGGATGATGAGATACTTAAGGAGCTTGACATACCAAAGAGCATGCTTCCAAAGCCTATGCCGTCAAGCTGTGTGTACGGTGAGGTGTATCCGGTGTTCTTCGGGGGACCGATTCCTATCGCGGGAGCGGCAGGAGACCAGCAGGCAGCACTTTTTGGACAGACCTGCTTCAGGGCAGGAGAAGCCAAAAATACATATGGCACCGGCTGCTTCCTTCTCATGAACACAGGTGAGATGCCTGTTTCATCAAAGAACGGGCTCGTAACCACAATAGCCTGGGGCATAGACGGCAAGGTGGTATATGCGCTGGAGGGCTCAATATTTGTGGCAGGAGCCTCAATCCAGTGGCTCCGCGATGAGATGAAATTTATCGATTCATCAACTGATTCAGAGTACATGGCGAGAAAGGTAAAGGATACAAACGGCTGCTATGTGGTGCCGGCCTTTACAGGGCTTGGGGCACCGTACTGGGATCAGTATGCGAGAGGAACCATTGTGGGGCTCACGAGAGGTGTAAACAAGTACCATGTCATAAGGGCCACTCTGGAATCAATGGCATTTCAGGTAAATGATGTGCTTGAGGCAATGAAGGCTGATTCGGGCATCAATCTCACATCGCTTAAGGTGGACGGCGGCGCCAGTGCCAACAATCTGCTCATGCAGATGCAGGCTGATATCAGCAATGCACCGGTCAACAGGCCTGTGTGCGTGGAGACAACAGCCATGGGAGCAGCGTACCTTGCAGGGCTTGCAGTGGGCTATTGGGACAGCATGGATGATATAAAGAGAAACTGGGCTATTGACCGTGTGTTTGAGCCGGAGATAGAGGCTGATTTGAGAGAAAAGAAGCTTAAAATGTGGAAAAAGGCTGTCGCCTGCGCATTTAACTGGGCGAAGGATGACTAAGAGCTGATGTTTGCAATGCTTTAAATGAGCATATTTGAATGAGCTTAGTGGTATAGAAAGTAAAAATATATAATGGAAATTGGTAGGAGAAAATAACATGTATGATGTAGTAATTATAGGAGCGGGAGTATCCGGAAGTGCCTGTGCCAGAGAGCTTTCGAAATATAACCTGTCCATCTGTGTGGTGGAAAAGGAGGAGGACGTGTGCTGTGGTACCTCAAAGGCCAACAGTGCTATTGTCCATTCCGGAATTGACTGTAAGACCGGTACACTTATGGCACAGATGAATATCCGTGGAAATGAGATGATGGACGAGCTTTCGAAGAAGCTTGATTTCGAGTTTAGAAGAAACGGCTCGCTGATATTGTGCTTTAGCGAGGACGATATGCCAAGGCTTAAGGAGCTTTACAATCAGGGAATCGCAAACGGCGTGCCGGGTCTTGAAATTCTTGATTCAAGGAAAGCACATGAGATGGAGCCGAATCTGTCTGATGAGGTGGTGGCAGCTATTTACTGCCCGACAGGAGGCATTGTATGTCCGTTTGGCATGAATATTGCATTTGCTGAGAATGCTGCAGCAAACGGTGTGGATTTTTTATTTAACACCGAGGTGAAGGAGATACAAAAGGAGCAGGCAGGCTATATCCTGACTACTCAAAATGGAGAAATTCATGCACGCTGCGTTGTAAATGCAGCCGGTGTATATGCTGATGTATTTCACAACATGGTGAGTGAAAACAAAATACATATCACACCAAGGCGCGGAGAGTACGAGCTATTAGACAGGGCAGCAGGCGGTATCGTTGACAAGACCATTTTCCAGCTTCCGGGAAAATACGGCAAGGGCGTGCTTGTAACCCCGACAGTACACGGAAATATCTTAATCGGACCTACAGCAGATGACCATGATGACAAGGATGATACAAATACAACAAGAGCGGGCTTAGCGCATGTTACGACATCCGGCACACGTTCGGTGCCGTCGCTTCCTATGCGGCAGGTCATCACATCGTTTGCGGGAAACCGTGCACATGAGGACGGACATGAGTTTATCATCGAGGAGCTTTCTGATGCACCGTATTTTATTGACTGCGCAGGTATAGAGTCACCGGGCTTATCAAGTGCACCGGCTATCGGCGAGAGAGTGGCAGCAATAGTTGAGGGGCTATTTAAGCCTTCTGAAAATCCGGACTTTATCGATACAAGAAAAGGTATTTTAAATCCAAAGAAGCTTTCAGAGGATGAGTATAAAGAGCTGATAAAAGAAAAGCCTGAGTATGGCAACATAATCTGCCGCTGTGAGATGATTACGGAGGGCGAGATAATGGATGCGGTAAACAGACCGCTGGGCGCAAAGTCGCTTGATGGTGTGAAGAGACGTACCAGAGCCGGAATGGGCAGGTGTCAGGCTGGCTTTTGTTCTCCGAGAACTATGGAGATTATCGCCAGGGAGAGAGGTATTTCTCAGCTTGACATCACTAAGAGCGGTGGAAAGTCAAGGATTGTTGTTGGAATGAGCAAGAACCGCGGATAGGCTGTCACACTTCAAAGAGACAGGTGACGATAGCTTGATATTGGATTAATATCAGATTAACATAGGGGGACAATATGGAATTTTACGATATTGTGATAGTAGGAGGCGGCCCGGCAGGTCTTGCGGCAGCAGCTTCCGCTAAGAAAAATGGAATAGATAAAATACTCATACTGGAAAGAGACTGCGAGCTTGGCGGCATCTTAAACCAGTGTATACACAACGGCTTCGGACTGCACACCTTTAAGGAAGAGCTCACAGGCCCTGAATATGCCGGCAGATTTATCAAAGAGGTCAAAGAGCTTGGCATAGAGTACAGACTGAATACGATGGTCATGGATATCTCAACCGGTGGCGAATACGAAAATGGGGCAGATGACAGGCATGATGTAAAGATAAAAGATAGGGCAAACGATAAAGTAGTCACAGCGATGAACCGCATAGACGGACTTTTCCATATCGCTGCAAAGACCGTAATACTTGCGATGGGCTGCAGGGAGAGAGCAAGAGGTGCCCTAAACATACCCGGCTACAGACCGGCAGGAATTTTCTCGGCGGGTACAGCTCAGAGACTGGTGAATATAGAGGGATACATGCCGGGACGAAAGGTAGTAATACTCGGCTCAGGAGATATCGGTCTTATCATGGCAAGAAGAATGACCCTGGAGGGTGCCAAGGTGCAGGTGGTTGCAGAGCTCATGCCGTATTCAGGAGGCTTGAAGCGTAATATCGTGCAGTGCCTTGATGATTTTAATATCCCGCTTAAGCTCAGCCACACAGTGGTTGATATAAAGGGCAGGGAGCGTGTGGAGGGCATCACTCTCGCTCAGGTTGACGAGCATAACAAGCCTATTGAGGGAACAGAGGAGTTTTACGAGTGCGATACTCTTTTACTCTCATGCGGACTCATTCCGGAAAATGAGATTTCAAAAACAGCAGGTGTAGAGCTAAATCCTATAACAAGCGGACCTGTTGTAAACGAAAGCCTTGAGACCAATGTGCCGGGTGTATTTGCCTGTGGAAATGTGCTTCATGTGCACGACCTCGTGGATTATGTGTCAGAGGAAGCAACAGCAGCAGGCCGCCATGCCGCAGAGTATGTGAAAAACGGCGGTGATAAGAGTTGCGATGGCAAAGAGATATCGATAACTGCTACAGGCGGAGTCAGATATACTGTCCCAAGCACTATAAATACTGCACAGATGGATGATACTGTAACGGTGAGGTTTCGAGTTGGAGCTGTGTATAAGAATTGTTATATTGCGGTATATCTGGATGATAAACAATTACAGCATCGCAAGCGTCCTGTAATGGCACCGGGTGAGATGGAGCAGGTGGTGCTTCAGAAGAAGCAGCTCATCGAAACGGACAAGCCATGCACAATTACGATAAAGATTGAGGAGGCATAGTATCATGGAAGAGAGAAATTTGACATGTATAGGCTGCCCTCTGGGCTGTGCACTTAAGGTGACAATAGACGGAGAAACTGTCACAGTAGCCGGAAATACCTGCAAGCGTGGAGCGGATTACGGAGCAAAGGAAGTGACACATCCGACACGAATCGTGACAAGCACAGTCTGTGTGAAAAACGGCACAATACCTATGGTATCCGTAAAGACAGCACATGATATTCCAAAGGAAAAGATAATGGATGTGATGGACTGTATCAACCAAATCACGGTAGAGGCACCGGTGCATATAGGTGATGTACTGCTAAGTGATGTTGCAGCAACCGGTGTGGATATAGTTGCAACGAAGAATGTTGAATATAAGTGAAGAAAAAATAAAGAAATCTTCTTGATATTTTCTTTATTACTGCATATACTATAAGCAAGAAAGGAGTGTTGTATATGTCACAGTCAGTTAATGTTAATTTTAAATTGGATGCAGATGTAAAAAAAAGTATGGAACAGGTGTGTTCGGAATTAGGTCTTTCCATGAGTGCAGCGTTCACCGTTTTTGCAAAAAAAGTAGGCAGAGAAAAGCGTATTCCTTTTGAGGTATCGGTAGATCCATTTTATTCTGATAGCAATATCCGTTATTTGGAAAATATCGTGCGCGATATTAAGGATGGCAAAGCTCACTTCGCAGAGCATGAATTGATAGAGGAGGACTAATGAGGTTACTATGGGAAGATAGGGCATGGAGCGATTATTTATACTGGCAGACGCAGGATAAGAAAACACTGAAAAGAATTAATGGACTTATCAAGGATATTCAGCGAAGTACGTTTGAGGGTATAGGTAAACCGGAACCATTAAAGGAAAATCTTAGTGGTATGTGGAGCAGACGCATTGATGATACTAATCGAATTGTTTATTATGAAAAAGATGAGATAATTTATATTGTTTCATGTAAAGGACATTATGATGATTGAAAAAGCATATTGACAAATCACCCAATGCACTTTAATATTGTAGAAAGAAACAGGCAAATATTTAAAGGCATAAGAAAGAGGAGTACATGACGAAAGCTTTCAGAGAGAGCATCCGGTCCGTGAGATGGTGATACATCCGGGGCAGGCTGAAAGGTGCTTAAGACAGAAATCATGGAAGGTAGCTTTTGAGCCGAAGAACCCAGAAAGCCGCAAGCGGAATCCATTTCCCAGGGCAAGGGAATTGTCCTTTTCGTAAATAAGACTTGCGTCGTTCAGCTTAAGTTTTTCAATGCTTCCCTTAAGCTCCTCGTAGTCGTTTGAATCCATAGGATAAATTGAAGAATAAACAACCGGCTTTACTTCCTTAAATCCGGCAAGCGGAGCAGATGCAGGATTCACCGAACCAGTAATTGTATCTCCCACGCTGATATCAGAAACCGTCTTGATTCCCGAAATAATATAACCGACGTCGCCGGCCTCCAGTTTTCCAGTAGGTTCGTAATCAACTTTAAAAATGCCGCACTGCTCTACTTTGTATTCAAGCCCGGTGTTCATCATTTTTATTACATCGCCGGTCTTTAGCGTGCCTTCCTTTACGCGCACATGAACTACAACGCCGCGATAAACATCGTAATGGCAGTCAAAAATCAGAGCCTGAAGCGGCGCGGACGGATCTCCCTGCGGCGCTGGAAAATATTTTACAATCGCCTCAAGAAGCCCGTCAATTCCTTCGCCGGTCTTTGCAGAAACCAGCTGGGTCTGCCCGTCGTCAAGGCCAAGCTCCTTGGAAATCTGCTCATGGCAGGCAGGAATGTCCGCGCTAGGAAGATCTATTTTATTTATAACTGGAACAATCGCAAGGTCATGCTCCAGCGCCATATACATATTTGAAACAGTCTGGCTTTCAACCCCCTGGCTGGCATCAATCAAAAGAAGAGCGCCCTCGCAGGAAGCAATCGCCCGGGAAACCTCGTAAGAAAAGTCAACGTGGCCAGGCGTATCTACAAAATTAAGCTCGTAATCATTGCCATCTTTTGCGCGGTAAGGAATGGTAACAGCCTGGCTTTTTATTGTAATTCCACGCTCGCGCTCAATGTCCATATTGTCAAGAATCTGGTTGGTCATTTTTCTTTCGTCAATAATATTTGACTTCTGAATAAGCCTGTCCGACAAAGTCGATTTTCCATGATCGATGTGCGCAACAATGCAGAAATTGCGCTTGTACTTCATTTCCATTTTAGTTCCTTTTAAAAATAATAAGGGCTGTCCAATGCTGAACCAATCCTGAATGTTATATCAAGGTACCCTTTCTTCTTTTTTCTTGTATTCATTGTTATAGAAACAGCATCTTTATTTTCACTGAATTCCACATCCGTTATGGAAACCGGCTCAAGAACAGAAAAACCTGATTCATCCGCAAGGCTTCCCTTAAGCACATCCGAAATTGTAAAGCGTCTTGCGGAAGAAGCAGAAACCGGCTGAAGCTCCATTCCCAAAATAGGAACAAGCGCCGTAGAAAGCAAATCAGACCTGTAGATTTCATATCCCGGCTGTTCCGGCCGTTCCTCAAGATAAAGATTCACGGAATTTTCCTCGTCATCCCTTTCATAGGAAAATTTTACAATCGATTTTGCGCCGAAATTTCTTAGAACATCCTGCGCATTGTCTATTGAATAAATCCTGTTTCCGTCAATCGAAGTGATTATGTCGCCTTTCTGCAACCCCGCGCGAAAAGCGACGCCGCCCGGCATTACGTATTGAATCTCAAGCCCGGCATTTTTACCGCCTTTCCGGTACGTGTGTCCGTAAGTTCCAATCCAAACGTGGTTTCTTTTTCCGCCGTAAAACAAGAACGGAAGATCCTGACGCAAATATTCAACAGGAATCGCAAAGTTCAGCCCCTGGTACTGCATTATTCCTGCAAAGACAACCGCCTGAACTTTCATCTGGCTGTCAATCAGCGGACCGCCCGAATTCCCGGAATTAACGGCAGTATCAATCTGAAGGACATTTCCGGTAGTAAAAAGTTTACGGTCCACAGCAGAAACAATTCCCCCGGTCAAAGTTCCATGAAGCCCCAGCGGAGTTCCAATCGCGCTTACCCTGTCGCCAATCTGCAGCTCGCGGCTGGAACCAAGCTGCAAGACATACGGAGGATCTACCTCCACCTTAAGAAGAGCCAGATCCAGCACGCTGTCGTACCCCACAACCTTCGCAGGAATCCTTGTGTCCTGGTCAGAAGCAAGCTTTATATAAAGCCGCGAATAGCCTTCGTATTTAGGATCGACCATATCGCTTATAACATGATGATTTGTAATAAGGTAGCCGCGCCTGTCAATAAAGAATCCAGAGCCAAGAACCCTGTCCGCATAGCCGATTCCATTGTGAATCGCGATTCGCTTGTCAAC
>OQVT01003152.1_pt1 | contig 10601 bp, 8 predicted proteins | sample 1691561 | NCBI WGS metagenome assembly OQVT01 (sample SAMN03418260, study PRJEB22391) | human gut metagenome | biome: human-gut; feature: organic feature; material: feces | host: Homo sapiens | place: Tanzania | collected 2013-01
TGATTTTCAAGGGAGCCACAAGCGCGTTTTTTACAGAATAACCTTTTAAAAAGTATTTAGTTGTGGTAGAATATCCCACCGGACAAGGAGTTGATTTCTACGGGTTCGAAGTGATAAGCTTTTATTTTAAACGCTTCTTACTCTACTATTCAGACTATGCACTTAATATCCGTCTTCTATACGGACTGATATTAGGGTGCATAGTCACTATGATTATATTGTTCTTCCTGTTCATCAGGTCGATTAGGCGTACCCGCAAGCGGAAGCGAGAGTATGAGAAGGCTTATAAAGAACTCTACAATGGCTTCTATCAGATATTGATTATGGCAGAGAGACCCAGCGTGGAGGAGGTTGAAACAGCATGTGGCATGACGCTCGATGATATGCAGAAGCGTTACCGAAGCGCTACATTGTCTCGACTTATCTCTGAGATTTGTATGGACCTTAGTCGAGAGCTTGATACCATTCCTAATGCCGATGTTCTCTGTTCGCTTACTGGAGTGAAGACGCTCTATGAGAAGAACCTCGTTACTAAACACAATGTGTTCCTTACTCTGCAGAACCTTGCTAACATGCATATTCCCGTCAGCGAGGGACTTCTGGCTATATATACCAACTGCTTCGATGCCAATCTGCGCCGCATGGCCCGTATCTGCTATATTATATCATCGAATGCCGCTCCGTATCAATATCTCATGGAGGACTTCAATGATAAGTTGGGCTTGTGGCAAATCATGATGCTGCACCGCCAGTTTGGTTGGGTAAGAGCCAATGAACGGCAGATGCCTCAGTTCTCTGTGATGGCAAACGAGGTGAAAGATGAAGATTCGGTGGCGTTCCTTATCAGGGAAATAGCGTACTGGGGTAGCGAGGAAGAAAAATCTGGATTGCACCAATGGTTCCTGTCGCCCAATTATAAATATCGAGTAGCTGCATTCGATGCGGTATCTATGTTGCGCGATAAGAGGCAAGAGCAAGCTGCCATCGATTCTTACGAGACTCAGCCGGAATATATACGCCAAGAGGTCTTGAAAGTAATTCATTCTATCAACTCTGGTCTGCATACCGACTTCTTTGTGCGGGCTTACCGTACTTCTACTCTGAAACAGACGCGCGAGGTTGCCTTAGCCTGTCTTTATACTTACGGTCATGATGGCCGACGCACTTTCGAAATGATGAGAGATGAAGTCATCAATAACCCTGCCGACCGTATGCTGATGGATCAAATTGACTCAATAGGAGTCCTTAACCAAATGAGAATGCTTTAACATTATGTGGGAGTTTATATTATATTTCTTTGGATACGTAATCTTCGCCTATTCGCTGTTGTTGCTGGCGTCGTACATCATGCTGCTGATATTCGCTTATCAGTACAGTAAGGGCTGCAAGCGATGGTCGGACGACTATATTCGCCATATGGTACAGAGTTCTCCTTACGTGCCGGGCATCTCTATCGTGGCTCCGGCATATAATGAAGAGAAGACCATCATCGACAACGTGCAGTCACTGCTTAGGATGGACTATCCAAACTTTGAGGTTTGCATCGTTAACGACGGTAGTAAGGATAAGACTCTTGAGTTGCTAATAGATACCTTCGATATGGTGGAGGTGCCGTTTGAATATGTTTCTAAAGTGAACTGTGCGCCTTTCAAGCGTTTGTTCCGATCGGCCAATCCTAAATATTCCAGACTGATAGTAGTAGATAAGGTGAACGGTGGTACTAAGGCCGATGCCGTAAACGCCGGACTGAACGTTATCACTAATCCATTCTTCATCAATACCGACGTAGACTGTATCTTGGCTAAGGATGCCATGTATCAGTGCGTATTCCCGGTTATTACAGACGAAACCATCATAGCCGTGTCGGGAACCATGTCAATGAGTAACGGTTCTACCATCGACAACGGCGAGCTGGTAGATATCCGTCCGTCGAACCGCCCCATACCGCTCTTTCAGGACTTGGAGTATAAACGCTCATTCCTTGTAGGTAAGATGGGATGGAGTAAGATAAACGCCATGAACAACGTGTCGGGTGGCTACGGACTGTTCTCTACCGAAGTCGTTATCGGTGCCGGCGGATACAGTAGCTCTTCATTCGCCGAGGATATGGATATGATAACCCGCATGATTGCGTATTGCTGCGATTTTAACCGTGTGTATAGGGTAGTGCAGATTCCGCATAACTGCTGCTGGACAGAAGGTCCGTCTAACCTGCGAATGCTTTATCGTCAGCGTACCCGTTGGGGTCGTGGATTGATACAGATGATGTGGGAGCACCGCCGTCTCTTGTTCAACCGTAAGTATAAGCGATTAGGACTCATCACCATGGTCTATACATTCCTCTTCGAGTTTATGGCGCCCATCATAGAAACTGTGGGTCTATTGTTGATGATATATCTTGCATTTACCGGCGGTATAAATTGGGATACTTTCTTCGTGACATTCTTCGCTATCTACATATTCAGTTTCATGCTTTCGGCATTCGTGGTGTTCTACGACTTTATCTTAGGGTCATCGTATACCAAGATGAGAAGTTATCTGAAACTACTGTTGGCGGCGGCTTTGGAACCTATAATTTATCACCCCATCATCGTATTTTGCTCTATAGTAGGATACTTTAAGTACATAACTCGTCAGAAGGCCGTATGGAAGGCTATGGAACGTACGGGTGTGAAACGTTCTACTACGGCAGCGGCGGCAAGCCCGTCGGGAGCAGGAGCGACAACTAAATAGTATAGCATGATGAAAAAGGTTAAGATACACAGATTATATACAGCGTTGCTGTTGGCTGCGTTGATAGCACCGCCTATGGTGGCGCAAGAGCGACAGAACAGTCGACGCAATGATAACTATACGCCTACCAAGAAAGGTACACCGGGTTATTACGACCAGAAGGTACGTCAGATGTTTAAGCAAGGCGACTGGGAGGGCGGAAAGACTCTGCTCGACGAAGGTCTTGCCAAGTATCAAACCGTATCGGGACTTAATGAACTGATGGGTTCTTATTGGTTGCACCATAAAGACTATGACAAGGCTCGCTACTTCCTTATCCGCTCACTGCGCGATGACAACAAGAACCCGCAGTCATTGCAGATGCTGATGAAGATAGAAGAGGAGACCAAGCATTACAGTTCGGCTATCGTTTATTGCAACGAATTGCTTGAGCAGGCACCTTATGAATACACTCTGTGGCGTAAGAAGATAGAACTATTCCGCTTGCAGGGCAACGAGGTTGAGGCGGCGCGTATGCTGAAGCGATTGGGAGAGATTTACCCCGACCGCATGGAGGTGAAGAAAGAAATAGCGTGGGACTATGAAGAGAAATATCGCAAGTACCGCAAGGACGGCGATATTGCCGGACAAGAGGAGATGCTGAGAAACTTGGTTAAACTATCGCCTAAGGATGCCGAGTTCCAGATGGCGCTTTGTAATTTGCTGCTCAACTCCGGTCGTACGGGCGAGGCTATCGATGTGGCAGGATATGCCGCAACAATCGTTTCGCAACCTTATCCTTTTGTAGAGAAGAAGGCAGCTATACTTGGCGATCTCTCTCGCTATGACGAAGCGTTGTCTTATCTGCGCAGCGTGCAGAGAGGAATGCCGGCATTGGCATCACATCGTATGCAGTTGGCACGCTTGATAAGCAATCTTGAGAAGGAGTCGGCTAACGTGGCTTTACGAAACGATGCTTATACCGCCTACGCCAAACTTTATGAAAGAGAGCATTCTGAAGAAGCGTTGACTTATCTTCTCAATACATCCATGTCTCGCGGATATCTTGACGATGCTTTGGTATATATTCGTGAGGCGCGTCGTAGGCATGGCGATACGCAGAATCTGCTTTACCGCGAATACACCGTGCTTCGCCGTTTGGGCTATACCAACGCTGCCGTTACCATGCTTGAGAATATCCATACCAAATGGCCCGACGATGTTGATGTCAACGATGAGTTGTGCGGCATCCGTATGGACGATGTGCGCCGAATGATGGACTTCGGTCAGTATGATGATGCCATCCCCACGCTCGAAAGAATAAGAGAATATAAGGTGGACGATGATACTCATGCTGCCATAGAAAGAAGACTTTTCACCTGTTACGTAAAAGCCGGACAGCGTGCCAAGGCTTTGACTCAATTGGAGAGAATAAGCAACGACCCGCTGGTACAAGCCGGATTGCTCGAAGAGGTAGAGTTGCCTTTCATAAAGGAACTCATGACGCAGGGACGAATGCATCAGGCTGAAGCCGAGATTCAGAAGGTGCTTGAGTTGGGAGAGCCTTCGGCAGATATACTACGCATGGCTATTACCACTGCTATGGTTCTGAAGAAGAATAACCAGGCTCGCGTATTGGTGGATATAGGTCAGGAGCGATTCCCCGAAGATCCGTACTTCATTCTGAAGGATGCGCAGCTGAAGGCTGGCAAAGGCGATTTCGAGACCGCCCTGAATTTGCTGAAACCTATGCTCGATACATACAGCGGTGATAATGCTGTGATAGACGCTTATGCCGATTGTAGCGAGGCGCTTGCCATGAAGCATCTAAAAGAAAAGAATTTCGATGAGGCTATGCGCCTTGTCGATGATGGTTTGGTATATAGTCCCAATAGCCAGACGCTTATTCTTGCCAAGTCTATGATTTATGAGGCGAAGAAGGATTGGGAGAACGCCATTGAGACATACAGAGAATATCATCCTGCTATGGGTGAGCTGCGTGAGTACAAGTTGCGTATGGAAGCATTGCGCCGACATCTCATGAAAAATCAGTTGCTTATAGATTACCAGAGAGCGAGACCATCGGATTATGATGGTATAACTTCGGCGGGGACTATTACTTATACCCGATACGCTAAGATTAACGCCTATAGTCTGGGCATGACGTATGCCGGACGCGACGGACTTATACATAATACCGCCAATACCGATTCTATCGGTGGAACAGGTTTTCAGGTTACGGGCGAGTGGCAGCATGAATGGAATAGCCGGTTCACTACCAATCTTACGGTGGGAGGGGCCAACAAGTTCTTCCCGAGAGTGAAGGTGGGATTGGCAGGAAGCTACAGTCTGCGTAATGACTGGACCGCAAAAGGCGATGTGTCATACCGATTGATTGGTCCGGGCGATAAAGCTAACACTTCGCTTATAGGCTTAGGCGTTGGAGCTAATAAAGAAATTGATCATTTCAGCTTCGGAGCCGATGCGCATGCGTTCGCCATGATGGGAAAGCAGACCGATTATTTCGGCGGAAAGTTCTTCGTCAGTGGGGGATTGGTGGCCAAGTGCTATCCATTCGACGGAAGTCGCACGCATCTGTTCTTGTCAGGAAGTGTGGGTACCGCGCCCGATTTATCAGTGATAGATAACACCATGCCTACAAAGTTCAATCAGCTTAATACCATGCTCAACTTTGGCGGTATGTATGTAATAAACTCCGTGTTAGATTTCGGCTTGTCCGGACTGTGGTACACCATGACGCTCGATTCAAGTTCGGCTGCCCAGGCAAGTTATAGTAAGAACTACTTATATTTTAACGCTAATGTTACGATACATTTCTAAAAGCATCTCCGTATTGCTTACGGCATTGGTGGTAGGAGGCTGTTCGGGTACGGCGCAGACCGTAAAAGAAAACTCTAAAGCCGAATACCACGGATTATATACGCCTTCTAACACCGCTAGCGTGCAGAAGGAGCTTAACACCAATCACCCCGATTACGACTGGGGATTGTGGGGGCATAACTTGGGTAAGATTATCAAAGACGATGCCACAGACGATATGTACGCCATGGTAGACGGCAAGCGCAACAAGAAACAGTTGTGCTTTTCTAGCGATGATTTGTATAAAGCCGTCCGTAGCTATATCATTGACCAGTATGGATATGGCACCGACGAGTATAGTGAGCGCATCAGCATAATGCCTATGGATAATAAGATGGCTTGCACCTGCGCTAAGTGTAAGGCCAAGGGTAATACCGATTCCAACGCTACTCCGGCAGTTTCCGATTTCGTGTTGCGCTTGGCTAATGAGTTTCCTAAGCACAACTTCTATACTTCGGCTTATCATACCACTAAGGCAGTGCCAGCCAAGCCGTTGCCGCAGAACGTTGGGGTATTCATTTCGAGCGTATCTATGCAGATGCGTATAAATTTCTCTAACGCCAAAGGCTACACCGAGTTCGTATCGATGGTGAAAGAATGGAAGAAGAAGTGCGATAGAATACTTGTTTGGGATTACGAGCGCAACTTCGACGATTATCTTTCGCCATTCCCGTGCCTGCTGGCCATGCAGTCGCGCTTGCAGCTATATAATAAATTAGGTGTAAGCGGAGTCTTTATAAATGGTAGCGGTGATGATTATTCGGCTTTCGATGATATGCAGACCCACGTGTTGGCTTTGCTTATGAACAATCCCGATACCGACGTGCGCACTGCCGTAAGTCAATACTTCGAAGAGTACTATCCGCACACCGCCGATGTATTGACCAACTATTATTGGGGATTGGAATCTCGCCTTAAGGCTACAAACCATGCGTTGCCGCTGTACGGCACCATGCAGGATATGTGCGAATCTTACCTCGATGCCAAAGAGTTCGTCCGTTTCCGCAGCGAGCTTGACGCAAAGAGCAAGCAGAGTACCGGCGATGAGAGAAAGCGTCTTAACGCACTGCTTACGGGCTTCGCTTATACCCAGCTTGAGATGTACCGCACAGGCATTTTGCCTAAAGACGTAGAAATGGCCATCGAGATGAAAGAGATTCTCAAAGGCCACAGCGAACTTAATAACATGAAAAACCGCGATGAGGTAGGTCATACCATAGATGATTATTTGAAATTATGGAAATGAAAATAAAATCTGTAGAAAGAGCTTCCCTTGGCGTTGTGGTGGTTATGGCGCTAATGCTGTCGGCTTCGTCTTGTCATAAGAAACTCGGGCCTACCGCCATCCGCATAGAAGACTCCATACGTCATTATCCCGCCACCATTCTTGGCGATGATTTGGAGATGGTGTATGTGGTTCGTAACATAGGCAATGACGTACTTGTTATTACCGATGTGCAGCCATCGTGCCCCACATTAGAGGTCGATTCTAAGAATGTATCCATGATACCGCCGGGCAGCGAGGCGTACCTTAGGTTCATCTTTCATTCTGATAAGAACATCGGTTGGTCTCGTCATTGCGTACGTCTGTTCGGCAATATCGCTCCTGAGGGCATGGCAATGATTATATTCGATACGCACGTGGTAAGACCCTCCATCGATTTGTCGGATTATGAGGAGTATTATCAGCAGAAGCTGAGGAACAGCGGAGAGAATATACTCGACGAGAACAAGGGTGCCAAAGAGTATTACACCGACAGTATAACTGATAGCCGAGACATTATAAACGATAGACATCGCTACATAGACCATATGGGCGAATAACTTACGGAGAGAAATATCAAACAGCATATATTAAAATAGGAAGGACAAACAACACATATTTATATTATGAAACAAATAGCAGGAATTGATACAAACAGACTAAAGCTTCTTCTGGTAGACGATATCCCTTTGAATTTGATTCTGCTGGATAAGATGCTTAAGCCATACGAGTTTCAGATAGTTAAGACCAACAACGGTCGGGAGGCTTTAGAGCAGATACAGGCTGTTCAAGACACGCCCGAGGCTTTCGACTTGGCCATTGTAGATATAATGATGCCCGAGATAGACGGTTATCAGGTGCTGGAGTACGTGCGCAGAGGATGCCCCGACGGACAGTTCAACATAACCCCGAAGACTAAGGAAGAGTTTCCTGTCATCATTCTCTCTGGCATGAACTTTAGCGATGATGTTGCTAAGGGCATGTCGCTTGGCGCCAACCAATTCCTCACCAAGCCGGTAGTAATGGAACGCCTTTATGCGGCGGTAAACGAAGAGTTGGAAATGAAAATTCAGGCGGTAGGCGCAAGCTTCGCAAAATAAGCATGGCGCAAACTGCACAAGCAGCAAAATAAAACCGTATTTTTGCCCACGCAATATAAAAATAGAAAACAATGCAGAAAAAAGACATTCCTGTACTGCTCCTGACCGGTTATCTGGGCAGTGGAAAGACTACTTTGGTAAACCATATTCTCGCTAATGAGAAAGGAATTAAGTTCGCGGTTATAGTAAACGATATAGGCGAGGTTAACATTGATGCCGACCTCATTCAGAAGGGTGGTGTTGTAGGCAAGAAAGATGATAGCCTTGTGGCGTTGCAGAACGGATGTATCTGCTGCACACTGAAGATGGACCTCATAGAACAGATATTCGATCTTATGAAGATGCAGCGTTTCGATTACATCGTTATCGAGGCGAGCGGCATCTGCGAACCGGAACCGATAGCTCAGACCATTTGTTCTATTCCGCAGATGGGTGGTGCTTATGTTAAGTACGGAGTGTGCCGTCTTGATAGCATAGTAACCGTGGTCGATGCGCTTCGTCTTCAGAGCGAATTCGCTTGTGGCGACGAACTTACACGTAAGCATATTGACGAAGAGGATATAGAGAATCTTATTATTCAGCAGATAGAATTCTGTAATATCATATTGCTGAATAAGGCTTCCGAGGTTAAGCCCGAAGAGTTGGCTCGTATCAAGCAGATACTTCACACATTGCAGCCCGCCGCCGAGATTATAGAATGCGATTATGCCGATGTGGATATAGATAAGCTGATAAATACTCACTTGTTTAATTTCGAAAGAGTGGCGACTTCTGCCGGATGGATTCGCGAGATAGAGCGTCAGGCTACCGAAGAAGAGGAGCACGAGGCTAAGGCGGATCATCATCACCACCATGATCATGAAGAGCATCATCACGAAGATGAGCATCACCATCACGATGACGATGATGACGACGATGATCACGACCATGAAGGCCACGATTATGAAGAGGAACACGGACATCATCACCACCATCATCATCACGACCATGAGGGCGGCGAAGTGGAAGAGTACGGCATAGGTACGTTTGTTTATTACCGTCGTCCGGCGTTCGATTTGAATAAGTTCGATCATTTTGTTGCTACCAAGTGGAGCAAGAATATTATCCGTGCCAAGGGTGTATGTTATTTCAGCAATAACCGTGATATGTCGATGTTGTTCGAGCAGGCTGGTGTGCAGAAGAAGATTACTCCCGCAGGATTGTGGTACGCCACCGCTCCCGAGGAGGATTTGATTCAGTTGATGCAGCAAGAGCCGGGACTTATGCGCGACTGGGACGAGAAGTATGGCGACCGTATGCAGAAAATAGTATTCATTGGTCAGCACCTCGATAAAGAACAAATCACTCGCGACTTAGACGAGTGTCTGGAGTAACGGGCGAAGGTGTATCATAAGTAAAATAATGCGAGCTGTTGAGTTGTTGGGCTTTCAGCTCGCTATTTATGATACACTTCGTATGGGTTTACAAATCCTTCTATGGGTTTATTGTGATTTTAGTTCGTAATAATAAACTTTTGTCACGCCCTTTTGTCGTATATTTCGGAAAAGCCTTTCTGCTGCGGCGAAATATCAATATAAATGCTTACTTTTGCGCCGAATTACTCTAAGAACTTATGGGAATAGTTACTTTTATAAAGAAATGGACACTGTTGTGTGCCCTTTTGTTCGGAACAATCGTATATCTGCTGTTTTCTGAAATACCCGTGTTGCAACCTATTGGATATGCCGTGGGACCTTGGTGCGTAGACCTTGTGCCGTATGTTATCTTCGCCCTGCTCTACGTAACATTCTGCAAAATCGATATGGAGAATATGCGTCCACGCACATGGCATTTTCTGTTGCAATCAATAAGAACAGCACTTTCCGCACTCTTCGTACTACTTATCTACCTGTTTGGTGATGCCAACGCAGATGCCAAGGTTGTACTCGAAGGTTGCTTTATCTGTTTTATATGTCCCACAGCGGCAGCGGCAGCAGTAGTTAGCGAAAAACTTGGCGGCAGTATCGCCTCGCTAACCGTTTATACATTGATAGCCAACATTGTGACGAGTATAATCATACCGTTCTTCTTCCCGATGGTAGAGAAAGGCACTGACATCACCTTCCTTTTCGCCTTCTTCATGATTCTGAAACGAGTAGTATCCGTGCTGCTTCTTCCGTTGTGCCTGGCCTTGCTTACACGTCGCTATTTGCCAAAGTTTGCGGCGCAGATAAAGAAATTCAAAAATCTGGCCTTCTATATGTGGGCGTTTAATCTTACAATAGTTACAGGCATGACCGTGCACAACATTATGGAAGCCCAAGTAGGTGGTTGGACTCTCGCACTTCTTGTTATCCTTCCGCTTTTCATTACTCTCATACAGTTTAGTATAGGCAAGTGGGTAGGAGGTTTCTACGGCGAAAGAGTTAGTGCCGGACAAGCTCTTGGTCAGAAGAATACCATAGTAGGTATATGGCTCACCGTAACTTTCCTGAATCCTGTGGCCGCCGTAGCGCCCGGCGCATACGTGCTTTGGCAGAATTTGGTGAACTCATGGCAGATTTGGTGCAAAGAGAAGTATGGTTATTTGAAATGGTAACTGTGTAATCAGTAAAATTCATAAACACAACTCCAGTCATAAAATTGTCAAACGAAAGAATGCGATA
>OQVT01003153.1_pt1 | contig 10600 bp, 9 predicted proteins | sample 1691561 | NCBI WGS metagenome assembly OQVT01 (sample SAMN03418260, study PRJEB22391) | human gut metagenome | biome: human-gut; feature: organic feature; material: feces | host: Homo sapiens | place: Tanzania | collected 2013-01
GTAGAACACCAGCCTTCCAAGCTGGATACGTGGGTTCGATTCCCATCACCCGCTCTATTTTTTTTTCTTGATTTAAGTAATTGAAAAGCCTTTGTGGAAAGAATTTTCTGCAAGGGCTTTTTAAATTTACTTGAAGAAAAGCGGTGGCTTTTATATAATCAAAGGGTATGCTTGATGGATTGACAAAACGTAATCAGAAAGACACGGCGTAAAAACGAAAGAATCCACCAAAAGAGCAGAAACAGAAAGAGGACATACGAATGATACAGTTTACCGGATATGATTTATTGTGGCTATTTTTTATATATTCTTTTGCGGGCTGGGTGTTAGAGACAGCCGCGGCAACATTTATGCACCGGAAATTTTCCAACCGTGGGCTGGTAAATGGTCCGTTATGTATCCTGTACGGTGTGGGAGCTGTTGCAATGTCTGTGGGCTTGCAGGAGCTGACCGGGCTATGGCTCTTTTTATTTGCATCCCTGTATGCAGCAGTTACAGAGTTCGTCGCTGGAAAGTTAATTGAGAGGTTTTATCATAAACGCTGGTGGAATTATAGTAAGAGTAAATGGAACTTAGACGGTTACATCTGTCTCCCGGTTTCCCTGATAAAAGGTGCATTGGGTTATGTTGTGGTGAAGTATGCCAACCGGTGGGTATTCCGATTGCTTGCGATACTGCCACAGCTTTTGGTACATATTGTTCTGCTGGTGCTGATTGGTGTGCTTGTGGTGGATGTACTCGCCTCCTACCTGCTTGTGACAGGAAAGAGCAGACACCCGGAGAAGTGGCTCCAAGCAAATAACAAAATCGATCGTTTCCGCATCAGGCTTGGCAATAAGATTGCAGGATCGATTGAAAAACGAATGACAAAAGCCTACCCGAAGGCAAGCTTTGTGGAAAAGGTCACAAAGGATAAAACCGTTTTTGCCAAGGGCTGTGATTTTTATAAAATCGTGATGTTATTTTTTGTGGGAGCATTCCTGGGAGATATCACGGAGACGATTTTCTGCCGCATCACAGCAGGTGTCTGGATGAGCCGCAGCAGTGTGGTGTGGGGACCGTTCAGTATTGTTTGGGGACTTGCGATTGCAATGGTGACGGCAATGTTATATAAATATAAGGACAGAAGTGATGGATTTCTGTTCTGGACAGGCACTTTTTTAGGCGGTGCTTACGAGTATCTGTGCAGTGTGTTCACGGAGCTGGTATTTGGAAAAGTATTCTGGGATTACAGCTGGATGCCGTTTAACCTTGGTGGAAGGATTAACCTGTTGTACTGCTTTTTCTGGGGAATCGCAGCCGTTGTGTGGTTTAAGATTCTGTATCCGAAAATTTCAGGATTGATAGAAAAAATTCCTGTTGTGATCGGTAAGACAGTGACATGGATGCTGATCGTATTTATGTGCTGCAATGTTGTGGTGTCCTGCATGGCGTTAATACGCTATGATGAGAGAGGCAGACAGGTGGAAGCGACGCAGAACTGGCAGGTGTACATGGATGAGCATTATGATGACGCAAAGATGGCGCGCATTTACCCGAACGCCAAGACAAAATAAGAGGAAAAACAATGAAATTAATCAAAACAGAGGAAGCGGTCGGTCATGTTTTATGTCATGACATGACGCAGATCATAAAGGGTATCACGAAAGACGCGAGATTCCGCAAGGGGCATATTGTGACAGAAGAGGATATCCCGGTGTTATTATCCATGGGAAAAGAAAATCTCTATGTGTGGGAGAAAAACGAAAACATGCTTCATGAGGATGAGGCGGCAGAAATCCTGCGTGAGATCTGTCAGGGAGAACATATGCATGTCTCACAGCCGAAAGAGGGGAAAATCGAGCTGACTTCGGACATTGACGGGATTTTAACAATCAATGTGGAAAAACTTCTGGCAGTCAATTCACTTGGTGAGATGATGATCGCAACGAGACATTCCTACACCCCGGTGAAAAAGGGGGCGAAGCTTGCGGCAACCAGAATTATCCCACTGATCATTGAAAAAGAAAAAATGGAAGCAGCAAAACGGTGTGCGGGCAAAGAGCCGCTTGTCAATGTGCTTCCATATAAATTAAAGACGGCGGCGCTCATCACGACGGGCGGTGAGGTGGCAAAAGGACTGATCCGGGACACCTTTTCCGATGTGGTCATTGAGAAGCTGAAAGCCTATGGCATTGAGACGGTAGAGCATTGTTATCCGGGGGATGACGAGGCGCTTATCACGGAAAAAATAGCAGAGTATAAAGCAAAAGGTGTGGATATGATCTTATGTACCGGAGGCATGAGCGTTGATCCGGACGATCGCACGCCGGGAGCAATTAAGCGTTCGGGAGCGCAGATTGTCACCTATGGTGCGCCGGTGCTGCCGGGAGCGATGTTTCTGCTCGGATATTTTGAGGACGGCACGCCGGTCATGGGACTGCCGGGCTGCGTGATGTACGCAAAGAGCACTATTTTTGACATTATGCTGCCGAGAATCGCAGCCGGGATCCCGGTGAAAGCGGAAGATTTTTATGTGCTGGGACATGGGGGCTTATGCCTCGGATGTGCAGAGTGCAGATTCCCGGACTGTTCTTTTGGAAAGGTTTAAAGAGGTATGGAATGGAATCATTTTGATGAGAATGGCAATGCTGTGATGGTGGATGTCTCCGAAAAAGAGATCACAGAGCGCATTGCGGTGGCGAGTGGCAAGATCCGTGTGAATGACGCGGTAATGTCTGCGATCGTCAACCACACGGCAAAAAAAGGTGACGTGCTGACCGTAGCGCGTGTGGCAGGCATTATGGGAACAAAACAGACGTCAAATCTGATCCCGATGTGTCATCCGCTCTGCCTGAATAAATGTACCGTTGATTTTGAGGTAAAGGAAACGGAAAACATCATAAAGGCACTGTGCACGGTCAAAGTTTCCGGGAAGACCGGAGTGGAGATGGAGGCACTGATGGGCGTGAATGTGGCGCTTCTGACGATTTATGACATGTGCAAGGCAATGGATCGGGCGATGGAAATTTTTGACGTCCATTTAGAAAAAAAAGACGGTGGAAAATCCGGGCTTTTTGAGAGAAGTAAGGAAAGAGAACAATGTTAGATCAGTATAGCCGCAATATCGACTATATCCGCATTTCAGTCACGGACCGTTGTAATCTGCGCTGTACCTATTGTATGCCGCAGACGTGTAAGACGTATCTGAGACAGGAAGAACTGTTGACTTATGACGAGATCGTGAAACTGGCGGAAATTTACCGGAGTCTTGGAATCAAAAATGTAAAGCTGACCGGGGGTGAGCCTCTGGTGAGGGAACATGTCGATGAACTTATTTTCCGGCTGAAAGAAGAATGTGGCATGGAAAAAGTGACTTTGACGACAAACGGGATCCTTTTGGAACAACAGTTGGATGGTCTTGTAAAAGCAGGACTGGACGGTGTGAATATCAGTCTGGATACATTAAACCCAGAGCATTATAATCGCCTCACAGGAGGCTGTAATGCGGGAAAGAAACCTTCTGACAGCAATCTGGAAGCTGTGCTGTGGGGCATGCGAAAAGCGCAAAAACAGGCGGGAATCTCTGTAAAAGTGAATTGTGTGCTGATGCACCAGACCAGAGAGGAGCTGCTTGCGCTGGCAGAACTTGCAAAAGGCAGCATAAATGTCCGCTTTATCGAACTGATGCCGATCGGTCAGGGAAAAGAAAAACATACATTAAAAGAGACAGAGGTGAAGCAGATACTCTGTGAAACTTATGGGACAATCAAACCGGTCGTGGAAAAACTTGGCAGCGGACCGGCACATTATATGGAAATTGATGGATTTGAAGGAAAAATTGGATTTATCAGTGCAATTTCACATAAATTCTGCAGTGGATGCAATCGTGTCCGCATGACGGCGGACGGTTTTTTAAAACCATGTCTGCAATATGAGACAGGAATGGATCTGCGCACGCTGTTAAGAGACGGCGTTTCGGATGCGGAGTTAAAAGCGCAGATCGAAATGACTATCACACACAAACCGAAGTGCCATCATTTTGGGGAAACCAATGAGCCGGAGCAGACAGAACACAGAGGAATGTCTGAAATTGGAGGCTAGTACAGAGACACAATCTTTGCAGGTTGTGGGAAAGGCTGGATTTTTAAATGGGAAAAGTAAGGGCTGTGTGTATCAGTGAAAAACGTGGCACACAGAAGAAAAATATAGAATCCGCAGTATTTGTGGAGAACTGGGGCATTGAGGGAGATGCCCATGCAGGAAACTGGCACAGGCAGATTTCCTTATTATCAGAGGAAACGATCGCCGCATTTAAGGCGCGTGGTGCAGAGGTTACAGATGGGGCTTTCGGAGAAAATCTCGTCGTGAGCGGCTATGATTTTACAAAGTTCCCGGTCGGGACAAGGTTTACGTGCAAAGATGTGGTGCTGGAATTAACGCAGATCGGAAAAGAATGTCATCATGGCTGTGAGATTTTTCAGAAGATGGGAGAGTGCATCATGCCGACGAACGGCGTGTTTGCGAAAGTGCTTCACGGCGGAAAGATCAGTGTCGGGGATGAATTTCATGTGCAGTACCGGGCGGCAGTCATCACGTTAAGCGATACCGCTTCTAAGGGAGAGCGGGAGGATGCGAGCGGAGCGGCGGTCGAAGAAATTGTGGGAAAAGAGGGCTATGAGGTAGTTTTTAAAAAAATCATCCCGGATGATGGAGACACGCTGACAGCACTGTTGTGTGAACTTTCGGATGAAGATAAAGCGGATCTGATCTTAACGACAGGCGGAACAGGTTTTTCCAAAAGAGACAATACGCCGGAGGCAACGATGCGCGCAGTTGAGCGCGAAACACCGGGAATCTCGGAAGCCATGCGCTATTATTCCCTGCAGATCACTCCGAGGGCGATGCTCTCCAGGGGCGTGTCGGGAATCCGGAAAGAGGCATTGATCGTCAACCTACCGGGAAGCCCGAAGGCGGTAAGAGAGTGTCTGGAATATGCGATCGGTGCACTGACGCATGGGATTGACATTTTAAAGGGAAATACCGGCAATTGTGCGCGAAAATAAAAGAAACATGAATTTACAAACAATTTGCATATTTATATAAAAACAATCAGAAAAAGATGAGGAAAAAATGATGAAAAAAATGACAGCAGTTCTATTACTGACTGCTATGACCGCAGGACTTGCAGCCTGTGGCAGCAATAAAGGAGCAGATACAAACACAGATACTCCGGCACAGACTGAGAGCAAAGAGGAAACTGTGACAACAGAAACATCCGGTGCAGCACAGAATGCAGACATTCAGGGAACGATCACACTGGCGGCAGCCGCAAGTCTGGAAAAATCTTTTACAGAGCAGCTGATTCCAATGTTTGAGGAACAGTACCCGGAAGTATCCATTGAAGGAACTTATGACAGCTCTGGAAAATTACAGTCACAGATCGAGGCTGGCGCAGATGTGGACATCTTCTTTTCCGCAGCGTTAAAACAGATGGAGGCATTGCAGGAGGAGGGCTATATCGCAGAGGATGCGTCTGTGGACCTTCTGGAAAATAAAATCGTTCTGATCGTTCCGGCAGGAAAAGAGAGCGGTTACACTTCTTTTGAGGACATCGTGAATGCAGATATGATCGCAATCGGTGATCCGGAGAGTGTTCCGGCAGGACAGTACGGCAAAGAGGCATTGGAGAATCTGAATCTCTGGAGCAGTGTGGAAGGTAAATTAAGTCTTGGAACCAACGTGACAGAGGTATTAAACTGGGTGGCTGAGGGAAGTGCAGACGCCGGGATTGTTTATGCAACAGACGCAGCTTCCATGACTGACAAGGTTTCGGTTGTGGCAGAAGCACCGGAGGGAAGTGTTTCCAAAGTCATTTATCCGGTGGCAGAGTTAAAAGAGACAAAGAACAAAGACGCAGCAGATGCATTCATGGAGTTTTTACAGTCCGATGAAGCGCTTGACGTATTCAAGGCAGCAGGATTCACTGTCAATTCACAGCAATAAGACAGGATAGTAGTTCAGGAGGCATAAAAAAATGGATCTTTCACCGGTATGGATTTCGTTAAAAACATCGGTCGTATCGATCATCATCACATTTTTTCTGGGGCTTTGGGCAGCACGGGGCGTTGTGTCCGTCCGTTCCGCAAAAGCAAAAGCATGGCTGGATGGATTGCTGACACTGCCGCTCGTACTGCCTCCGACCGTAGCGGGCTTTTTTTTACTTTATCTGTTTGGAGCAAAAAGACCGGCCGGTATCTTTTTAGAAAAAGTATTTCATTATAAAATCGTGTTCAGCTGGCAGGCAACCGTTCTGGCGGCTGTCGTGATTTCGTTTCCACTGATGTACCGCTCGGCGAGAGGTGCGATCGAGCAGGTCGATGCAAATCTGATCTATGCGGGCAGAACGCTTGGCATGAGTGAGCGCACCATTTTCTGGAAAATTATCCTGCCACAGGCAAGACCGGGAATCCTCTCCGGCGGCGTGCTCGCATTCACAAGAGGGCTCGGTGAATTCGGAGCGACTGCGATGATCGCCGGAAATATTGCAGGAAAAACAAGGACACTGCCACTTGCCATTTATTCTGAGGTGGCGGCCGGGGATATGGATACCGCAGGAAAATACGTGTTGATCATTGTTGCTTTTTCCCTGCTCATCGTGGCAGGAATGAATCTGCGTGGAGAGAAAAAAAGATGAGTTTACAGGTGGAGATCGAAAAAAAACTAAATGACAAAGTGCTGTCTGTTTCTTTTGATACCGAAGGAAAACAGGGGATCACCGGAATCCTCGGTGCGTCCGGCTGTGGCAAGAGTATGACGTTAAAATGCATTGCCGGCATTGAGACGCCGGACCGTGGGAAAATTGTTTTGAATGGCAGGGTATTGTTCGATTCCGGCAAAAAGATCAATCTGCGCGTGCAGGACAGACACGTCGGCTATTTATTCCAGAATTATGCACTTTTTCCAAACATGACGGTAGAGGAGAATATTGCGGCTGGTTTCAAATATCGTCCCGGTCAGAAAATGACTGCGGAGGAGATAAAAAGGCAGACGGCAGATTATATGGAACTGCTGCATGTGACAGAGTTAAAATCTTCTTATCCGGGAAAATTATCCGGCGGGCAGCAGCAGCGCGTGGCGCTGGCGAGAATCCTTGCGTCAGACCCGGAGGTTTTGATGCTGGATGAGCCTTTCTCTGCGCTGGACGCATTTTTGAAAGAAAAACTGCAGTTGGAACTGTTGGAACTTTTGTCCGGCTATGACAAAGACATTCTGATGGTGACGCACAGCCGCGATGAGATTTACCGTTTCTGTGAGCATATGCTGATCGTGGAGGATGGCAGACAGGCAGGATTTGGCGCCACAAAAGAGATTTTTAAAAATCCCGGCACACCGGCGGCAGCAAAGCTGACAGGCTGCAAAAATATTGAAAAAATCGAGAGAGTGGACGACCATACGATGGTTCTGCCAAACTGGAATACAACGGTCTGCGTAAAGGGCAAGATCCCGGAAAATACGACACATATCGGCATCCGCGCACATTATTTAAGACTGCCGGAGAACGGACAGCGTGAAAATCTGGTGGAGTGCCAAAACGGAAAGATCCTCGACGATCCTTTTGAACTGGTGGTTGTTTTCGAACATGATGTCTGGTGGAAAATCCCAAAAGAAAGCTGGCAGAAAGAATATCAGGAAAAAATGCCGCAGTATCTCGCTATCCCGGAGGAGAGTATTCTTTATCTGCACGGATAAAACTTGCAAACTGCGGAAAAAATGCCTATGATAGAATGAGTGCAAGTGGCAAGAATGCATTTATGCATTCGGCGAACGACGAATGTTGATCATGTGCTGTTTTTGCACATGATATAATATAAAAGATCGAAAACGGAGGAAAAACAAATGCCGGAAAATACGCAGAGAGTGAGCGTTGGTGGATTTTCTTTTGAAAATAAAGATGAAGCAGAACAGGCGAAAAAGGAAATCGAGGGGATCAGATATATCAAGACCAAGACCGATATGAATGATCCGGAGGTCATATTGCAGGTTTATAACAAAATGATCGGACAGAAACTGTTTGAAACGGCAGTCGGATACAGTTACTTAAAGGATCTGCAGGAATACCTGACGACAATTCCTTTTATCAAAAATGAAGATATCCTGCCGATTCCGGTCACACATCCGAGACTTGAGGAAAGCTTAAAAAAGCAGAAGCGTGAGATCGCACAGAAAGAACGTGTGCGGGCGGTCAGGGCGAGACAGCGTGAAAAAAATCTTGCAAAGATCGACAGGAAGGCATTAGAGACAGAGTCCTCCGGGAAATTGAAGATTTCATTGTGGGTGAATGCGATCCTTGTGGTGTGCGTTGTGGCAATGTTTGCCATGGCGCTGACGAGCGACAGTCCGACGATTGTAGACTATCAGTCGAAACTTTTAAACCGCTATGCATCCTGGGAGCAGGAACTGACGGAGCGGGAAAAAGCAGTGAGCGAAAAAGAACAGGAACTTGGAATTCAAGTGGATACAGAACAGACAGATTTCACAGATTAGCCATAATATCATGATATAATGAGCGCAAGTGAGAAGAATGCATTTATGCATTCGGCGAACGGCGAATGTCGATCATGTGCTGCTTTTGCACATGATATGATTAACAGAGAACAGGCATAACCGGAGGACGATATGGAGAGATTAAAGATTCTTGTAGTAGATGATGAGAGCAGGATGCGTAAACTTGTCCGCGACTTTTTGGTGAGGGAAGACTATGAGGTGCTGGAAGCCGGAGACGGTGAGGAGGCACTGGATATATTTTATAAAGAAAAAAATATCGCACTGATCATTTTAGACGTCATGATGCCAAAAATCAACGGTTGGGATGTCTGCCGTGAGGTGCGTGAAACATCCAAAGTTCCGATCATTATGCTGACTGCAAAAAGCGATGAGAGCGATGAACTGACCGGATTTGAACTTGGAGTGGACGAATATATTTCCAAACCATTTTCACCGAAAATCCTTGTGGCAAGGGTAAATGCACTGCTTCGCAGAAGCGGGCTGACTGCCGGAAATGAAGAAAAATTTGTTGAGGCGGGCGGAATTAAACTGGATAAGACAGCACACCTTGTGACAGTGGATGGCGAACCGATCGACTTAAGTATTAAAGAATTTGAACTGCTTGACTATTTTATGGAGAATCAGGGAATCGCATTATCCCGTGAAAAAATATTGAACAACGTGTGGAATTATGATTACTTCGGAGACGCGAGGACGATTGATACCCATGTCAAAAAACTTCGTGCCAAAATCGGGGAAAAAGGAGAGTATATCAAGACAATCTGGGGTGTTGGCTACAAGTTTATAGTGGAGTAGGGTGCTGCCGATTATTGGCAAAACTGATTGACATTACAGGATGGTTGTCATAATATGAAGAGAGATAAAAAAGGGTCACTGACCCGCGAACTTGCAGTGATATTAGTCGGACTTGTAGCAGGGACGATTATGTTGTGCTGGTTTATCAATACTTCCTTTTTGGAAAAATATTATATGCTGAACAAGCAGGATTCGCTGATTGACGGATATGATGTGATCAACGGTGCCAGTGAGACAGGTGAACTGAATTCCAGTGAGTTTGATGTCACTTTTGACAATCTGTGTGCCAATGGTAATATCGCAGTTATGATCATCAGTTCCAACCGTGCGATCGTGAGGTCTTCGGTGAATGACAATCAGGTCATTCTGATGGAATTTATGAATATTTTGTTTGGATATGACGAAAGCCAGGTCATCTTAAAAGATGTAAGTCTGCAGATCAAAAAAGGCGAGCAGGTAACACTTTTGGGACGAACGGGTGCCGGAAAGAGTACTATTTTCAAACTGCTGCTCGGTTTATATGAGCCACAGAAAGGAATGGTTCTGATTTGGGGCGTTCCATCTGTCGATCTGCCGGATGCAAAGAAACGAAAGGTTTTCGGCTATGTGGAGCAGTCGTTCCACATGGTGCCGGGGTCGGTAAAAGACCAGATTACACTGTATGATTCGAAGATTTCGAATGCGGATGTAAAAAAAGCGGCAGAACTGACCGGACTTGAAAAGACCATCGAGGCGCTTCCGTACCAATATGATACGATCTGTACACAGGATCTCTTCTCACAGGGTCAGTGGCAGCTTCTCTCGATTGCACGTGCAGCCGCAGCGGAGCCTGAAATTCTGCTCCTCGATGAGATTACCGCAAACCTTGATGCAGAGACGGAAAAAATGGTATTAAATGCATTGCAAAGAGTTTCCAAAAACCGTACCGTAATTTCCATTTCCCACCGAACCATAGCAGAAACGGGACGCGTGATTTCGATTTTCTGATCTTGCGAATCTTGCACAATTTTAGGTTTCATGCTAAAATTGTGCAGGTATGACCATGGTTGTACTTCTTATATTTATTCTTCAGAAAAGGTATGAACATATAAATGAACGATACAGAAACAAAAAACACAGCGGGAAAAGCCCCTGTCCTTGTGTCCGCGCAGCCTGTGACGGCACAGGATGCGCTGGATCAGTGCGAAAAGCTCTCCCCGATGATATACTACTCTTGTTAAACGAAACTGTTTTAAGGCTTAAATACAGTGTTTTAGTG
>OQVT01003156.1_pt1 | contig 10593 bp, 17 predicted proteins | sample 1691561 | NCBI WGS metagenome assembly OQVT01 (sample SAMN03418260, study PRJEB22391) | human gut metagenome | biome: human-gut; feature: organic feature; material: feces | host: Homo sapiens | place: Tanzania | collected 2013-01
GAAAACCGGCGATGTGAAAGCATCCGTGGGTTCGAATCCCACTCTCTCCGCCAGTAGCTTTATATCTGCGGAAGTACCCAAGTGGCCGAAGGGGCTCCCCTGCTAAGGGAGTAGGCCGTCAAAAGCGGCGCGAGGGTTCAAATCCCTCCTTCCGCGCCAGCGAAAACCGTCTTATTTGTTAAAATAAGGCGGTTTTTTCGTGCCTTTTTCCGCAGTTTTGCCGCCAAAGGTATCATCATAGTTGGCGCAAATTTTCTGTACCCCTAAGATTACCCCTTACAACCTCGATACCCGTCAGGCATTCCGGCCTGACGGGATATTTTTATGCTTTTTGTGCAGTGAGGTTATCATAATAGCTCTGCATTCGTGCCGCCGTATCCTTCTTCATCTGATCACTGGTGTGGGCGTAGACATTCAGGGTAAAGCTGGCCGTAGCGTGTCCTAATAGGTCTTGTACGCTCTTTATGTCGGCCCCTGCTGCGATTGCGACAGTTGCCGCCGTATGCCGCAGATCGTGTGGCCTTGCATCGGGACGCCCGATGCTCTCCGCGATGCGTTTAAAGCGCTTGTAGAAAGTCGGTATGGCAAGATGAGCACCCAATTCGTTTGTAAATACGAGATTGTCGGGATTGTTCCAATGTTCACCAGCAGCAAGGCGGTTCTCCGCCTGCCGCTTCCGCTCTGCACGCAGGTACTGGAATGCAATCTCTGGCGGCTCGATCTGACGTGGCTTACCACTCTTTGTGCTGGGAGCGATATAGTACACAGCGCCTTTCTTTTTCTCCTTTTGGAGCTGTTGGCTGACAGTGATCCGCTTCGTATCAAAATTCACCTGCGCCCATGACAGCCCCAAGCATTCACCTTCGCGCAAGCCGGCAAACAAGCAAACGGCAAAAGCGTTCTCCAGCGGATCGCCTTTTATGGCCTGCAAGAAAAGCGGTATTTCTGCGTCAGAAAGTGGTTTGATCTCTTTCTGCGCCGCTTTCGGCAACTCTGCGGCATCGCAGGGATTTCCCTGTAAGAGGCCTTGCCTTTGCGCCACGGAAAACGCTTTGTGCAGGATCGCCGAGACATTTTTTACAGTTTTTGGAGATAGTCCAGCAGCAATCATGCCGTTATAGAGCTTCTGAATGTGGACGCCCTTTACCGCCTGCAGTCTTATGGCTCCAAGTGCGGGTTTGATATGTTTCCGAATCGCGGCATCATAACTGCTGTATGTCAGCGGTTTCACTTTGACGGCGCAGAATGTTTTCATCCACTCGTCCAGCCATACCGCGACAGTGGTTTTATCAGGTGCCTGATATGTACCGCTGTCTACCGCCTGAAGGATAGCGGTCATTTTTTGCGAACCTCAGCCTGCGTCTTACCGTATACGCTTTTGCGGTCCGGCTTTCCCGTACCAGGATTGGAGCCAACAGTAATACGGGCCTCCCATGTGCCATCGGGCCGCTGCCGGATACTGCCCGCGCCTTGAGCGGCGCGGGTGTTGCTTCTTCTTGGCATAGTCAATCCATCCCCTTTTCTGCCTCATCTACGCGTGCCATGTCTCTAAAGATCTCGCGAGCAAGTCTGCATGAATTGTCAAGTAGAAATTCAATAATCTGCCTATCAGACAAATTTAGATCCCAGCCGATCATCTTTTCTACACTGTATGGCTTATCTGCATCAACGCTATTAAATTCATGTCCATAATCTCGCAAGTAGATAGTATTTACGCATTTGCACCACAGCGCATATAGCGAGTTCATGAGTTCAAAAAACTCATTATGTGAAACCACCAAATTGGGGACGACGTCATGCCCATCAAAGTTAAAACGGAACTCTTGCATTTTGGTCGCAGCGAACCCTTTCAGCACAGTCCGATCTTTGTCGCTCACATCACTGAGCGTCCGACAAAGCAAAAAATCCGTCGATACCCCGAATAAATCTGCCATTTTTACAAGAGCACTATACGGGGGTTTCTGTATATTCTCGCCAACCCGTGCTTCCCACTTCATGTAGGCTTTTTCTGTGACACCTAATTCGTGCGCAACTTCCCGTACAGCCATTCTGGATGACTGACGCGCAATCTGTATACGATCATGGAAAGTATCATCTGTTGATGGCTCTGCGGGTTCTCTGACCCTTCCGGCTCTTTCTTTCGCCATGCTGTCCGCTTACCTCCTTATTTTGTGGTGCTATGTGTAATCTCTCGACCAACACGCGCGCATAAAATACCCCGATTTGTTCTCTTGCCCAGAACGAAAACGGGTAGTATGATGATAATATCAACAACGGCACCTCGTGTCAAGTGCGAAAGGAGCTTTATATGGCGAATGAAAGAATTAGGGCAGAAATGCGGAGACGAAATATCCCTGCATGGAAACTTGCTGATGCATGGGGATGTTCGGAGCTTACTGTATGCCGCAGGTTTCGACATGAACTGCCTCCGGCGCAGCGCATCGAAGTTATGCACCTGCTGAGACAGATTTCAGAAGGAGGGGCCGAGAATGCCCAATAATGCAACTGCGTGTTCAATTGAATGTGTTCGCAACTCGCGCACTGGCTGTGCTGCAAAGCCGACTGAACCACTGTTGATTACGTTTTCGCAAGCAGCGGAGTTGCTCGGCATATCCCGACCTACACTTTATGCCTGGGCAAAAATTGACGGCTTCCCTGTTGTTCGGCTTGGTGGCTGTTCACGAATCAGTATGGAAGGCCTCCGGCAATGGGTACAGCAGCAGGCGGAGCATTCCGGAGGTGCAGTGTGATGACGCAGACAAAAAAGCGGCAGATTTCCGATTTGCTTCAAATCGGGGCGGAAAACGGACTGACTTTGCAGGAGCTGGTGAAACTGACCGGTGACGACGAGCGCACAGTTCGCCGTCGCATTCAACAGGAACGCAAGGCAGGCAAGCTAATCCTCTCCGACTGCAAGTGTGGGTACTTTTTGCCAGAGAGCACAGGCGATGTGCGGCGATTCATTCGCTCAATGTCTCGCCGATCACGGGAAATTGCCGCAGTGGCTCTTGTTGCCGAGGATGCCCTTGCGCAGATGGCGGGTCAAGAACTGCTGAAGGGGTGGTAATGTGGCCGATGAAAAACGGAGTGCTCCCGGTTTTATGACCTACCGTGAGGCGGCTATCATGTTTTCGCTGATGCCTGAACATGATGCAGCGCAGGCAATTAAGGCGACCTGTGAATACTACCTTTACCATCATATCCGCTCCGATCTTACAGGCACTGCGCTACAGGTGTTCCATATCATGCAGGCTGATATAGACCGCAACAATGCAAAGTATCAGGAGGTCGTGAAACGCAACAGGCGGAATATTGAAAGTCGCTGGGGTAAAGCGCATTCGAGTGGTATACCAGTGGTAGACCGCTCGAATACAAACAATAAACCTGAAACTATAAACAATAAGCCTGAAGCAAGAAGCCAAAACACGGGGGGAGTTATTCCGGCTGCGCCGCCAAGCGCTTCGCGCTTCACGCCGCCCACTTTGGCCGATGTTCAAGCGTATGTTGCTGAACGGCGTTCTGTGGTAGATCCGCAGGCATTTATTGACTTTTATGAGTCTAACGGCTGGATGGTCGGCAAGTCGCCCATGCGGGATTGGAAAGCGGCTTGCCGGAACGCTGAAAGCTGGGATCGCTGGAAAAGACAGAAGGACGGTCGCAACACCATAAAAACAAGTGGCGACTATGGAAAGGAGAGCTTTTTCAATGATTGACGGCATAGCAAAGAAGTCTCTGGAGCGGACGCGTATGGCTCCGGAAGATTACACCAAAGATGGCATTGTCTATTGTGGTGTGTGCAACAGGCCCAAGCAGAGAAGGATTCGCGTGCCGGATGGGGGCGATAAGGTGGTCGGCGTAAACTGCGATTGCGCGGAAGCGGAATATACAAAGCAGAAAGCCGACGAGACTGCATCAGCTTTTGCCGCGCAGATGGAGCGCCGCAGCTTAGAAGATGGCCTCATAGATCCATCATACATAGCTGCAACATTGGCGGCCGATGATGGGAAAAACGAGAAAATTTCCCGTGTTTGTCGTCGATATGTTGAGCAGTGGGAGAAGATGCTTGCCGAGAACATGGGACTACTGTTCTACGGCCCGGTAGGCACCGGAAAAACCTTTTACGCAAGCTGTATCGCAAATGAACTTATCAGGCGTCAGGTACCTGCAGTCATCACTTCGTTTCCGCGTCTGCTGAATCTCCTGCAGAGCAGCAAAGACAGGCAAGGCATGATCGACCGAATGCGCTTCTATAAGTTCTTGGTCATTGATGATCTGGGCGTTGAGCGCGACACTGGTTATGCGGCGGAACAGATATTTGCGGTCATTGATGCTCGCTGCCGTTCTGGCCTGCCCTTGATCGTGACGACCAACCTGACACCGAAGGATATGGCTGCGCCGCCTACTATGCAATATCACCGCATCTTTGACCGGCTGGAGGATATGTGCCCTGTCAAGCTTTTGGTGGACGGTGAAAGCCGCCGTATTCAAAACGCACAGCACCGCCGCGAGCTTGCCCGCGAGCTGCTGAAATAAAAACGATATGAAAGGACTTACTACCATGAACAACGAGAAAATTATTCAGATCATTCCCGCTCCTGCCACTATGCGCTATGGCTTTGATGGCGGTACCGCACAGCCGGTCATCTGTCTTGCACTTGTCGAGCTTTCCAGCGGAGAGCGGGAGGTTCGCGCAATGGGACTGACAAACGGAGAGATTATTGAGGATGTGACTGAGTTCGGCGCGATCCTCTTGGCCGACTGAGGCCTGTCTCGCGCGTGCGCGCGCACGCGTTTTTATAGCGCCCCTTCCGATTTTCCCTGCCTACTGCAGCCTGAAAGGAGTTTTATTGTGCCACGGAAAAAATCAACGACGGATGGAAGCTTGATGGTTGTACCCATTCAGTCGAGCGCATCTGCCACGGACAGCGTTTCTATGAATGTTACGCTCAGCAGGCGCGACTATGACACTCTGTGCCATGATGCAGCGTATTTCGGAGATACGCCGGAAGCTCGATTGCTCGACCTCATCAGAGCTTCTCTCTACTAAAGCAATAGTGAAAGCACCTCTCCGCTGCATAAGTGACGGAGAGGTGCTTTCTTATTGGCCTTGTGATATTTGGGCTTGAGATTTTCAAAAAGCACCCCCCGTTTTTCTGCTACCCTATTCGTGGCAAAGTGGCAGCGAGCCGGAAAATGTGCGTAGCAGATGCGGACAAACTATCCTCCCCCGCGCCAGAAAGGGGACGCCTGTTTTTCTGCTACCCCCGCCCCTGTACCGCATGATAGGTCGATGCGCACTGCCTTACCACTGCAGCCCGCCTCCGGTCAGCTTTCTATCGGATGAACTCGTTGCTGCGGCGTGCAGCAGCTGTTGGGCCGCGCAGGGCGCGGGAATGGCACTCTATCCGCCGCACAGGAGCAGGGACAGGCGCAGGACGTGACATTTGATACCCGGACGCAGAACGCGGCAGAGAGCCGCGCAGAGGGTAATGCGGGGGTGAATGAAAACGGCCTTGCCTCCCTCACCGAACAGGAGAAGATCAACCTCTCCAGCGGTGCGAAAAACAAGGTCGTGACCACGTTTCAGGATGCTGTGCAGTTTGTGCGGAATGCGCTGAAGGACAAGGGCAATGTGGACCGTGCATATCTGGGCAAGGTGCCGGATAGCACGGCCCGGCGGGTCATGCAGGAGACGGGCGTGGACATCGACGGGTACAATGCGATTATTCCGGGTGATTCGGTGCGCCATATGTTCAAGCACCACGGCGATCCCATTTTGGAGACGGCACGCGGACAGATAGCGGTTTCGCCGGAGGCGGTCGCGCGTATCCCGGAGATACTGTCCGCACCTGATAAAGTCACACTGTCGGCAAAGCGCGATGCGAGCGGACGACCGGCGCTGATTTTTGAGAAAATTATTGGGGATCAGTATATTACGGTTCAGGCAGTATCCACAGGGACACATTCGCTGCAGGCAGATACGCTGTACATAAGAAAAAGGACCCCGCAAGATACGGTGTCCAATACCGGCGAAGCGCCAGCCCTGAACAGCAACGTCCGAAACGTCCCGCCGCAAGAGTCCTTTATTCCTGACCCCAGTGTATCACAGAATACGCAGGGTGTCAATGCTCAGGATATGCGCCCTGGCGGGGAATATGCAAGGGAAAACTCCCCTGTGCAGGGCGCCGAACATAGCCGCCAGCAAGAAGGCGGTACGGTCGCCCCTCTGGGCGTTTCAGCCACACAGGAGAGCGATTCCAGTGTAACACATGGCCCCGTGGATGGCAACAGGCTGGGCGAAATTTTGGCACAGATCAAGAACGGACGTATGGATGCCGTCAGCGCTTATGACCGGCCGTGCAGGGTCGACCGCGAGAGCACAAGGCTGCTTAGAGCACATTACAGCGCCAAATGCGGTGTGTTGCGCCTATGGCGAGAAAAACGGCACAGATACCCTTGCATTTCGTCGCTGGCCATGTTATCCTGTCGGTGGCTCATTCTATGAGCTGGGCGCTGCACGAACGGCAGGCGGTCGGCCACACCACCCGAAAGGGGGTGCTGTCCATGCGTATCACACTACATATCGGACGGTTTACCGTGACGATCATTGTGAAAAGCAGAAACCGCCACTCTGCCAAGTGACGGTTTCAATGTTTAGCTTTGAAATTGTAACTTCTCAGGGCTGACCGCTTGTCGCAGCGCCCTTTCTATGCTCATTATAGCAGTTTCTCCCGCTCTGTCAAGTCTCGGATCACTCCGAGGCTTTTTCTTTTTGTCCGCGCTCCAGTTTCTCGTCAATTGCCTTATTGATGAAGCTGTTCACACTCTCGCCCTGCGCGGCTGCGTGGGCCTGTATGATTTCCTTTCGCCCTTTAGCGACGGTTAAGTTTATGCGGTCATAAGCTTTTGAAATCCATTTGTTTTGTGCTTTTTGCTGTGCCTTTGATACTGCCATGCTTTCTCACCTCCACCCATTGGGTAACAAATAAAAGCTTTTTTATTATTCCGAATTATATCATTCACCGATCATATTACGCAATGATAATTTTGTACAAATATCGTTGCGTAATATTGTTTGTTTTATCAATTGAATATCATTGCGCAACGATATATAATAAGACCATACCAAACAGGGCGGCTCCAAACAAGCCACAATCGGGTGACAGACATACTGGTGAAAAGCCCCTCGAGCGCTCAATACATTCCAGACGTCACCCGGCCCTCAAAAAACAGGAGGTACAACATGAACATCAACGAAATGGACGGCAAGATTCGGGAGCTGCGCGAACTGAGACGGATGGCCGATGAACTGGCGACGGAAATCGATACCATTCAGGACGCTATTAAGGCCGAAATGAGCGCCGCCGGGGTGGATACGCTGACCGGAAGCGACTGGAAGGCCACCTGGAAGCCCATCACCAGCAGCCGCATCGATACTGTCGCTCTGAAAAAGGCACTGCCTGATTTGGCGCAGCAGTTCACCAAAACCACAATTGTCCGCCGGTTCTGTGTGGCATGATGGCGGTCATCGCCGCTACTGGAGCAATCCGGCTCACACGCTGGGCACTTGCAATACCGGACGCAATAGAAAAGCCCTCTGTGTCCACGCCGACCAAAGCACGACACAGAGAGCTACCACCAACCATCACAAAGGAGGCCGGTAAACTCAGTATACCGGCCTCCTGACAAAAAATCAAGGAGGAAATAAACATGAAATATCAGGTCGAAGGGATTCCCGCATCCCTGAAGGACGTGCCACAGGTCAAAAAGGCCCTTATGGCGGCGGAAACAGTCGAGACGATCGCGGAGCGCGACGATTGGGTGATCTTACCCATTGCCGGCGACTGCATGGAAGCTGCTGGCATCGAGGACGGCGGATGGGTCGCCGTGGACTTTGCCCATATGCCCCGACCGCCGAAGTACGGCGACGGCGGCTATCGGGACGCCTGTCTGTGTCTGGCTGTGTGGCCGGGGCAGACACGCCCCGCCGTAATGGCAAAGGCGTACACCGGCAAATGGGGGCCGGTACATACCGTTGCCACCATGTACGACAATGCGAAGGGCGACGACTTCCGGCTGAACGTCGGCTTGTTCGCCGAGAAGATCTACGGCGTGATCTTCGCAAGTTGGGGCCGTGACGGTCTCTTGAAGTGGCAGACGGACACCGAGGGCTTTCCCACGGAGCTGCCGTCTGCGACCACCATTCGAGGAATCGATGTAGGAGAGCCGGAGAATATCCACACAGGCCGGAGTCGCAAACGCATGAAAACACCCGCATGAAACGGCGCGGCACAGCAGGGTAGGGCGATTGCTCCGCCCTGCTTTTTGATGACGGATGTCTGCCGTACTCCTGTCTGTATGGTTTGTTGGGTGGTTGTTCCTTGTGGTGTGCGAGTATTATGATTATAGCGCCGCCAGCCGCGCCAGGTCGAGGATAATTCGAACGATATTCGCTGCGGCATCCTGATGGAATCGTACAACGCGCAAAAGAACGCTAAAACGAGCAAACCGGGTACAATTTCCTGACGAAAAATACGCAAGTAGGGCTTGATTGTCCTCCCGCTGCATGGTAAAATTCAGATACCTTGTATGGATCGCTATGACGATAGCAAACCAACGGAAACGTTGTCTATCAAAGGAGGCGTATGCATGTCAAGAGAAACTGAGTTTTACCGTGACAATCTGGAGGATATCCTCACTTTCACCGACGGCCGCCGGATGCTCTCTGTGGGCGATGTCCGGAGCTATCTGGGCTTCTCCGATAACCGATGCGTGAAAAAGCGGTTCCCCATTATAGATGGCTACATTTCCGCCGCCACTCTGGCGCGATGCCTTTCGCAGACTGCGCCGCCAAAACCACATTTTTGATGCAAGGGCAACCACCTTTTCATATGGGCTGCTGGGGCAGGGGCATTTGTTCCTGCTCCAGCAGCCTTTTTGCAAATCGTTCTCTACCCCTAAAAATACCCCTTACGACTTTTACGGGAACTTACTGTATCTTACGACAAACCCTGCAAGACGCAGGGAACGCACCTGCTCTTTTATCCGGCTTTACGACATCTTACACGCCGGATAAAATTCAAATCCCTCCTTCCGCGCCAAAACCCCGGAAACCTTGTGTTTGCAAGGCTTCCGGGGTTTTCGTTTTTCCTGCGTGTGCTGCCCTGACTTGCCCTAAATTTGCATAAAGCCTGTTCCGTGGGCTACATCACAGGACACATATTATGCCTTTTCCACGACGTGCATACACGGCCGCAGCGCCTCGGCGGCGCGTCTTATCCTCGGCCTTTCAGGGGTGCTTCCATCACAGAGCGGTGCCCCGCTTGGGGACGAAGAAGCCTGTCATATCAACGTGTTCCAGCTCCAGCAGCTTTACCTTTCGGTCGATGCCGCCGCCATAACCGGTGAGACTTCCGCTTGTTCCGACGACGCGGTGGCAAGGGATCATCAGTGAGATCGGGTTGTGGCCCACGGCGCCGCCGACGGCCTGCGCGGACATCTTTTCCAGACCACGCTGCCGCGCGACCACGGCGGCGATCTGTCCATAGGTCATGGTGCCGCCGTAGGGAATGGTGAGCATGATGTCACAGACGGCTTTTCGGAACGGTGTGGAATCGTAACGAAGCGGAGGCAGGAAGTCCGGATCTTTGCCGGAAAAGTATATATCGAGCCACTTTTTAGCCTCCTTCAGAAGCGGATACTCCCGCTCCTGCGCCTCCGGCGGCAGGATGTTTCCGTAGTGCTTCTGCCCGTTGAACCACAGGCCGATGACGGCCTCCCCGTCGCAGGCAAGGGTGATGTCTCCCAGCGGGGAGGCATACTGCGTTGTACAGATCATGGCAACGATCTCCCTTCATCATGAATTCGTCCCTGAACGTATGGCACGTGCATCATGTATACATGATGCAGTATGGCGCGCTTCAGTCCGCAAAGATGTCGGACACAGCGTACAGCGCGGCCTTGCCGCTCATGCGGATGCGGCTGCCCTCCCGTGTGCAGTACAGCGTGCCGCCCCGGGGACTGGCCTGATAGGCCACCAGCGTGTCGCGGCCCATGTAGGCTGCCTTGGGCACCGCGCCGTTCATGGCCTCCGCCATGGCCGGCGTCACCGGCACCGGCGTCAGCCGGTAGGCGGGAAAATCCATCTCGTACAGGTCGCCCCGGCGCACCACGGTCAGCGGGCCGGACAGGGTGTGGAACGTGATGACGGTGCGGTCAGGCTCTACATGGTTCATAATGGCGCTGGCGGTGGCCAGCGTGGCGTGGCCGCACAGGTCGATCTCACCGCCGGGCGTGAACCAGCGCAGGCGGTAGTCCTCCCCCTCCGGAACGGCAAACGCCGTTTCGGACAGGTTGTTCTCACGGGTGATGGCCATCATCTTCGCCTCGTCGGGCCAGCTGTCCATGACGCAGACGGCGGCGGGATTGCCGGCAAAGACCTTGTCCGTAAAGGCGTCTATCACATACTGTCTCATATCTGTCGTTCCTTTCTTGGCGGTTTTGGGGAACATGGCCCGATTTGCGGCCATTATAGCACGGAGAAGAAAGGAGCGCAAATTATTTCGGCACGGAAAAGCGCGGGACTGCGCGGCA
>OQVT01003158.1_pt1 | contig 10591 bp, 8 predicted proteins | sample 1691561 | NCBI WGS metagenome assembly OQVT01 (sample SAMN03418260, study PRJEB22391) | human gut metagenome | biome: human-gut; feature: organic feature; material: feces | host: Homo sapiens | place: Tanzania | collected 2013-01
GTGCCAAGAAAGCAGCTGCTCAGATAGCCAAATACAGGGAAGACCGTTACGACATAGTTACCGGTAACACCGACGCCACTTATTCCGGAGAAGCGCTCCGCTCCGCAGTGGAAGAACTTAACAAGGCCGAAGAAAAGCTTCTCGCCCTGTTCTCCCCTACAGTCCACTCTTTCGGACAAAGTGTCAGTTTCGATTTTATTCCTTCCGCACAGACATCGGGAAAAATCGAAGCCTTCTGTTTCAGCGAAAGCCTGGGAGTTCTCCCTGCCGGCTCGCCTGAAGGCACTCCTTACTATCTGGAAATCAGCACGGACGCTAACTGCGTACTGAATGCAGCCCGCCCTGATACGGCTAATGGGCAGACCATCTACTACTGCGTACCAAGCGTATGCAATGTAAAAATCTACTACTACGACCACGTGGTATGCCATTTGCGAGTACCAGTTTACCAGTTAGGTGTAAACGAAATGATGAATTTTTAATTTTAAATACATATCGATATGACTATTAAAGACTTGACCCCATCTATCGTATGGGATAACTTCTACAAGATAACCCGAGTTCCACGTCCTTCGAAGCACGAAGAAAAGATAAGGGAATACCTCCTCAATTGGGGAAAGGAGCATAATTTCGAAACATTTGCCGATAAGACAGGTAACGTCATAATCCGCATCCCTGCCACTGCCGGCTACGAGAATCGTAAAGGTGTAGTTCTTCAGGGCCATATGGATATGGTACCTCAGAAGAACGCCGATAAAGTTCACGACTTCCTTAACGACCCTATTGAAACCCGCGTAGAGGGAGATTGGCTTAAAGCCTGCGAAACCACCCTGGGGGCAGACAATGGTCTGGGATTGGCATTGGCTATGGCCATCGCCGAAAGCGACGACATTCCTCACGGACCGCTCGAGATTCTCGTTACCTACGACGAAGAGACCGGTATGACGGGAGCACAGCTTCTCGAGCCGGGCATCTTGAAGGGCGAAATCCTGCTTAATCTCGACTCCGAGACCGAAGGCGAATTGTACGTAGGATGCGCAGGCGGCGTAGACGCTTCAGTTAGCGGCACTTACCGCCTCGAGGCTCGTCCGGAGGGTTACCACCCATTCAAATTCAGCGTAAAGGGCTGCCAGGGAGGCCACTCCGGTATGGACATCATCCTATACAGGGCAAATGCCAGCAAGATAGCCAGCAGAATTCTTCTCAAACTGCTCGCCGGCGAAGACGTCAAACTCGTAGAGATCGAAGGCGGTTCCCTTCGTAATGCCATAGCACGCGAGTGCTTCGCGACGCTTTACGTTAAGGATGAGGCCAAGGCTCGCGCCCTAATCGAGGCAGAGGCTGAAAAGATTCTTAAGGAATACGCAGTCACAGACCCTAATATGTCCATATCGCTCGAGAAGACAGAGTGCGATGCTCCTTACGCAGACGAAAAAGACGCGCTTACCATTCTTAGAGCCATTACGGCTTGTCCTGACGGAGTAGAGAGAATGAGCGCATCCATCCCTGGACTTGTGGAGACATCGAACAATATGGCCATAGTTAAGGTCAAGGACGGAAAATACGAAGTCAAGAGCTTGGTTAGAAGCTCTGTAGATACAGCTAAGGAAGCCCTTTGCGAAAAGATGAAGGCAGTGTTCGAGCTCGCAGGTGCGAAGATAGAGTTTACCGGCGCATACTCAGGCTGGGCGCCTAACCCTAAGTCTGAGATACTCAGCGTAATGAAGGATGTCTACAAAGCACTTTACGGAGTAGAGCCTGAGGTTAAGGCCATTCACGCAGGACTTGAATGCGGTATTCTTTCAGGGGCATATCCTAACTGGGATATGGTGTCATTCGGACCTACCCTTATGAGTCCTCACTCCCCTGACGAACGTGCATACATCCCATCGGTAGAGAAAGTATGGGAATACCTTCAGGCAGTTCTCAAGAGCATTCCCGAATGCGAGAAGAAGTAAAGGCTCAACTAATCGAATGGGCGAGTATCTATAACGATCTCGCCTATTTTTCGGAAGACCCCATTCAGTTTCCGCGCGAATTCGTAAGACGCGGCGCCGCACTTCAGGACATAGAGATAGCTGCCATATTCGCGGCCCACTTGGCCTGGGGAAGAAGACAGATGATAGTCAGGGACTGCACCAGGCTGTTCGAGCAGATGGATTGGCACCCGTACGACTATGTGATGTCCGGCGATTATCGCGACGACGACACGAGCCTGCACAGGACCATCAAATGGAGCGAAACGGCCTGCATCTGCAAGAACTTGCGCGAGATTTTCGCTGAGAGGACGTCCATCGAAGGGTTCGGCGTAAACGAGATAAGGACCAGAGTCTACAGCCAGAAGGAAGACGCTCACGCTGCGAATAAGAAAATCAATATGATGCGCAGATGGATGGTGCGCCGCGACGGAAAGGTGGACTTGGGTCTTTGGAAAGGAATAGAGCCTTCGGAACTTACGATGCCTCTCGACGTGCACGTTTACACGCAAGCATCGGCACTGGGGCTTACGTCGAGAAAAGCGAAAGACATTAGGACGGCGACGGAGATTACCGATGCCTTCAAGGAGATATGGCCCGACGACCCTCTGCTCGGCGATTTCGCGCTGTTCGGATATGGAGTAACTAATAAGTAAGGATGCCTAGATTATTCATACTCTCGGGCTGTAACGGCTCAGGAAAGACTACAGCCTCATATAGCCTGCTTCCGGACCTTATCGGATGCAGCGAGTTGGTGAATTCGGACGAGTTCGCCAAGAGCCTTTCTCCGTTCAATCCTTCCGCGGCCTCGGTTATGGCGAGTCGCTATATGTTGATGAAAATCAAATATATGCTTTCGAGGAAAGCCGACTTCATCATAGAAACGACTCTCGCTACACGTTCGCTTATGAACACCATTAACGAGGCCAAGTCGCTTGGCTACGAGGTCACCCTCCTGTATTTCTGGCTTAATTCTGTCGATTTGGCCATTAAAAGAGTAAAGAAAAGAGTGGAAAGCGGCGGACATAACATCCCCGAAGAGGTAATCCGCAGACGTTACGTTATGGGCGTCAAGTATTTTTTCGAGATTTACGCCCCCATAGTGGACAGATGGGTTCTCGCCGACAATTCCAAAACGCCTTTTGCCGTAGTGGCGGAGGGCACCCAAAATAACATTCAAATAAAAGACGAAGAAAAATATGCCTGCATTAGAAACATTTGCTATCCGGAAGAACCAGTTGGAGAATCTGACCCAGGAAGCACTACGTAATGGAGGAGATTATTGCGACCTGTTTTTCGAAAACACCACCATCTGGTCTCTTATGCTAAAGGATAGCGAGGTGACAAGCGGTGGCTATCACAGAGACTACGGATGCGGAATACGCGTTCTTAACGGCGAAAAGACAGGCTATGCCTACTCGGAATCTACGGATTACACTTCACTTTTAAAGGCGGCCCAGGCAGCAAGCGCCATAAGCAACTCTGCCTGTGACCCTGCCCGTGCGGGCTATAAGGGTGTAGAAATAAAGGGAATGAACGACTTCTACCCTATGAAGGAAGATTTACGCCAAGCCCCGCCAAGTGGCTTCGTGCCCCTGCTCCGAAAACTCGACAGCGCTATTAGGGCGGCAGACACCAGAGTAATAAAGGTAGTGGCCGGACTCTCCTATTCTGTCAGCGAAATCCTAATGTACAACTCCTTAGGCGAGCTTACGGAAGATTTGCGCCCGCTCTGCTCACTGAACGTCACGGCGGTCTTCAAACAGGGCGACTCCATCCAGACGAAGAGCGTTTCGAAGAGCCTTCGCCAGGGTGCGGAATTCTACAACGACGAATTGGTAAGGGAATTGGCCATAAAACTGACATCCGGGATAGACGCGATGTTCGAGGCCAAGCGCCCCGCGGGAGGACAGATGAGCGTGGTAATGGCTGCCGGAGCGAGCGGAATCCTGCTGCACGAGGCTATGGGACACGCCTTCGAGGCCGACTTCAACCGTAAGGGCCAATCCATCTTCTCCGACAAGATGGGAAGCCGCGTGTGCCGTGCGGGGATAAACATAGTAGACGACGCCACCGTTCCAGGCCTTAGGGGAAGCCTTAACTTCGACGACGAAGGAGTTCCAGGCCAAAAGACCTATATGGTAACGGACGGAGTGCTCACTTCCTACCTTCACGACCGCATCAGCGCACGCTATTTCGACGTGGAACCCACAGGAAACGGCCGTCGCGAGTCCTTCAGGTACAATCCTATCCCCAGAATGCGCTCCACCTATATGGAGAACGGCTCGGACGGAACGTTGGACGACCTCATCCGCAGAGCCCATAACGGCATCTACGTAGACGAGTTCGCGAACGGCGAAGTGAAGATAGGCGAAGGCGACTTCACCTTCTATGTAAAGAGCGGATTCTTAATAGAAGACGGAAGACTCACTATGCCTATAAAAGACGTGAACATAATCGGTAACGGCCCACAGGCACTCTCGGACATAGAGGCTGTGGCGAGCGACTTGAAAATCGACGAGGGCCGCTGGACTTGCGGAAAGGGCCAAAGCGCTCCTGTTAGCTGCGGAATCCCGTCGGTATTGATTAAAAACCTGACAGTAGGAGGTGGATTATGATAAGCAAAGAGGAATTGGGATTGGCAGAAAAATGCCTGGAACTTTCTATGAAGGAAGGGGCTACGCACTGCAGAGTGACGATTAACAAGAGCACGTCCGACCTTCTGGACACGCTGAACGGCGAGGTGGACAAGGTCACGCACTGCTTGGATAGGAGTCTTAGCTTGTCTCTTTTCATAGACGGAAAGTTCGCGTCATTCTCTACTAACAGGCTGGACGAGAAGGAATTGGCAGGATTCGTGCACACATCGGCCGAGATTACGAAAGTTCTGGAGACGGACGATTGCAGGGCACTTCCGGCGCCCGACAGGTGCTGCAAGGACGCACTCAGCGGCACGGAAATGGGGCTGTACGACCCCGAATACGAGCAGATGGACAGCGAGAGAAGGAAAGGATTGGCACTCTCCCACTGCCTCGACATCGCACAGCCGCACGAAGGATTTAGGATCATCTCGGAGGAAGGCCAATACAGCGACTCCGAATTCGATTCCATCACGATAGACTCTAACGGACTGTTCTGCAGGCACGCAGAGACTTCGTTCGAGTACGCTTCGGAGGTGACCATCGAGGCCGAAGACGGAAGTAAATACAGTAACTATTGGTGGACCTCGAGTCCTAAACTTAAGGATTTCGACTTCGACCGGATAGGACAGACGGCTCTGGAAAAGGCCGTGGAGCAGATAGGCTCGCGCTCTACACATAGCGGAAAGCGCACTATGGTCGTAAGGCGAGAGATGGCGCCGAGGCTAGTAACTCCCCTGCTTAACGCTCTGGGAGGCTATTCCCTGCAGCAGGATAACAGTTTCTTGATGGATAGTCTAGGAAAGGAGATTTTCTCGCCTATGCTTAACATCGTCGACGAACCGCACCGTAAGGGAGAGAGCGGCTCGAGACTTTACGACAGCGAGGGCGTGGCGACAAGAACGCTTCCCATAATAGAAGACGGAAAGGTCAAGACTTATTTTATAAACACTTACATCGCGAATAAGATGGGACTCGCCCCTACGATAGAAGACGCGACCAGACCTCACCTGCTTGCGAGCGAAGCCGGACTGGACGAGAAGGCCATTCTCGAAAAGTGTGGCGAGGGAATACTCGTAACGGGATTTAACGGAGGAAACTGTAACAGCGCGACCGGCGATTTCTCTTACGGAGTGGAAGGATTCGAGTTCAAGGACGGAAAGATAGGCCGTCCGGTTAACGAAATACTGATTACGGGTAATTTCGTAGATTTGTGGTCGCATCTCAAATATGCCGGAGACGACGTGCGTAAGGATATGAGCAAGCTTATTCCTACGCTGGCATTTGACGATGTGGATTTTAGCGGAGAATAAACAATCTATATGATATGAAAGTAGAACAGAAAAAAGTAGTGGCTCTCAGTTATGAGTTGACTGTAGAAGGAGCCCTGGCAGACAAGGCGACTGCCGAAAAGCCATTGGAGTACATTCACGGAACAGGAATGCTTCTTCCTCGCTTCGAAGAAGAAGTAGCCGGAAAAGAGGTAGGTGAAAGCTTCGAGTTCACGCTCAGCCCCGAGGAAGGTTATGGTGTATACAGTTCAGACTACATCTTCGAGCTTCCTAAGAGCGCTTTCGAGATGGACGGTCAGGTTCGCGAAGACCTTTTGGTAGTGGGCCGCATCATCCCTATGCTTAGCGACGACGGCAGTGTGGTTCAGGGAACCGTTAAGGAAGTAAAACCGGACTCGGTTCTTATGGACTTCAACCACCCTATGGCCGGAAAGACCCTCCACTTCACCGGAAGCGTGGTTTCCGTAAGGGATGCCTCAGAAGAGGAGCTCCAGCACGGGCTCGCTCACAAATGCCACTGCCATAAAGGCGAAGGCGAAGGCGACTGCCATTGCGGAGATGACTGCCATTGCGGAGACGACTGCAACTGTGGAGACGACTGCCAATGTGAGGGCGAAGGCGGATGCCACTGCGGCGATGATTGCCACTGTGGCGAATAAAGCTTCTAAAGGCCGGGGCGAAAGTTCCGGCCTTATTGTTTAACTAAGATAATTTTAGCCGAGCAGGCGTCATAAATACTCTTTTTCAAAGCGCGATAGTCACTATAGATGTCCTTTGAGAAAGTCCCGGATTTCGCTATGTAGCGTAATGTAATCTTAACCTTTACACTATCGCCATCCTGCTCCTGACCGCACTCGAAATGCACAGCGCCGAACTCGTTTTCGAAGTCCTCCCCCTTCGGGATGACCTCTACCACATATCCTTCAGGGACATTTATCTCTATCGACTGATCCATATCATATCCCACCCTGAAATACAAATCATTGAATCGCTTGGCCGGTGCCCTTCCGTCCCCGAAATACTGGAAAGGATTGGCAGTCAGGAAAAGTCGCGAACCGGTAACGCTGGCATACCCCGTGACGGCGGCACTATAAGACAATTCCCCGAAAGGCTCGGCCGACGAATTGAGCTCTACCTTAATGTCGGACAGCTCTGCCCTAGGAAGAGATTTGGAGGCCAATATGCTATTCGTCTTATCCACCTCGTTCATTCTCGAAAGCGAATAGTAAGAATCCCAGAAGTCCATACGGCCACATTCGCTCACCTTAGCAGAAGCGCTTCCATCGGCTCTTAAGTCCACCACGGCCTTCATATCGCATCGGTTAGCACTGTCGGGATACTTAGGGAGCGTCGTGACATAAGACCCGTCCTTCTTCACTATAAGCGCGTGATTACCTGCGATTTCGCTATGTACGTAACCCAAAGGGACATCCGGATTGGTACATTCCACCCATAGCGTATCCTGAGCCGTAGGGATGGAGAGGATGACGTGGTTCGCCGTAGCCAGAGAAGGGAAATCGGGCATCATACGGTCAGCACCCATATTAATCACGGTATAATAGGACTCTATCCCGCAACTCTTCAAAAGCGTCTGAAAGAAAAGGGTCAGTGCCTTGCAATCCCCAAATTTATTCTTGAATACAGACTCCGGAGCGATAGGCCTAAGACCTCCCAGCCCCAGCTGTATGCTCACATATCGAGTATTCTGACCGAGATAGGCGTAGAGCCTCCTGATTTTCTCCATATCGTCCTCGGCGCCCTCCGTCAACCTTTCTACCAGCGCGTTCATTTCCGGAGTAGGAACGTTCCTGCCCTCGATAAGGGAATAGAGCCAATTTCCTATCGACTGCCAATTCTCCCCCGAACCGACATTCCCCTCATAAGAAAATGCGCTCGGCATAAACATCACCTTCGGAACGCGCTCGTTCAGCGGAGGAGAATACTTCTCCACCTTCATAGGAGGCAAATCCTTTACCTTCCACACATACACCTCGCCTTCCTTAGTGGATGTATGCTCAGGACTTACCTGCGGCATATTCAACTGTTTGAATCGAAAACAGTCTTCAGAAGGAACGGTAAGGGTATAGCTGGCTTCGTTAACGGCCACGCCATCTCCGAAAGGCAATGGAAGAAAGGAATCGTATCCTAACACGGCATCGGTGTACTGCTTTTCGTAAGTGTAGGTAACCTTCGCCGGGTATTGAAGAATGTCAGGCGAATATATCCACGTCTGGAAGCTGTCGGACAGACCTTCGGAATACTCGGTATACACGAGGTCCTTCTTTTTTACCTTGGTCTTCTTTCCCGTGGCGTCGGTAACCTCTCCCGAGAAGGATACCAATTTCGTACTTCCCTTATTCACCACACAGGAGAAATCGGCACAATAGCTCGCCTTCTTAGTAAAAAAAATCTCTATGGTGTTCTTATAGACGGCCTTGTTTTTCCCCGTTACGGTAAAGCTGGCGTCGTTTCGCAGAATTATGGCATCGGCGCTCTTATCCTGGGCGAAAACGCTCACGGAAACTAAAAGCGCCAGAAGGGAAATCAATCGTTTCATTTATCCTCGCTCTTTTTTAGAACTATTCTGGAATTCGAAAGCTCGTAAGCCTTAGCATAGAGCTGACTTAAATCGGCATATTCCTCCGCACTGAAAATCACCCTATTAACCGTAAGCACGAAACGGGTCATCAGTTTTCCATACTTACAGTCAGAAAGGAAGGTGAATTGCACGTCACCTCCACATGCGAAGATTCTGCAAGACTGTGGCGCTTCCTCCACTTCGTACCCTTCCGGAAGGGTCATACTGAACTGGACTGCAGTGTTGGAGATGATGCTATACTCCACAGGAAGCTTGCGTCCCTATTCTGCAAACGGATTCTCGTCCATAACCGCTACAAGCATAGGAGCGATATAAATGCGGTCTCCATAGCTCTCGGCAGGCATTACGAATTCCGCGGACTCGATGACCTTCGTCGTTCCCAGACCTGCAAAGGTACAGCTGTCGAGCTCCATCTTATATACCTTCGATTCGCGCTCTATGAAATCTTCCTCGGAATCGGCCTTGTTATATTGCTTATTGAATGAATAGGCTTCCTGGTTCGTCAATATACGTCCCAAATGTCCCACGATGTTTCCCTCTCCGTCGAATTCGGCATTAAGCACTAACCTGTCGGTATTCTTAGCTGGATGAGACAAGTCCACCCAGCCACCCTGGCCTACTTCCCTATAGACGCGGGCTTTATCCACCAATAGATTAGGGTCTAAGACATTAAGGTCCGAACCTCTGTCAGTGGCATCCATATAGTAAGGATTGTTTTCGGAATCGTAAGCGCAGACTATGAAAGTATCTATCCTGTTGAGCGAAGGGAAGAAGGAGAGGCGTCCACTTGTCCTCAAATTCAAAAGTATGATGTCGGTTCGGAATCCACAATCCCTTAGTGCAAGTGAAAGGACATTGTTTATGTCTGACATACTGCCTATTCCATCCTTTACCACCTTCGATGGAGGATTAGGCAGAAGGTCTACCCTTCCGTCGAACTTGACGCGATTCCTAACTAAGGTGAGCACCTCGCGCATCTTATCGGTTTCGGGTATATCTTTTTGTTTGATCTCGCTTACCTCTTTAGCTAAAGGATTTCTAGCATTCTGCTGCCTTCCTAAGTCCGACTTTCGCAAACTCTCGTTAACGCTGGCCCAGTCGGTAGCATAGGATTCAAATATTTGAGCCTCGGGGAGCACTATGCTGGTAACTTCCAGCTCAAATCCCATCTTGAAATCATCCAGACACCACACCATAGGCTCCTCTCGTATCGAAGGCACGTCGTCATTATAGGTAGAAATGCGTTTGACGGCATAGGAAGTGCGTCAGAGACGGAAGATGTTGTCACTGTACTCCTGATTTATGTCAAAGGATAAAAGACCATGGGAATTGATCATATAGCCTATGAACTCAGGCAGGTTTATGTCTATAAGAGAGTGCAGGACTGGATAGTCATGCTGGATGTCAAATCTCCCCAAGCGGGAAAAATACCTGGTCTTCAAAGTGTACTTGTATTCTATCACGCTTCCTTCGCGGACCTCAGGAAGGGAGAACTTCACTACGGACAAGTGATCGCTGACCTTATCGGTAAAGACATTCTTCTTAGACATAGGGGTCTTTACGACTGCCCCATCCACCATATTATAGGTATTTGCATCCAATCCCTTTATCGATTCGGAAGAATCACCGTACGACATATAAGGAATCTCCACGTTCGCCAGATCAAGCGCTTCCTTACTGAATATCTTTATACGAACATAGACATCGTAACAGAATGAAAAGTCATTCTGATAGAATACATCTTTCTTATCGTAGATATAAAGCGCCTCAGCCTCAAGTTCTTTTTCATAAGAGGACATTTCGACCTCGGCCTTTGAGACCTTGCCGAATTTGGGCGCACTCTTCTGCGCAAATGCACAAAGAGGGATTAAAAATGCGAAAGTGGTTAAAATCAGTCTTCTGTTCATATCGTTACGTAAATATATGGTTCACTTCCACAAACTTACATAAAATTACGATATGAACAAAGACTATTTTCCACTAATTAGAGGATTTCCTTTACCTCCCAGTTTCCTTCGTTCAGAAGGACCTTCCAAGCGTTCTTGTAGGCATCTACGCAGCCCTTAGGCACGTAAAGGGTCTTCA
>OQVT01003160.1_pt1 | contig 10587 bp, 6 predicted proteins | sample 1691561 | NCBI WGS metagenome assembly OQVT01 (sample SAMN03418260, study PRJEB22391) | human gut metagenome | biome: human-gut; feature: organic feature; material: feces | host: Homo sapiens | place: Tanzania | collected 2013-01
TCATAATGCTCGATCAGGTAGTGCGCAAGCTGTGCCTCGTCCTTCAGATCACCGCCGTACCATGTCATGTTATAATAGCGGTCTCCTGTGTAGGCATTCAGCGTGTCCACGCTGAGCGATGAGGCCTTCGAGCTGCCGATCACATAGGAGTCGTAATCCTGATGGTGCTGCTCAAGCCACGCGATTTTCGCCACACGGGGATTCTGCGTCATGTCGTAGGCATACCACTGCATCAGGCGATCGCCGAAAACGCCGAAGGGATCGACAGCGGCGTTGAACAGCGCCAGCAGCGCAGCGAAACCCAGCAGTGAGGCGAAAAATACCAGAATCCATTTTTTGACTGACATGATATGCTCCTTGCGGCGATGCATCAGAAATTAAAGTACAGGAAAGAGGACACCTTGCTCATATTCAGCAGCGAGACGGCCATCAGAAAGCCGCACCACACGCCGTCACGCAGCGTGAAGCGCTCCTTTTCCGCCAGCGCGTTGCTGTTAGGGCAGCAAAAGGTGATGACGGCAGAGACCGCCAGTGTGAGGCACAGCATCAGGTTGCCGCGTGCGAACGTCAACGCGCTTTCCAGCAGCGCTGCCGGTGCGGACCACGATGTAAGGGAGAACATCCGGCGGTAAATGAGGCCCGCCTGCGTTAGGCCCGTGCAGTCGAACAGTACGCGGATCAAAACGGAGACGAAAAATGTCATTGCCACGGCGAGCGCGGCGGGCAGCGGCTTGCGCATCTTGAGCGCACGGTAGTTGCTGATGCAGACAAGCACCCCGTTGACAAGGCCCCAGGCGATAAAGTGCCAACCGGCGCCGTGCCACACACCGGAGACGGCGAAGATCAGCATCACGGCGAAGAACAGCTTCCACAGTCCATCGCCGAAGTGAAAAACATTGTCGAAGACGTATTCATTGAAAAAGCGGGAAATGGTGATGTTCCACCGTCGCCAGAACGAGGCAAAGTCCCGCGCCTTATAGGGGGAATCAAAGTTGATGGGCAGATGCACACCGAAGAACGCACCCAAACCCCGCGCCATATCGATATAGCCGGAAAAGTCAAAATAATAGGCGAACGTGTAGCACAGCACGCCCATCCAGGTTTCCACCGTGGTTGCCGTGGCCACATCGCCTGCATAAAAGGCGGAGGCATAGTCGATCATGGGGTTGGCGAGCAGGATCTTCTTTGCGCAGCCCACGGAAAAGAGAAGGATACCGCGGCAGATATCCGCAGAGGAAAAGCTGCGCAAAGCATCTCCTTTGATCTGCGGGACCAGCTCGTCCTCTTTCACCACGGGGCCGACGATCAGCTGCGGGAAAAAGCTGATGGAACAGCTTGCACCACTGATGGAACGCCTGGAAACAGCCGGTGAATGGGTACGTGCACTATATACCTTTATTGTAAATGGAAAGATACAGGAAATGCTTGCCGGATATGAGGAGCTGTTTCACCAGAAGGGCGAAGAGGAACGTGCCAAAGAATATGCACAGATTTACCGTCTGGTCATGGAACTGCTGAATCAGGTGGATGGTCTTCTCGGTCATGAGAAAATGACGCTACAGGAATTTGCAGAGATTCTGGACGCCGGTTTTGCAGAGATTGAAGTAGGAACGATACCGGGCGGCGTGGACCGTGTCATTATTGGAGATATGGAACGTACCCGTCTGAATCAGGTAAAGGTATTGTTTTTCCTTGGAGTAAATGATGGTGCCATTCCTCAGAATGCTTCAAAAGGAGGAATTATATCCGATATTGACCGGGAATTTCTGCAGGAGACAGATATTGAGCTGGCACCGACGCCAAGACAACAAATGTATACGCAGCGATTATATCTTTATATGAATATGACAAAGCCTTCACAGGCACTTCATGTATCTTATGCAGGAATGAACAGTGAAGGAAAATCCCTACGTCCTTCCTATCTGATTTCTCTTCTGACACAGCTTTTTCCGGAAGCATCCTTTGAGGAAAACGGATTGTTGGAAAAGATTCAGGGAAAAAAGGATGGATTTCCATATCTTGCAGAAGAATTAAGGAAGTTTGCACAGAACATCCCCGGAAATATTTCCGAACAGGAGTTGAAGAGCCTTTGCAGAATTTACAGGGAAGACCCGGTATATAAAAAGAAGCTGGAGCGGATTCTTGATGCAGCGTTTTATCAGTATGCACACCATCCATTAAGCAATCTTGTGGCGGGAATGCTCTATGGCACGATGCTGGAAAACAGTGTCAGCCGTCTGGAACGGTTTGCAGCATGCTCTTACGCACATTTTTTGCAATATGGACTTTCGTTGAAGGAGCGTCAGGAGTTTCAGTTTGAAGCAAAGGACCTCGGAAATATTTATCACGAGGTTTTGGAAATGTTTTCGAACCTTCTGACACAGAATCACTTTACATGGTTTGACTTTCCAAAAGAAGAAGGAGAGAAGCTGTTACGGGAGGCACTGGAAAAATGCTCGTTACAGTATGGGGAAACCATCCTGTACAGTTCATCCAGAAATACTTATATGCTGGAGCGAATTTACCGCATTTTGAAGCGTACGATATGGGCACTGAAAGAACAGCTTCGCGGTGGAAAGTTTGTTCCCGAAGCATTTGAGATGGCATTTTCCCGTGTGGAAAATCTGGAGTCGGTAAATATAGCGTTGTCACAAAAGGAAAAGATGAAGCTGCGTGGAAAAATCGACCGACTGGATACTTATGAGGATGAGCAGCATGTTTATGTAAAGGTAATTGATTATAAATCCGGTAATAAGAAATTTAATCTGGCAGCCGTTTATTATGGACTACAGCTTCAGTTAGTAGTTTATATGAACGTTGCAACAGAACTGATGGCAAAAAAGCACCCGCAGAAAGAAATCGTACCTGCGGCACTGCTTTACTACCATGTAAATGATCCCTTAATAAAGACACAGGAAAATCTGAGTCCGGAAGAGATTAATGAGCGTCTGTTAAAGGAATTACGGATGAACGGTCTGGTAAATGCGAGTGAAGAGGTCATTCCGTTGCTGGATAGTGGTTTTTCTTCAAAGTCATCCATTATCCCGGTGGAGAGAAAGGCAGATGGTTCTCTTTCCGCCAGGTCCAGTGTGATTACAAAAGAGGACTATCAGGTCGTTTCGCAGTATGTTACACATAAGATGCACCAATTTGGAAAAGAAATTTTAAACGGAAACATTGCATTGAATCCATGTGAACAGGATGGAAAAGATGCCTGTACTTATTGTGCTTTTCAGTCGGTTTGCGCATTTGACAGAAAAATTCCGGGCTTTCATAAACGTGTACCCGGAGATGGCATGGAATATATCAGTTCGGAAGAAGAAGTATTACAGAAAATGAAAATAGAACTGGGAAAGGAGTAACGTCGGATGGCGGTTCGGTTTACAGAAGAACAGCAGAAAGTAATTGATACACGGAATCGAAATCTGCTCGTGTCAGCAGCAGCAGGTTCCGGAAAAACAGCGGTTCTGGTAGAACGTATCATTCAGATGATTACAGACCCGAAGCATCCGATGGACATTGACCGGCTTCTGGTAGTAACGTTTACGAATGCAGCAGCAGCAGAAATGCGTGAGAGAATCCAGATAGCGATTGAACAGCGTCTGGCGATGGAACCGGAAAATCTTCATTTACAGAAGCAGTCTGCTTTAATACATAAAGCACAGATTACAACGATTGACAGTTTCTGCCTTTTTGTAGTACGGAACAACTTTAATGATTTAGGACTGGACCCGGGGTTCCGTGTGGCAGACGAAGGGGAATTACGCCTTTTGCAAAAAGATACGCTGTCAGAAATGCTGGAACAGGAATATGCATCACAACGTCCGGAATTTCTGGATTGTGTAGAATATTTTACTGGAGGAAGTAATGACCGCCTGCTGGAGGAATACATTGAAGGATTGTATACATTTTCTGTAAGCTATCCGTGGCCGGAAGAATGGCTTCTGCAAAGCTTGGAGGACTATAAAATAACAAGCGTTTCACAAATGGAGAACAGTGACTGGTGCCGCTTTATGATGTCCCATGTGAAAACTCTCTGGACAGAGCTTATCCAGAAACTGCAAAAGGCATATACTCTGACGGAACGACCGGCAGGACCTTATATGTATGGAGAACTTCTGGAGCGGGAAGTGGAGATGCTTGGTCGTGTTGCACAAAAACAGAGTTTTTCAGAATGGTATGAAGCAATGGAAACGGTTTCCTTCGGAAGGCTTCCGTCCAAAAAGGATGATTCGGTAGACGTCAATCTGCGTACGATGGCACAACAGATTCGAAACGATGTAAAGAAGCAGATTGATGGAATTTGTAAAGATTTCTTTTTGTTTTCCCCGGAACAGGTTGTAACACAGATGCAAACCGCTGCACCGATGGTAGAGGAATTAGTTCGTCTGGTGCGCTTATATTCAGAGATGCTTGCGTCCAAAAAACGGGAAGCCAATATCATCGATTTTAGTGATATGGAGCATCTTGCGTTACAGATTCTGCTGAAAAAAGAGGGAAAAGAAGTTGTTCCTACGAATGCAGCGTTAGAGTACAGGCAGTGCTTTGATGAAATCCTGATTGACGAGTATCAGGACAGCAATCTGGTGCAGGAGTATTTACTGACAAGTATTTCCGGGGAACGGGACGGAAAATTCAACCGATTTATGGTGGGAGATGTAAAGCAGAGCATTTACAAGTTCCGACTGGCAAGACCGGAGCTGTTTATGGAAAAATATGATTCCTATGGAAAAGAAGAGGGAGAGTGTCAGCGGATAGATTTGCATAAAAACTTCCGAAGCCGGAGAGAAGTCATTGAAAGTGTCAATGAAGTTTTTCAAAAACTGATGTACCGGCAGTTTGGCGGGATTACCTATAATGAGGATGAAGCACTTTATTATGGCGCATCTTATCCCGAAAATACAGGAAATGAAACGGAATATCTATTGATTGAAAAGCAGGAAAACGGAAAAGAATCTGCGAGAGCCCAGGAGGCTTTGGCGATTGCACAGAGAATCCGGTCACTCTGTTCGGATTTTCAGGTGACGGATAAAGAAACCGGAACGCTTCGCCCGGTAAGATACGGAGACATTGTAATTCTGCTTCGAACTACTTCGGGGTGGGCGGAGGAATTTAAGGAAACACTGCAAAAGGAAGGAATTCCGGCGTATGTAAGTTTACGAACCGGCTATTTTCAGGCATCGGAAGTCCGTGAAGTGATACAGTTCCTTCATGTTATCGATAATCCATTACAGGATATCCCTTTGTTTGGAACATTAAAATCGTATTTTGGAGGATTTTCAGAAGAAGAGATTGCAAAAATCCGTGCATATAGTTTACAGGAGAAAAAATCCGGAAATTTATATCAGCAAATGAAAGAGTATGAAGGGGAGCTGCAGGATAAAATTAATGATTTCCTGCAAATGCTGGAATCCTGCCGGGAAGAGTCGGTGTATACGCCAATTCATAAACTTTTGGAAAAGCTGATTTATGATACCGGATATTTGGAATACGTGACGGCAAAGGCAGGCGGGGAGCAGAGAAAAGCAAATGTGGAAATGCTTTTGATGAAAGCAGTTGCATTTGAACAGACGAGTTTTTACGGAGTCTTTCATTTCCTCAGATATATGGAGCAGCTGGAAAAATATGAGGTGGATTATGGTGAAGCCGATATTTTATCCGAGCATGCAGATGTAGTCCGGATTATGAGTATTCATAAAAGTAAAGGACTGGAATTCCCGATATGTTTCGTTGCAGGAATGACAAAACGCTTTAATTTGCAGGATACGACAGGACGACTGGTTACGGATATGGATATGGGAATCGGTACGGATGACATTGACCGGGAACTGCGTATTCAAAGAAGTATGATAAAGAAAAATGTTGTTTCCCGGAAGCTTCGGCTGGATACCCTGGCAGAGGAAATGCGCGTGCTGTATGTTGCAATGACAAGAGCGAGGGAAAAACTGATTCTGACCGGAACGATTCCGGAGGCGGAGAAATTTCAGGAAAGAATTGCCCAATATCAGGAGATACATCAAGGGGAAGAAGTAATCGGTTTTGCGGAGCTGATTACCGCAGGGTGTGCACTTGATTTTGTAATGCCGGTTCTGGACCGAGCCATATTTATAACACCGGAAACACAGATGGAGCAGGAAGTCCGGGAAGCGTATGATTTACAGGAGCGAAAGCAACAGTTACTTTCTGAAATTCAGGATGCAGATGTTCGGACAGAAACGGAACAACTGTTATTAAAACAAATGAGGCGGACTTATGAACATCAGAACCTATGTGGATTGATGTTAAAGACGAGCGTTTCAGAGTTGAAAAAAGAGCAGATGGAAATGGATTTTGCAGCAGAGCTGTTTCCGGAAAAAGAGGTAGTACCCTATATTCCTGCTTTTATGAAAGAAGAACAGGAGGTGTCCGGCACAGAGCGAGGAAGCGCATACCATAAAGTAATGGAACTGCTGGATTTTTGGGAAGTAATTCAAAACGAAGCCACAAAAGACATTTTAAAGAAACAACTGGAGGACATGGTAGCGGAAGAACGACTGACGACCGGCTGGAGAGATGCAGTGTCCGTTTCAAAGCTGCAATGCTTTTTCTCTTCAAAGCTGTCACAACGGATGGCACAGGCACAACGCAATGGGAAGCTGTATCGTGAGCAACCCTTTGTGCTTGGAATTTCTGCAAACCGGGTGAAACCGGGATTCCCGGAGGATGAAACCGTGCTGATTCAGGGAATTATCGATGCTTTTTTTGAAGAGGATGGCGAGCTTGTTTTAATGGATTATAAAACGGATGCAGTAAAAGAGGGAGAAGAACTTGTAAAACGCTATCACTCACAATTGGAGTATTATACAGAAGCATTGGAGCGGATTACCGGAAAACGGGTAAAACAGAGAATTATTTATTCGTTTGCGCTGGGAAAGGAAATTCTGATGTAGGGATTGACACTCTGTGAAAACCGTTGTATTTTAGATGGGTGGAAACACAAAATAAATAACTTCGCTAGGGGAGCATTTGCTGAGATTATCTGTTCGATTAAGCCATACTGCGGATGACTTATGAAAAACAGGTTAACCCTCACTACTTGAACCGGGTAATACCGGCGTAAGGAAGCACAGGATTAATGAAATCAGGATTTAATTTAATCCTCCTTTGGCGATGTAAAAAGTCTAAGGAGGATTTTTTATGTCACTATTTTTAAATCAGGAAGATGGATACTTTTCACTGACCACAGCCGGTGAAGTAGCCGTAATTGTATTAATTGCTGTTCTTGTTATTTTAACAGCAGTAATCCGTACAAAAGTAAAAGACACCGGGGAGCAGAAAAAGAGTACCTTTTCCACAAAGCAGCTGGTATTTTCCGCAGTAGCACTTGCTTTGGGTTTTGCTGCTTCTTATATTAAAATTGTTCATATGCCGTGGGGAGGTTCTATTACACTCTGTTCCATGTTATTTGTAACGATGATTGGCTATTGGTATGGACCAAAGATTGGTCTTACGGCTGCATTTGCATATGGTCTTTTACAGTTTGTACAGGGAGGCGGCAGCTATATTTTATCCCCGTTACAGGCATGTCTGGATTACATATTTGCATTTGCTGCATTAGGACTTTCCGGATTCTTTTACAAGCAGAAGAATGGATTGTTAAAAGGATATCTGGTAGCAATTCTTGTAAGAGGATTGTTCCATTCCATCGGAGGATATTTGTACTGGATGGATTATATGCCGGACAATTTCCCGAAATCCCTAACGGCAATTTATCCATTTGCCTATAATTATGCTTATATTTTAGGAGAAGGTATTCTCACCGTAATTGTGATGATGCTTCCGCCAGTGAAAAAAGCAATTGAAAAAGTAAAGGAAATGGCATTACAGGCATAGAGAATTGACAGAATACCACTTGAAAATGAACGGTTCTTGTGGTATTCTTTTTATATATAATTGGTAACGTTACCAATAGCAGAAAGGACTGGAGCGTATGAAGAGAGCAAGCGGAATTTTACTACCGGTTTCAAGTCTTCCGTCCCCATACGGAATTGGAACTTTTTCAAAGGAAGCATATGAGTTTGTGGATTTTCTGGCACAGGCCGGGCAGACCTATTGGCAGATTCTTCCGTTAGGTCCTACCGGATATGGAGATTCGCCATATCAGTCTTTTTCTACATTTGCCGGGAATCCGTATTTTATTGACCCAGAAGAATTAATTGAGAAAAACTGGATTACCAGAGAAGATTGCGAGAGCTATGATTGGGGGACGAATGCGTCTTATGTAGATTATGAGAAAATCTACTTATCGCGATTTCGTCTTTTGAAGAAGGCTTTTTTAAATAGTAAAATTGAAAACGATTCCAATTTTCAGGAATTTGTCAAAGAAAATGAAGACTGGCTGAAAGATTATGCGATGTATATGGCAATAAAAGATTCTTTTCAGGGAATAAGCTGGTTAAGCTGGGAGGAAGAGATCCGTATTCGTACAGAGAAGGCAATGAAAGCGTACGGAGAAAAATTAAAACAGGAAATTCTGTTTTATGAATTCCAGCAGTATTTGTTTGCAACGCAATGGAAGCGGTTGAAGAAGTATGCAAATGATAAAGGAATTTTAATCATTGGAGATATCCCGATTTACGTGGCATTTGACAGTGCTGATACATGGGCAAACCCGGAACTTTTCCAGCTGAATGAAAAAGGCGAGCCTGTTGCCGTGGCAGGATGTCCGCCGGATGCATTTTCGGCAACCGGACAGCTTTGGGGAAATCCGCTTTACCGCTGGGAGTATCATGCTGAAACCGGATATGCATGGTGGATCAAACGTATTGGCTATTGCTATAAATTGTATGATGTAGTCCGCATTGACCATTTCCGGGGATTTGATGAATATTACAGTATTCCATACGGTGATGCGACTGCAGAACACGGAACATGGCGCAAAGGACCGGGATATGCACTTTTTGAAGCATTAAAAAATAAGCTCGGAAATATGGACATCATTGCAGAAGATTTAGGATTTTTGACGCCATCGGTGCTTGAATTAGTCCGGAAGACCGGCTACCCGGGAATGAAAATCCTACAGTTTGCATTTGATTCGCGGGAGGAAAGTGATTATCTTCCGCACAATTATTCGGCAAACAGTGTTGTCTATACCGGAACACATGATAACGATACGGTATTGGGCTGGTATGACTCCATTTGCGCAGCAGACCGGAAATTTGCAAAAGAATATCTGAACATGCATGGAACGAAAGAAGTGGCATGGGACTTTATCCGTGCGGCAATTTCGAGCGTTTCGGATACTGCAATCATACCGTTGCAGGATTACCTGGAGCTTGGAAGCGAGGCACGAATTAATATACCGTCGACATTGGGAAATAACTGGAAGTGGCGTATGAGCAAAGGACAGTGTTCCGATGAACTGGCAGAAAAAATATATAGACTGTGTAAGCTATATGGAAGAATAAGGGGATGACAGCATCAATGGAAGAAATGACGATTAAGGATATTGCCAAGCGGTGCGGAGTAGGGGTAAGTACCGTGTCCAGAGCAATCAACAATCATCCGGACATCAATCAGAAAACAAAAGATAAAGTAATGCAGGTAATCAAGGAAACCGGCTTTGTTCCCAATAACAGTGCGAGAAACTTGAAGCGAACAGAGGTAAATTCCATTGCGGTTCTGGTAAAGGGAATTGCCAATCCGTTCTTTAATACGATTGTGCAGATTATTGAGGCGCATATTCAGAAACGTCATTTTGCCATGGTCATGCAGCACGTGGAATCGTATGAGGACGAATTGGATGTTGCGTTTGAACTGGTAAAGGAAAAACGTTTGCGGGGAATTATCTTTCTTGGCGGAGCCTATAAGCATGACGGAAAAAAACTGGCAAGGTTAAATGTGCCGTTTATTTTCAGTACCATCCGTACGGTTTATGAAGACCGGCAGATTAAAAAGTATTCCAGCATTGCGGTAGATGATCAGGCAGAGGGGAAAAAGATGGTGGAATATCTGATTTCCCTGGGACATCGTAAAATTGCAATTTTGACGGAAAATGCCAAGGGTGAGTCTGTTGGTATGCTTCGTCTGCGGGGATATCTGGAAGCATTGGAAGAGCATGGAATTGAAGTAAATCCGAAACTGATTATGGAAGTTAAGGATGTTACAGAACCATATTCGATTAAAAGCGGGTATGAATTTATGAAAAAACTTCTGGAAACCGGAGAAGAGTTTACAGCCGTATTTGCCATTGCAGATACGATGGCAGTAGGAGCCTGCCGTGCACTTTATGAAGCAGGAAAAAGAGTGCCTCAGGATGTTTCGGTGGCAGGGTTTGACGGAATTCCACTTGGCGAGTATTATACACCACAGATTACCACCATGAAGCAGCCGGTAGAAGATATGGCTTTAAAAACCGTAAGTCTTCTGTTTGATGTGATTGATCATAAATGCGGTCATCAGCATATTGTTTTCCCGGCAGAAATCATGGAACGTGAATCCACAGGAAAATGCATAGATAGTATTCCTGTTTCATAAATTTTCACAGTTTATGGCGATTTATTTCTAGCTATTTTGCTTTTATTTATTTCAGAGGTCTTGTGGAAAGAT
>OQVT01003161.1_pt1 | contig 10586 bp, 12 predicted proteins | sample 1691561 | NCBI WGS metagenome assembly OQVT01 (sample SAMN03418260, study PRJEB22391) | human gut metagenome | biome: human-gut; feature: organic feature; material: feces | host: Homo sapiens | place: Tanzania | collected 2013-01
AGATAAAAAACGTGTTCAGCAAAGGCTTCCACGTTTTTATGAGTCTCATTTTCGTGGCATATGAAGTTTTTTCCAAAAAAGATTGCCCGCATATTCCAAAAAGTATTTGAGTTTCGCAATTGCCTACAACTCATGATAATATGGACAAATATCCTCGTAATGTCCATCCTTCATCCGAAATCCCTTCGGAATCACACCAAGCTGTACAAATCCAAGTCTTTCATACAAATGTCTGGCATGTATATTGGAAGCTACTACCGCGTTAAACTGCAGCACGCCATACTCGTGCTTCTTTCCCTGTTCCAGACAATCCTTTACCAACTTTTCTCCGATATGCATTCCACGTGAGTCCCGGCTGACTGCATAGCTTGCATTACAGATATGACCACAACGACCAACATTGTTCGGATGCAAAATATAAAGTCCATAAATTTTTCCTGTCTCCGTATCCTCTGCTACCCCACAATAAGTCTGCTCTGCAAAAAAGCATTTCCCGGTTTCTTCCGTAAGTAAATCCTCCTGTGGAAAAGCAATTCCATCCTCTACGACCTCATTCCAGATTCGAATCATATCTCCAAGGTCTTTCTGCTGATACTTTCTAATGATTATGTTCACTCCATAACACCTCTTTCGTTTTTCATGTCTCCTATTTTACGCCATAATAAAATTTTTTCATAGTTATTTGTTTGTTCTGTCTTTACATTTTTACTCCATAATGCTAATATAGCTCAAAAATGAACTATTCAATTTTGAACATAAAAGGAAACGTATGAATACAGGTATTGAATTTGCACGAAAAATGTCTTTTGCATATGCTGCTATGTGCAAACCATTATGTCATGAATTAAACCTTCCCCAAACGGCATTTGATATTTTAATGTTTCTGGCGAACAATCCCGAGTACACTACGGCAAGAGATATTGTTGAGGTACGAAAGCTAAAGGCAAATCTCGTATCCATCAATATTGAAAAGCTGGTGAAGGATGGCTACCTGATTCGAAAAGAGGTAAAAGGTGACCGGCGCAAGACACAGCTTATCTGTACTCCCAAAGCAGAAATGATTATTGAAAAGGGTCATCTTCTTCAAAAAACCTTTTTGGAACGGCTTTTTATCAATATGGATGACACTCTTCGCCAGGCTTTTGTAGAGGGCATGCACCAGATGGAAAAAAATCTTGATTTAATATTAGAGGAGGAACGATAAGATGAATTTATTATATACGATAATTGCTACATTTTTTGCAGGCATGGGTGCCGGGCTCGGAACAGGCTTTGCCGGTATGAGTGCTGCCGCAGTCATTAGTCCTATTCTCATTACCTTCCTTGGTATTGACCCGTACATGGCAGTTGGTATTGCCTTATCCTCAGACGTTCTTGCAAGTGCGGTTTCTGCCTATACCTATGGAAAAAACAAAAACCTGGACATCCGGAATGGTCTGATTATGATGGTCAGTGTGCTAATTTTCACCGTGGTCGGAAGTTATATTTCAAGCCTTGTTCCCTCTACGACCATGGGTAACTTTTCTGTATTTATGACATTTCTTCTGGGTATCAAATTCATTGTGAAACCCGTTATGACTACGAAAGAATCCATGGGGAATGTTTCTGCCAGAAAGCGTGCCATCCAATCGGTACTCTGTGGCATTTTAATCGGCTTCATCTGTGGTTTTGTCGGTGCCGGCGGTGGTATGATGATGCTGCTGATTCTGACCTCCGTTCTCGGATATGAACTGAAAACGGCTGTTGGTACAAGTGTGTTTATTATGACCTTTACTGCCTTTACCGGTGCAGCATCACACTTTGCCATCGGTGGTCTTCCGGATGCGACCGTATGGATTTTATGTGTTATTTTCACATTAGTCTGGGCAAGAATTGCTGCTGTTTTTGCAAATAAGGCAACTCCTAAAACCCTGAACCGTGTTACCGGTGTCATTCTGGTGGTCTTAGGAATTGCCGTTATGATTTTTTCCCGTCTTTCCTGATGATTTCTTTCGTTACTCTTTTTCAAAAATCAGAATTTTCTGAGTCATTTTATGAATCATTGGCAGTTTTCGAAATGGTTTAAGAATTGGTATAATAGTCGTCATTCCTCTTGTGATATCATCATCTTTTACCTTTCGGAAACCACTTGCCACGTCACCTAAATCTGCAAAGCAATCGGCTCCAAACAGGAACTTTGCACCGGTTTTTTCAATCGATTCTTCAATCTTTTCCTGATGAACCCATTTTTTTGCAAGACATTCCATCATAACCGTTGCATTGTCAAAATGATTATGTATGATTGCAAGCATCTGTGCATTTTCCTCGGCAGTAAAATACATCGACAATCCCTCAATAATGAAAAGCATCTTTCCTCTTTGCGTTACCTTCCCGGGCCACGTTTCATCCAACACCGAAGCGCCAATCGTCGATACTCTTCCATGTTCTCCATAAATCTGGTCACGGATTTCGATGGTTTCCGGAAGGTCAAGATTATACCATGTGATTTTTCCGTTATCCATCCGATAAAATCTTGTATCCAATCCACAGGCAATATTTACTACGGTACAATCGGGATTCTCTTTTATAAAATCACTTACCAGCTCATCAAAAACAATGGTTCTTGCAATGACACCATTGCTCATGGTTGAATCCTTTTCCGCAGAGGCAAAATCATAATCTATTTTTTCTACAAGTTCTATTGCTTTTGCATCATAAAATTTATGATTCTTTTTTCTGGAATACTTTGCTCTTGCATAAAAGCTTTGCAGCATTGTTTCTGCTGCCCCGTTAAGTGTTGGTTTAATCTTCTCCATGTTATTCTCCCTTCTTTCCTAAATTAAGAACCCAATGATGATTAAAATATATTTGATTTTCTTTTCGATATGGCGAAAATCCGGTGTTAATTTCCCCAGCCATATCGCGTTCCATAAGTTGTCTGATTTCCTGCTGTTTATCTTCAGATGTATTTGTAAAGTCCATCCAGCCCTGCAGGGAAACCGGAATATGTATCTGTTCCTGTATTTCCAGCTGCATATTATTTTCCGCATATAATTTTTGCATTTCCCCAAGCGTCAAATCCCTTACATGTGAAAAATCGCGCATTCTTTCAATTCTATCGACTTCATCCCTTACTGCTTCATCACCAACAGTCATATCCATCAAAAGCAATTTACCGCCACTTTTTAACACCCGTTTCATCTCCGAAAAAATTTCTTTCGGATTTACAAAATGGTGAAACGCAAGCCGCGACATTACAAGATCAAAGCTATTATCTAAAAAGGGAAGCTTCTCCGCATTTCCCGTTACAAACGTCATATTGAACAGGTTTTTCTTCTCCGCTTCTTCTTTGCCAATCTGAAGCATTTCCGGAGTTGCATCCAGACAGGTCACATGTGCCACATGTGGTGCAAAGGCTCGGCCACAAATACAGGTACCTGCTGCCACCTCAAGAATCCGGTCCGCTTTCCCGGGCTGTGCCTTTTGAACCATATACTCCTGATATTCTGCCTTCGAGAGATGATACTGATTGCTTTCAAATCCTGCTGCCTGCTCTCCAAATGATTTCTGTATTTCTTCGATATTACTGTTTGTCTTCATTTATGCAGTTCTCCCTTCCTTACAGCGCAGTTCCTTTTGTCGGAATATAAAAATGACTCATATCTGTTTTCTCCAACGTAAGCAGTTTTACCTTTCGCTCCAGACCTCCCGCATATCCTGTCAGACTTCCATTCGTTCCTACCACCCGGTGACACGGAATCATAATGGATATCGAATTGTGTCCGACGGCACCGCCGACTGCCTGCGCCGACATTCTTGCAATTCCTTTCTCTTTTGCAAGCTGCTTCGCTATTTCTCCATATGTCATTGTCTTTCCATAGGGGATAGAAAGCATAATCTCCCATACTGCTTTTCTAAATTCGGTTGTCTTCATAAATAATGGTGGCATAAAGTCTGGATTTTTACCACTGAAATAGATATCCAGCCAATCGTCCGCCTGTTCAAATATCGGCAGTTTTTTCTGTTCATAGTCCTTTGAAATAGTGTCCGCATAATATTTTTGTCCATCAAACCACAAACCTGTCAATGCTTCGCCATTACTTGCCAGGGTAATTACCCCGAGTGGGGATAAATAGCTATGTATATAGTCCATCGTCTACTCCATCTTTCTCTTCTTCCTGACTTTTCCGGTTACTTCTTCTACCACAAGTTTAAACACTTTCGTTTTCGGCATTACCGCTTTGTTAAACGGGAAGTCTTCCTTATGGTAGTGTTTCATCAAAATACACAGGGCATCATATTTTTCTTCGTCCGAAAGAATTTCCATATGTCCACGTCCAATCACGCTCTCGTAATCCATTGTGCAGTTTCCACTCTCTGCTTCTGTCCTCAATTCATGTGCACAATCCATTTCAAAACTTGCTCTGTTATCTTTTTCGATTAAATCATATTTGGTTCCCTCTGTTGCCCCGTGAAAATACAATTCTATCTTTTCTCCGTTTACCTTCATGCCAAAATTGAGTGGCAGGATGTATGGATATCCATTGTCATTCAAGGCAATTCGACACACATCACACCTCTCCATAATTGCTACAATATCTTGAAACTCTTTTACTTCCCGGTCCAGTCGTCGCATAATTTCCTCCTTGTTCTATATCTTTTCATATGCAATACGTGGAGAACCATCCGCAATATAAATAATTCCACACTTTGTAAATCCGTTTTTCAGAATTAAATGCTGCATCACCTTGTTATCTTCATGCGTATCAATGCGCAAATGATTTACTTTTTCATAACAGAACTTCACCATTCTGTCAAAAATTCCATGTAGCTGTCCGTCACTTGCCACTCGATGTAACGTTCCGTACAAATCATCCGACCGCCATGCTCCCTGCTCTATAACCGCATAGGTAGGGTCTTCTCCAATGATAAAAGCAAATACTGCATGAATGATTCCACATTCTTTAACAACATATAAATTTCCCGCCTGTATATCTGCTTTCAGACATTCTTCCGGTGGAAAATTATTTTTCCATTGATTCGGATTTCCCGTCTGACGCATATAGCTTCGGGCAATTTCGTAAATTCTAAGAATTTCAGGCAGTTCCTTTTCCTTTGCTTTCTCTATAGTCATAAGTTCCTTCGCCATATCCCTGATACTTTCTGCCATATCTGCGTTGATTCCAACCGCTTTTGCCCCAAAGCTTTCCGGAACAACTGCCTGGTCCAGATTCAGTCTTATCAATTTTATATTCTGATGCTCTCTGACTAGTTTTTCAAACGGAAAACGAATAATGGTCGGAGTATTAAATCCGACTCCCAGCTCCAGCAAAACAAGTTTTCCTGAAACTGCCCGTGTTAAAAAGTCTGAAAAACGTGCTTCTGCAGCATACCACTCTTCATCCTGTACAAAATATTGATCTTTCCGAAGATTCATATCCATCGGTCCACCACAGACCGGACACCTCGGCACCATGTAACGGGGTACTTTGCAATTCCGTCTTGCCTGGTCCATCTGCTGAAATAATTTCACCGCATGGTAGGTCTTGGCATGGCATCCGCGCCGACACTGAATGTGAAAATAATCTCCCTGGGTGCAAAAGATATCTTCCCTGGATAACCCGGCTTTTTCAAACTGTCCATCCACATTTGTACTTAACACAAATATTTTTTTCTTGCCAAGTATGGCAAGAAGCTGCTTATAAAGCGGCGTCACATCGAGATTCACTCCCCCAAGCAATGCCTGTTTCGACCAATACCCCCAATAGCTTTCCTCATCCGGATATGGGTAAAAGCCTGCTGAGTACATATCCTGCATATAGGGACCTTTCCCGTACATTTCCTGAAACTCCCTGAAATTCTTTTCAAAAAAAGTTCCTCCATATTCGGCTCCTGCCGCTGTGCTCAATCCTGCACCTGCGCCGACAAGCACATACTCTGCCTCGCGCAGCATCATGGCAGCTTCATGGATTTGCTGTTGATAGGGAGTATTCTGATGGATATAATCTGTTGCCGGCGTTCCATTTAAAAAAGTTTCAAACGTTATTTTCTTCATCAAAATTCTACTGTAAATCTCGTAGTCCTCCTCTTTGAACACATTAAAAACTACTTTCATCCGGCTTCCCGTTTCTTCAAGGTATTTCCGAACCGTATCGACTGCTATTTCTGCTGCCCGTTCGTTTGGAAACATAAACACTCCTGTAGAAATACAGCAAAAGGCAATACTCTTAACCTCATATTCCTCCGCCAGTTCCAAACAGGAACGATAACAGGATGCCAGAAGTTCTTCATGCTTCCTTTGTAATTTTCCCTGGACAATTGGTCCAACCGTATGCAGCACATATTTACATGGTAAATTGTAACCGGGAGTAATTTTTGCATGGCCGGTCGGTTCTTCATGTCCCTGTGCCCGCATAATCTTATTACAACGATATCGAAGCTCCAATCCGGCTTTGGAATGGATACAATTATCCGCACAATTGTGAAGAATCCGAAAGCATCCCAAAAGAGCACTATTCGCAGGATTTGTGATGGCATCCACACGAAGCGTTGTCATATCACCTTTCCATAAATAGAGTCTGTCATCGTAGGGCAATGGTTTCAAATCTGCAAGGTCTACGATGCCTGCTCTTTCGCTTTCCTCCTTTAAGTACTCATCCTGAATCTTTAAAAATTCTTCATCAAGCTTTTCCGGCATCCAGATATTCATCAGTGCCCGTAACAGATTTTTTTGCTCCTGCTCATCCTCCGGTATCTCATAAGCACTTAATTCAGATTTCTCTTTTTGTAACTGCTTAATCAGCCACACTCTCTGTTCCTCATGTGTCACAAATACCAGCCTCCTCTACAAATCGCTTGTCCACTTCCTATGGTAACGTAATTCGGATAAGCTCCTTATTCAACATAATGGTTCTGTTCCATGGATTCAGAATCACTCCCTGTATCTCCGGGACAGTAAGTGCCATTTCAAACAGTTTTCCCATATCGGATAAAAACGTGGATTTCACGCTGTCTGCGCCCTTTAATTCCTCTTCAAAACTCGTAAAGGCAGACCACCAGACTGCGCCATCATCCGTCTTAATCGTTTTTAAATTCATTTGTGCTCCGGTATAGGAAGGCTCTACATCCACAATAAACTGACCGCCTTCTCTGATTCGTCTTCGAATTACCGTCAGGGTATGCGCCAGTTGTTCCGGGGTTGCCTCGTTCTGAAGTTCCCGTATTGCCTCTTCGATTTTTTCGTTTCCCTTCAATCCTTCATCCTGATTATTATTCATACGATCCTCACTTTAAATCCACCACTCCGGTGTTAATTCCCCAAGTGTAATCACTTTTTCCGTTTCATAGTCCAATAATATTTCCACGTCGCGATATTTCTCCGGCATCAACTGAACCATGAGTTCCCGGCAGGCACCACATGGAGCACCGTTTTTCCCATCCGGCATAATTGCAAGAACTTTTTTCAGTTCATTTTCACCTTCCGTTATCATATGAAAAATAGCATTCCGTTCTGCACAGATTCCCAGTGTAGAACAGGTATCAATACAGACACCGGTATATATTTTCCCGGATACTGAAAGAACTGCTGCTGCAACTCCTCCTGCCTCTATATAATTTGAAATCTGTCTTTCTTTTTGTACGGCTTTTGCTGCCGAATACATTTCTTCCCAAATCTTTTCCATTCCTGTTCTCCCTATCTCTTATCATTATTTTCCGCAATCCGCTCCGTGAATGATAGCGTTTCTGTTCTGCGGTGTAACTGCTCCGTAAACTTTTTGGAATACATGATAAAAATACAATATACATAAGGCATTCCCAGATTCGTTTCGAGCAGGGAATTTACAATAAGCGTATGCAGCTTTTCGCCTGTTGTGGCAAAGCCGGCACTACGAATTCCCCCCAGAAGCAATCCTGCTTCCCATCCAAACTGAACCAGAATCCCAATCGCCAATAACCATGGAATATTTATCTGCTTACATTTCTCTTTTTGATACAGATTATAAATAATCACCCCAAGATATCCCATAAAAAGAATCACTGCCATATAGCCATGATAAGCACCGGTTGTGCGCTGAATAATGATTGGCGGCATATCCCCGGCAAACGTCTGCGTAATCAGGGGACAGCAGAACCACCAGCCAAGAATCAGTAATGACCATTCCAGCAGATGTTCATCCCTGGATATCCACAACCAGATCCATGTAAAATTTGTAAATCCATAGCTCATTGACATCCATAGCAATACCCAAAACAGGCTATATCCTTCGGATATGCTTCTGGAGTGAAACACCAGATGAAAAAGTCCATAATCCACAAGCATATATACCACGCCCATTATCAGTCCTACGATTACCGTCATGTATTTCTTTTTCATCAATAACAATAACAAAAAGATTACAAGAAAGGCAATGTCCAGCCAAATATAAAGTGGTGCAAACTGCCGTCTTGCAATTATGGCGCATCGGATTCTAACAAATTATTTAATTACCAACCCGGATTCTGTTTCAAATTCGGATTCAATGTCAACTCATCTGTTGGCAATGGGCTAAACCAACGTTTGTCGTTAGGAGACCATTTACGACCAGGATCGTCCAAACTCTTGCTCGGATATTGGAACAAGTAAGTTTTTCCTTGGTATTCAACAGTAGGACGACCGTCCGCACCTCCGAAAACGACATTGCCTTCATACAGTTTCCTTACTGCATCTGTGATGCGGATACCTAACATTGTCTTCGGGTTTTCAAATACTTTCATTGCATTCCAACGCTTCAAATCGTCCAAGCGATGACCTTCCGTTACCAGTTCGATACGGCGTTCGCGACGGATTTCATAAATCAGAGGCGTCACCTCATAGCCATAATCGATAGCAGCCGGGTCAGCCACCGGACTTGTCGTCATGTGAGGCATACCGACACGGTCACGTAGTTGGTTCACTGTTCTATCCAGAACTTCTTGTGTGCAAGTGCCCAATTCCGCATGAGCTTCCGCATTGATCAACAAAACTTCAGCATAGCGGTAAACGAACCAATCATAAGTGGTCTTGTTCGCCTCCCACTGCGCCTGAAGCGGAGAACGGAACTTCACACACGGATATCCAGTTACTGCGTCATTCGCTCCACAAGCAGGGAAAGGATTCACTTGCTGTTCGCCATTAATAATTGTAAAAGGTTTGTTACGGTTGTCTATGATTTGATACATACGGGGGTCTCGATTGACAAACTCATCCTCCAAGCTTTCGTCGCCTTTATACATTTTGCTGACAGAAATTGGCAATCCGTCCGTACACAAGAAAGACTCCACAAAGTCTTTTGAAAGTCCTGTTCCTAAAGATCCTGCCTGACGGCCAGTTTGATGCATCAAAACACCATCTTCGTAATAACGAGCCAAAATGGTCTCTTTGTTAGAAGAGAGATCCTCTTGTACAAACTGGTTAGAGTAATACAAAGGATATCCTTCAAACGGTAATTGTCCGCAACCTGCATCCGTACCTTTCACGATTGCGTAATTATTGCTATTCATAATCTCGTTAGTCAGAGTAATAGCCTTGCTCAACAACTCTCCGGAAGTCGGTGGCCCGGATTCGTTGTGATACTTTTTATAGGTACCATAATATAAACAGACACGAGCCAACTGTGTCCGTGCCGCGTCTTTTGTCAAGCGACCGCTCTCTTGCTTGCCCAAATCCGGCAGCCAAGTGATTGCGAATTCCAAATCCTCTATGATTTTACCCAAAACAAAATCCTTGGAGTCACGTGCTTTATATAGTTCGTCCTTGTCTGTCGTCTGTAAATCCTTTTCATACCAAGGCACATCCCCGAACGCTTTGATTTTGCCAAAGTAGTCCAATGCGCGGAAAAAACGAACCTCCGCTACGTACTGGTTGATTTCACTTTCCGTTCCGCTTACAGTTTCATAACGCTGCAAGAAGAAGTTGCAAGTACGGATATTCCCCCAAGTCCATCCAGCACTACCTGCCGTGGCAGGAACGCTCGATTCGTTGAATAGCCATGAACTATAGCTGGTAGTCACGCAATTGTCACTCGTGTTGTCTTTTGTGACACTTGGAGCATCCAAATTACCATACAAGCCGTTTGCATACAATTTCAAATCCTGGACAGTTCTCCAATAGGAAGCATCTGTCAAAGAATCAATCGGCGACTTGTCAGTCACATCGCAAGCCGTAAAAGCACCCGCAAAAGCCGCCATGCACAATATATATTTCAGTTTCATTGTTTTATTTCGTTTAGAATGTTAAATTAAGACCTACAGACACTTTTTTGGTAATCGGATAAGTCATGTTATTGATAATTTCCGGATCAAAAGCATCAATCAGCGGAGTGAATGTCAACAAGTTCTCACCTTGCACATAAACTCTTAAGCGGCTGATGCCGGCTTTCCCCAAGATGGTTTGAGGAATCGAGTAACCCAATGTGATGTTCTTCAAACGGAGATAAGCTGCATTCTGCAAATAACGGGTCTGAGTCTGGATGTTGCGGCCACCACCCCAGTCTGCACGTGGATAGTATGCACCCTTGTTATCCTCACGCCAGTAATCCTCGTGGTCCTGTAGCCGTTCCTTCACAGGATATGGTACTTGGTATTTACTA
>OQVT01003162.1_pt1 | contig 10583 bp, 12 predicted proteins | sample 1691561 | NCBI WGS metagenome assembly OQVT01 (sample SAMN03418260, study PRJEB22391) | human gut metagenome | biome: human-gut; feature: organic feature; material: feces | host: Homo sapiens | place: Tanzania | collected 2013-01
CCCGGTACTGTTAATATAATTATCCAGCTCATTCAACTGGCTGACGCCGTTACTAATCAAAACGCCATCTCCGATTGCTGTAGAACCTGCACTGAAAATACTGAATGTCTGGTTAAAGGATGCTGCCATCAATTCAAACTTCTGGGCATCCATCGTTGACATGGAGAATAGCATAACAAAGAAGCACAATAGCAGATTCATCAGATCCGCAAACGTACATTGCCACGCCGGTGCGCCTTTGGGGGGCTCTTCCGGTTTTCTTTTAGCCATTCTCTTCACCTCCCTCTTCAGACGCAGTCACACGATCTACGGGTGCAAGGAAGGATTTCAGTTTTTCTTCTATTACTCTTGGGTTTTCTCCTGCCTGAATCGACAAAAGTCCCTCAATCATAATTTCTTTCATTGTAATTTCGTTTGCGTTGTTCTTTTTTAACTTACCTGCTACCGGCGCACAAATCCAGTTTGCAAGTAAGGAACCATACAACGTAGTAATCAACGCAACCGCCATGGAAGGTCCGATACTACTCGGGTCATCCATTTCATAAAGCATATTTACAAGACCGATCAACGTACCAATCATACCCCAGGCAGGACCCATGGCTCCCAGGTCATCCCAGAACGCAATTTTACTCTTATGACGTTCTTCAATGCTGACCAGCTCTGTTTCCATGATTCCACGTACAAGTTCCGGATCAGTGCCGTCTACAATCAGCAGAATTCCTTTTTTCATGAATTCATCATCCAGATCACCTGCTGCTTCTTCCAGGGAAAGAAGTCCCTCTTTACGTGCGACATTGGATAATTCAATAATCTTCTGAATCATTCCCTTTACATCATTGGCTGGTGCCTTAAAAATAAGCATAAAGCTCTTCAGACCGGCAACGTATTCTTTTAAGGTTGTCGAAGCCATAAGCTCGAAAAAAGCGCCACCAAATGTAATAATTGCTGACGGGGGATCCAAATATCGACCAAAGTTTTCTGCACCTGCATTATCGATAATACCGTATACGCACATGCCCAGACATAACAGCAGTCCTAAAATTGACGCTAAATCCACTAGTTATCACCTTTTTTACGTTAATCTGTAAAAATATCCTTTCTATACGATTTTACAAGATTTTTCACCTCTTGTCTACTTTCTTTTACAATTATTTTTCTTCCTGTTGTAAACATGACAACCGTATCCGGAGTTTCTTCGACTAATTCTATCAAATCCGGGTTTACAAGCACCTTGGCACCATTTATTTTTGTCAATTCAATCATTGCTTTTCCCCCTTTTCATTTAAAATACCTAAAGGGAACGGGCCTTCCGCCCCGTTCCCTTATAAAACTTTTTCTATTTACAATTTACTTAGAAAAACTTATCTCTTAAGGTTTGTCAATTCCTCAAGAAGTGTATCTGATACTGTAATAATACGGCTGTTCGCCTGGAAACCTCTCTGGGTTGTAATCATTTCGGTAAATTCTGCAGAAAGGTCTACGTTACTCATTTCAAGTACGCCTGAGTTCATGTAACCGCCGCCAACGGTAATGTCTTCACCGACTCCATTAAATTCACCGGAGTTCTGTGTTGCTGAATAAAGGTTATCTCCTTCTTTTTCCAGACCGGAGGCATTTGCAAATGTCGCAACTGCAATCTGTCCGAGCAGACGATCCATACCATTGTCATAGGATGCATAAATCTTTCCGTCCTTTGCAATGGAAATACCGCTCATCTCACCAAGCTTACGTCCTGCTCCAAGATTCTTGGCATCACCTCTCGTCATTGTAAAGGTAGAACTTCCGTTGTTGTTCTGGTTGGATGTTGCACTGAAATCGATGGAAATATTCTTAAAGCTCGGTAAAGCTGCTGTATCTTTTATATTTAATGAAATTGCAGACTTTCCTTCTGTTGCCGTTGCCAATTCACCAACGCATTGGAATTTACCTGTTCCCGCATCATACTTCACATAAGCACCCTTGCCTGCTGCAAGTGCTGTTCCGCCTGCCGGCGTAACGGTCTGTGCATCGAGTTCAACATAGTCTGTAATCGTCTTGCCGTTTGCTGTATCCACAATGGATTTTCCATTGCTGTCAAGAATATCTTCCAGCTGGATATAGAACAATCCATCATCTGCACTGGTATCTGCATCATGAAGTGTGAATCTTGCGGTATAGGTAAATCCCTTGCTGTCATAGAAATCCAGATTTACTACACGTCCATCTGCGCTTGTTACGTTCTTATCATTCGTATCAATAATACCGGATACGGTTGCTGCGGTACTTGCCTCTGCCTCATAATACATATTGTCTGCGGTCATGACACGAAGTGCCTGTACGTTATCGGGCTTAATTACGTTCGGATTTTCAGGGTCCGGCAACCAGCCCATTACATTATAACCGGTACTTGTCATTGCAAGGTTTCCGGCTCCATCCACATAGAAAGAACCATCTCTTGTAAAGAAGTTTTCAGAACCGTTGCTGACTACGAAGAACGCATCTCCGGTAATCATCAAATCGAACGGGTCGTTTGTGGTCTGGGTAGCTCCCTGTGTGGTAATTGCTGTTTTAATTGCACTTGTTTTCGAACCAAGACCAATCTGTCTTGCGTTTGTACCACCAACACCGGTTGTCGCATTGGCACCGGATGCTGCCTGCGTGGTCTGATACATCAAATCACTAAATGTCATGGACTGTGATTTGTATGCGGTTGTGTTAACGTTAGCAATGTTATTACCAATAACATCCATTCTTGTCTGGTGTGTCTTAAGACCTGCAACACCAGAATATAATGATCTCATCATAATGAATGACCTCCTTTAGCTTTGAACCGTTCATTCCGTCTGTCAGTCGGGAATGTCTGCCTCCATAAGGTCCGGCTAGATTATTACGGCTCCATCAATATTTGTAAAAATATTTTCGTTCGTTTCTCCCTGTTGCATTGCGGTAACCACTGTATTGTTTGGTATGTTCACAATAAATGCAAGCTGGTCAACCAATACCAGGGATTCTCTGATTCCTTTCTGTGATGCTTTGGATGTCCCTTCCTGTAATCGTTCCATCTGTGCTTTCGTAAGCTCAATGTTCCGGTTGGATAACCGCTGTGCGGCATGCTTGGAAAATTTTATTTCACTGTTTTGGGCTTTCTTGTCATCCAGGATTTCCTGAAAGCTTTTCTGCCCGGATAGCTTAACCTCCGAAGCGGTATTTGGTTGATTCAGGTATTGATCCTTAAGCTGCTCTATCGAAAGAAATCCATTGTTTTTGACAATCATCTCTTTCTCCTCCCTGAGTTACTTAAACCTCCTGAGTTTCTTCCGTCTTCTCGTCTTCCTGTTCCTTATCGCCTGTTTCTTCTTCGTTCTTCTTCTGTTCTTCGAGAAGCTTATCCATTCTGTTCACATATTCTTTCAGCTTCTTTACCAGATCATCGGAAATAAACGACTGCTGATAAGATGTCAATGAGTTGTATCCGTTGCGAAGTGTTTCAATGCTTTCTGCATCATCTGTGGTAAGCATATCAAGACTTGGAAGCTTATTCATTGCTCTTGCAAATGCGACTGCCAAATCAAATGCGGTCTGATATGTTTCGTCAATAACTGATGTCACATCATCTGCTGCATAAAGTGTTCCTTCGATAGAAACATAAGCTTTGTTGTTCTCATAAGTAACGTATTCGACCATTCCCTGAATGGTTTTTGTTTCTCCGTTACTGTCTGTTGTGCTGACCTCAACCAGTTTTCCAACCATAGAGGATGCTCTGCTGAGTTCCATTGTGGCTGCCATGTTCTGCATCTGCTCTACCTGTGAGAATGTTGCATATTGGGATATGTATTCCGTATTTGAGGTAGGCTCCAACGGGTCCTGATATTTCATCTGGGCAACTAATAACTGTAAAAATGCATCTTTGTCCATTCCGCTGTTGGTTGCTGCTTTCTTTACGGAACTTTCTGCCGCTGTTTCCACAATCTTGCCATCTTTTATGACTGCTCCTACTGCCATGCTTTCACTCCTTTCTTTTTTCTTTTATGCGGTATAATCTACCGTATTTCCATTCATTTCCATTACTTTTGCGTTTAGAAGTTCTTCTTCGGAAGCCTCTTCTTCAAACAACGCATCCAATTCGTTCAGATTGATTCTTCTTGGTGTTTTCTTATTTCTCTCGTAAGATTCCTGTCTTTCCTGTCCCTGCCAGAGATTGCTTTCAAATCCTTTTGCATCAACGGATACCTCTACTGCTTCAACCTTGACTCCCTGTTCTCTCAGGTTGTCTCTGAGTTCTGTAATCTGGGTTTCCAATGCTGCTTTCACACTTTCATTCTGCACATGGAACTCTGCCGTAACCTCACCGCCTTTGGATGTCAGTTGTACATGTACGGTTCCAAGGCTTTCGGGATGAAGCTGCATTTCCAGCTGATCCATTCCCGGCTTCAACTGAATTTTCATGTAATTCAGAATCTGGTCCATGATTTCCTGTGTGTTCTGGTCAAAGGATGAAATGTTCTGCGCAAAAGACGTTTCCTCAACAGACACCTTGTCCTGCAACACTGAATTGAGCATCAGGTTTTCGGAATGCAGTGATGTTTCGGTATGCTGCTCCTGCTCGCCATGTTTTCCGGACTGTTCGGACATATCACGGGATGGCTGCTCTTTTACTTCTCTGGAAGCTGCTTCCACAGTTCCGGTCACATTTCCGTCTGCATCGGCTGACAGCTTTACTTCTTCACCATTTACTTTGATTTCAATGGTCATGTCAGGCTGCTCTGTTTCCGAAAGCACTTCTTCAAGAGAAGCATCCTGTCCAGTCGAATCCACTGGTATTTCAGGATTTGTTTCTTTCATCTGGGAAAGAAGCTGCTGCATTTCTTCCGGTGTAACATTCATTTCCTGCATGAGCTGTCCGGTCAAATCATCTGCAAATTGGTTTAACGACTGAAGATTCTGAAACAAACCTTCATTTGTGAGCAATGCTGACGCATCTGCTTCTCCACTCATCTGAAGTACAAGTTCCTGAAGACTGCCCGGTTCCAAAAGGGATATGTAACTCAGTCCCAGAACTTCCATGGCATCCAGTACTTCTTCTTCCGTAACACCAAGGGTTTTAGCTACTTCATCAGCAATTTCCTGTCCGGCTTTTTCCATTTGTTCCGATGGATTTTCAACCGTTTTTCGGATTTCCTGAGATTTCACCGGCTCTCTACTCTTCACATCATTGATTTGCTTTGATGTTTCGGAAGGTTTGGAACCATTGGTGCACTTAGACAATGTGGTCTGCTTGCCAGCATCTGAATTGTTGTTCTCTCCCGTTGCCTTGCTCATGGCACTTCCAAAGCTTCCATCAGACAACTTTGTATTTTGTACCGGAGCTTTTGTCCCGACAAAATTCACGAGAGAGTTCACACTTTTTACAGGTGCACTTGTCATTTTTTCTCCTCCTATATGTATTTTTCAAGGTACACTTATATATCGGTCAAAGAAGTAATCTTCTTAAGACTCTGGGTCCATAATTTTCGTAATTTTAGCAGCAACATCTGCATTCATTACTCCCAGGATTTTTCCTCTGTCATCCGGCTCCATGACGCCAAGAATTCTCGCTGCCAAATCCAGATTATCCGTCATTGCTTCAAAAATCTTTGCCGCCTCTTTTGGTTTCATTGCAGAATATGCCTGTGCATAGTTCTTGATTTCATCGCTTTCTTCAATCTGCGTAACCACCTGCTTATATAAATACTCCGCCGTTGCAGGATCCATGGATTCATAATATTTCTTGTACTCCTCGATTCCGGGTCCCTTATCTGCATAAACAACCTCTTCGTAAAATTGCGTCTTAATCCTTTGGAATTCCACCTGGCTGTCCTCAAAGGTTTTCAGCCGGTCCACTTCTGCCTGAAGCTGTTCCACCTCGTCCGAACTGGTAGTTCCTGCAGACTTTGCACGCTCCAATTCAAGCTCCAGCTCTTTGATGTAATCAACCGCCTCCTGCAGACTGCTGTAACCACCATACGCTTCCGTATCCTGATTATCCACTTCCACAGCACTGCTCTTAGGCAAAATCAGGTTCAGCACCGGCACATCCTTCAAAATTGGTGTCAAAACATTACTGCCGAATCCGCCTAAATCCAGTTTTACCACAAGACACAAAATAGCAATCCAGATAAGTACAATCACAAATGTCACCATAAAGACAGAGCCATTGCTTGATTCTTCATCTTCCATAAGCTCCGCTTCCTGGCTTGCAAGTTCCTTGGCACGTTGTCTGGCTGCTTTTTTTTGCTCTCTCTGCTCTGTTTTCAGTTTTTTCTTTTCTGCCTTTAAACGCTGCTTTTCTGCTTTTGTATCTTCGCTGTTTACTAATTCATCCATTGCCATAAGTCAAATTCTCCTACGCCTTTTTGCCATACGTATAGCTTACCAGCTCGTCAATCTCTTTTGCCTCTTTCGCATTTTCTTCTTTCACAAATGCTTCGAATGCCTTTTCCCTTAGTTTCTCCTGCGTTTTGCTCTCCTGCATGGCATTCTGCAATGCTACTCTTGCTTCTTCCAGCAGGTCTTCTGCCCGCTTGACCTCCAGCCGCTGTTGTGTTGCAAATTCATCCATCCGCAAAATAGCCTCTTTGTTTTCGATGATTTCCATAACATTCAGAGCGCTTTCCCGAAGTTCCCTGCCTTTTTGCTCATATGCTTCCTTTCGGTCCAGCAGAATCTGCAATTTTTCCTCTTCCTCGGTAAGACGCACCCTGGCGGCTGCAAAATCATTTCTTGCCTGCTCTTCCAGTTTCTTTTTTACCTCCAGAATACTCTGCATCCGGTAGACAAACTTTGACATCCTCTACTACCTCTAAAAATTTATGATTCTTCAAAAATAGCTTTTAACATTGCCACCGTTTCCTCAAAACTGAATTTTTCTGACACATCCTGCAAAAGAAATTCATTTACTGCTCCAATTTTAGCAACCGCCTCGTCAATGGCAGGATTGCTTCCCGCTTTATAGGCCCCGATGTTAATCAGGTCTTCCGCCTCGTTATAGGTTGCCAGAACATTTTTCAGTTTTCCTGCATAGCTTTTATGTTCACGCGTTGCAATCTGGCTCATACATCTCGAAATGCTCTGTAATACATCAATTGCCGGATAGTGATTCTTATGTGCCAGCTTACGGTTCAGCATAATATGTCCATCCAAAATACTTCTTGCCGTATCGGTAATCGGTTCATTAAAATCATCCCCATCTACGAGAACGGTATATAGTCCCGTGATAGAACCCTTGTCAGAACATCCGGCACGCTCCAGTATCTTAGGCATTTCCGAGTAAACACTCGGCGGATACCCTCTGGAAACCGGCGGTTCTCCACTGGCAAGACCGATTTCACGCTGTGCCATGGAAAAACGCGTCAGTGAATCCATCATCAGCAACACATCTTTTCCCTGATCCCGGAAATATTCTGCGATTGCCGTTGCCGTCTGTGCTGCCTTTTTACGTTCCAAAGCAGGTTTGTCCGAAGTTGCAATTACAACAACCGAGCGTTTCATACCTTCCGGTCCAAGGTCACGTTCAATAAATTCACGTACCTCCCTGCCACGTTCTCCAATCAGTGCAATAACATTGATATCTGCTTTTGTATTACGGGCAAACATTCCCATCAGTGTAGATTTTCCAACACCGGAACCCGCAAAAATACCAATTCTCTGTCCTTTTCCAACCGTAATCAATCCATCCACGGCTTTTACACCCAGTGGAAGGACTTCGGAAATAATTTTACGGCACATCGGGTCAGGCGGCTTCGCCTCTACCGAATATTCTCTTCCCGTAAGCACCATTTCTTCATTCGGTCGTCCAAGACCGTCCAAAGTATGACAAAGAAGCCCCTCATCCACGCGAACGGTCAAAGGTGCTCCTGTATTTTCGACGCTGCTTCCCGGACCGATTCCTTCTACATCCTCATAGGGCATCAGCAGGTTTCTTCCTTCCCGGAATCCTACTACTTCTGCCAGCGCAGGTCTCGTTTCTGCATTGGAACTGTTGGGATAAATCATACAGATATCCCCCAGTTTTGCAGATGGCCCTGCAGATTCAATCGTCAGTCCGACCACGTTTACCACTTTGCCACGAATCTTAAATAGTGGCTCTGACAAAACACTGTTATATTTTTCGAGTTTTATCTCAGGTGTTATCAATTTATCAAGCCTTTCCCTGTCATACTGAAATTATTGGAAAGAAAGAAGACGCAATCTGCGCTTCAATTCTTCCAGCTCGGTATCCAAAGAACAGTCATAAATTCCATTTTCTGTTTCTACCATGCACTGTGCTTTCGTCATGGTCGCATCGGAAACAACTTCTACGGAATTTCCCATCATTCCGGTTTCTTCCAGAAGTATTTCTTTATGTTCCTGCACATACGCATAGTCTTCTTTTGATACATGAATCATAATATTTTTGGCGCCATCTATTTTCTGCATCGCATCCATCAGCAGATTGTAAACAAGATTTTCATACTTGCGTAAATCCACATTGAAAATATGCTCATAAATGCCCGTCAGTTTTTCTACAAATGCCGGCTCCAGCTCCTGCATTTTTTTCTGGTATTCCTCCTCCAATGCAATCGCCTCATCCCGGCATTTCTTCTGTTTCTCTTCTAATTCAGCAACGCCTTCGGCATATCCTTCCTGATATCCGCGTTTTTTTGCCTCATCATATGCCTGTGCTTTCATCGCAGAAATTTCCGCTTCTGCCTGTTCCATCACATGAGAAGCTTCGTCCTTAAGCCGCTCCACTTCTTCTCTGGCAGCCTCAATTTCCCGGTTCAGCTGTTCCTGTTCCTCGAGTGCTGCACTTCGCAAAACAGCACTTTCACTGTCGGTATCAATCAGTGCATCAACTCCCACAGCCTCTGCATCAAGTCCCTCTGAAAAACCATCTTTTTCTTCCGAAGCCGGTTCATGTTTCCGTGCCTGTCTGTCGGCTTCATCCTTAAGACGCTGTTCCACAAGGTCATTGGTATCAATCACACGGGTATCCTCGTTCATTGTAATCCAGCCGGCTTTTAACAAATTACTAGACAATGATTTCGTCACCTCCGCCTCTGGAAATTACAATTTCACCTGAGTCTTCCAGTTTACGAATGATATTAACAATCTTCTGCTGTGCTTCTTCTACATCCTTCATACGAACAGGACCCATAAATTCCATATCTTCTTTTATCATAACAGCAAGACGCTTGGACAGGTTGTTAAAGATTGCATTCTGTACCTGTTCATTTCCGCCCTTAAGTGCAAGCGCAAGGTCATTATTATCCACATCACGCAGCACACGCTGAATGGCACGGTCGTCCAAAAGAAGGATATCTTCGAACACGAACATTTTCTTTCGGATTTCGTCTGCCAGCTCCGGTTCTTCGATTTCCAGAGTTTCCATGATATGCTTCTCGGTTCCACGGTCTACCGTATTCAAAATGTCTACTACGGCATCCACGCCACCGATAATGGTGTAATCCTGATTTACCAAAGATGCCAGCTTGGATTCCAACACCTTTTCCACCTCTTTTACAACGTCCGGACTTGTACGGTCCATCACTGCAATTCTCTTTGCCACATCTGCCATTGGTCCTACTGCCTTATGCTCATGACATGGGTCAAATTTGATTGCACCACTTTCAATCAATTTCACAGCTTCTTCATCATCTGCTGCTAATCCTTCAAATAAAACAGCTCCGATTACAGCACCTCTCATTGGTCCGCACATATTCTCCCATGCAATTGGCGGTCCCGCATGAAGAATTGTATGCTCGGTCATCTCCGGCACTACATTTAATGCCAGATCCATGCCTACAAGTACCGGCTTTGCTGCTTTCATTCTGGAAATAACTGTTTCATTGGCTTCTTTGATTTTCTCTGCAAGGGGTTCTACTTTATCCAGTGCTTCGATAATGTCTTTTCGTCCGCCTGCCACCGGCTTCCATTCCACCTGTTTTACAACAGCACCCTGTGACATGGCATCCGGTCCAAACCCTTTTAATCCTACATTTATGATATTTAATTTATCCTGTGAAAAAAGCTGATTCATACTCTATTCCTCCAATCCAATCAGTCTGCATGCCGTTTTTACTGCTTCCAGATTACTTTCTGTAATGATACAGCCACACTCTGCCAACTGTTTTTCCTGTTGTCTCTTATTCTGCATATCTGCATCCGTTCCAAGCACATACCTGAAAAAAGATTCTTTTTTCATAGCATTTGATATAGTATATTGTCTCTGATAGATACTACTTGCTATACATCATCCAGCGTTATATGCTGCTTCAGCCGTTTGTTTTAGAGGTATTATGTAACAGTACAATGGCACCTGGATGGATACGCCCAAGCAGTTTTCCAAATGCTTCATTTTTGGAAGGCTGTGCGTCTGCCAGCCAGTCAACATAGGCAAGACTCCAGAAGAAGGTATGATATCCCATATCTTTGGCCATCTGTAGATTTTCGGTATTGTATTTTCCCTGAGGCGGCCGGTAAAATCGTGTCATCGACTTTCCGGTGATCTTTTTGAAAAGATTTTCGACATCTGAAAGCTCTTTTGAGAAGGTTTCCTGAAATCATTCAGGGAAGAAATCCCGGAC
>OQVT01003163.1_pt1 | contig 10583 bp, 8 predicted proteins | sample 1691561 | NCBI WGS metagenome assembly OQVT01 (sample SAMN03418260, study PRJEB22391) | human gut metagenome | biome: human-gut; feature: organic feature; material: feces | host: Homo sapiens | place: Tanzania | collected 2013-01
TGCCTCTCCCTCGTTGGTGAGGGAAGGCCGTGTGTCGTGAAGACCTCTCAGGGCCGATACATAGTGACGCCTGACAACGGAACGCTTACCGCATGGTATTCCAAGTTCCCTTTCGAAGAGGTCCGAGAGGTGGATCTGTCCGGTGCTCCTGACGGCTGCATTCCTCTTGCGTGGGCCGCAGCCCGTCTTGCAAGTGGAAAGTGCTCCTTCGAGGACATGGGACCTTCTTATTCCGTAAAGGACATCGTGCTTATTGACGCCAAGCCTGCAAAGGTTGGAGACGGCGTTGTGGAGTGCGGGGTGTTCAGCCTTGTGAGGAACTTTGGAAACCTGAACCTAAGTGCCACATACGAGGAGTTTGAGAAGTCTGGCATACGCTTTGGAGATCATGTCAATGTCCTGATGCGTAGGGATGGCGTTGAAATATTCAACGAGGATATGCTCTATGAGCATTCTTTTGGATTTGCAAAGCCTGGAGATCCAATCCTTTTCAACGGAAGCACCGGCTACATGGGGCTTGGACTCAACCTTGAAAGCTTCGTCTCTAAATACATGCCTGAGTCCATGGAGGACGGGTTCGACCTGTCTCGCTATGAGATTGCTATAAGAAGGATCTGAAGATATGAGTGATGTGAAAGTTGGAAATGTCACTGTGAACGGTGGCAAGCCTGACATAGTCCTGATGACTGACTTTGGACTTACCACTGGGTTCGTAGGTTCCATGTACGGAGTGATCCGAAAGGTCGATCAGAGTCTTGGCGTGTTCGACCTCAACCATGAGATACGTCCATACGACATGAGGCAGGCTGCTTTCCTGCTCGCCGATACCGTCATGTACTGGAAGGACGGGACCGTTTTCGTATCCGTCGTAGACCCTGGAGTTGGAACCTCGCGTAGGTCCTGCGTTGCGCTTTTGGACAACGGCAGCTATGTGGTGACTCCTGACAACGGAACGCTAACTGCAGTGAAGGACCATATTGTTGCAGTGCGTGAGATAGACGAGAGCGTCAACCGCCTCTCTGGATCGGAGCGTGCCAACAGTTTCCATGGCCGTGATGTCTATGCCTACACCGCTGCTCGCCTTGCTTCTGGTATAATCGATTACGAGGGGGTTGGGCCTGAGTATCCCATAGATGAGATAGTTCTGTTTCCCCAGACCAAGGGCCACGTGGAACCAGGTCTTGCAAAGGGCCACATAACGGGTTGTCTCAAGCACTTTGGCTCTCCTGAGACCGATATCTCCGTTGTGGATTTCGAGAAGACCGGCATAGTGTATGGCGACATGGTCCATGTTTGCATAGAGAAGGCTGGAGAGGTCCTCTTCGACATGCCTGTGCTCTACCACAAGTCTTTTGGATTCGTGCCTGAAGGCGAGCCCATACTTTGCAACGGAAGCACAAGCCCATACATGGAGATAAGCCTGAACAAGCGCAGCTTCGCCCAGAAGTACCTTCCAGACATCTTCGATGACGGCGAGGTTTTCACTGACTATTCCATTGAGATTTCAAAGCTATCGGGTTGTAGCGCCCATCAGCTTTCCAAGGAGGTGTGATATGAAGCCATTTGTCGTGATGCAGACCGATTTTGGCGTAGGTGGCGGTGGTGCCATGTACGGTGTATGCAAGACCGTAGACCCGGACCTTGGCGTATACGACCTTAGCCATGTCATTCCAAAGTTCAATGTGGAGGCGGCGTCCAAGTCCTTGGTGTCCGTGATTCCGTATTGGCCTGTTGGGACCGTGTTCGTATCCGTCGTGGATCCAGGCGTTGGAACTTCAAGGCGTGCATGCGTGGCAAAGACGTCCAACGGCTACTATGTGGTGACTCCTGACAACGGAACGCTTACACTTCTAAAGAAGGAGTTTGGCATTGATGCCGTTAGAGAGATAGACGAGACCGTAAACAGGCTCAAGGGTACGGAGAAGACCAGCATATTCCATGGCAGAGACCTCTTTGCATACTGCGCTTCACGCCTTGCTTCAGGAGTGATAGACTTCGAAGGCGTTGGCCCTGAGTATCCAGTGGAGGAGATTGTCCTTTACTAGTTCAAGAGAGACGTTTCAGAAAATGCTTCAGAAGGCGAGGCCGTTGGTGGTCAGGCTTTCTGAAGCTTTATTGCCCAGTTCTCACCTGAACCAATTCTGTACTCCTGTGCGAAGCTTCCTTGGTTTATTGCAAGGCCAACGTTCAGGAGGCTGTTTATGTACAGAAGCGGTTCGCCTATCTCCACTTCAGTGAAGTTCCTGCACATTCGCATCGTATAGCCAAAGACTATCTTGTGGTTGTGGCTTATGAGGACCCTCACATCGTCTCCGTACTTGATGCCGTACTTCTCGAAGATCATGGTGTCTGGTATGTTCGTCCAAAGGCTTCCATAGCGTGTGTCAAGGACGTCTATGTTTCCACAGACCTCTCCTCCTTCTATGACCGGATCCGATACGTTGAGCATGACGGGGTTTTGTTCAAGAAGGGGACCCACTTCGTCGAACGTTATGGTTCCGCTTGCAATCCTAGCTCCAGTGTATGCATACACGTCACGTCCATAGAAGGTGAACGACCTTTGGCTGTTCTTGAGCCTGTTGACGGTCTCGCTTATCCTACGTCTTTCAAGGATTCCAATCTCCTTTGCAATGTGCGACAGTGTGCCGTTGTCAGGTGTCACTATGACGTGTCCTGTTTTTGTAAGCACCGCCACGCTTTCACGTTCCGATCCCACACCCGGGTCCACGACTGATACGAAAACGGTTCCGGGGGCCCAGAACGACATCGTTTGGATGAGTCTGTAGCTTGCCTCCCATATGTTGAACTGTGGGATTTCATGCGTAAGGTCTTCAAGCTTGAGGTTGTGGTCCACTTCGTCCGCAACTCCGTGCATGGCGCTCACGGCTCCGTCCACATATCCAAAGTCCGACATGAACACAACAGTGCCCCTTTTCGTCCATGGTGCAAGCTCTTTGAGCTCCTTTGCGCTTTCGTATGTCATGTGTTCATACCTCCGTAGTCGTTGTATTCGTACAATCCAGACCTGTCATTGTCCAATGATTCTTTGGACCTCTTCGATGCCAATGGAAGCACATTTTGCAATCATTGGGATTGGAATTCCGTTTGCATTCATCTCCTTGACCATGCGGTTTCGTTCGTTGGCTTCACCTATTGAAATGCCCTTGGCCTCTCCAATGGAGATTCCTTCAGCCTCGCCGGCGGTTCTGCCCTCGTCGTATTTGTCCTTTAGAAGGAACTCCAGCTTCATGTACTCTTTCCTCTAGTCGTCGTCTCTGTTGTATTTCCGGACGTACTTGTCCAGAACCGCCACAAGCTCGCTCCTGGTCTCCATCCCTATGGCCTCCACTCCGCCGTTCAGATACCTGAAGAGCTCGTCCATGTCCAGGCTGGAGCTTCCTTTGGAACCCTTGCTGTTCAGGAACATGATATATCTGCGGTCGCCAAGAGGCAAGCCTTGGACGTTCTCGCACATGGTCGCGAACCTGTAGACCTTCTCGTCCCTTGCAAACGGGTCGAAAGTGCAGAGGAATATCACGTAGCTCGTCCTTATGTTTTCGAATGACTCACCCTTGTCCAGCATGCCTACGTCCATGGAGGACGAATACAGACTGGCCCTCTGTGGAAGGTCGGTTATGGATGTACGCTGGAGCTCTATGTCGTAGACGGTTCGTCCATCGTCGAAGTAGACGTCCAGCCTCACTCCTCTTCGCAGAGGGTCTGCAAGCAGGCTCTTCTCCGCCTCCGGATGCCTTGCATACCTTATGTCCGCTATGCGGTGCCCTTCGCCGAATATGGCCTCAAGCAGTTTGATGCATGCCGTCTTGTTCCTCATGACCGTGGTGAACATGAAGTTGTTCTCCAGAGCCACGCTGTTCCTGTTTCCTCCTACTGTCTTCTCTTTCATGGAATCACCTCTCTTGTTTGGATTGCATGGCTTCCAAGGCCCTACATAATTCCAAATACGAGGAACCTGCACTTTCCATTCACGGTTTTTGGAAGATTATTGAAAGAAATTTGTATTCCACCAATGTAATTTCTTGTGTCTAAAGTCGGTAATTGATTGAAAAATAGGGTTGTTCGTTACAATTTTCTAGGGGAAAGTTCGAACTTTTGCAATTCGTTACGGCTTTCCTTCAGTGCTCCCATTTCCAATTTATCGAGCTAACCCCTTGCATAAGTGCTGGGGGGGGGTAGAATCAAGGGGTCACTTGAAGAAGGGTGATGGATTGGGGTTCTTCTGTTCTTGTTCGCACGGCCCCATCCGCCACCCGGGTGAAAAGGGGTAGATGAATGAAGAAACTCACTGCAGCGCTAGTGCTGTCCATCCTCGTCGTGGGCATGCTGCTCACATCGTGCGCCACCAACCACAGGGTGGCCCTCTCCATGAACAAGGGAGTCGTCGGAAAGAACGGCATCCCAAGGCCTGACTGGGTGATACAGGACCAGTCGAACTCCAAGACACACTACGTCTCGGGCTACGGCTCGGGCAAGACGTTCGACATAGCAAGGCAGAAGGCCCAGCTTGCAGCCGACACCGAGCTTGCGATATGGATATCGAATACGGTGGAAGCGGTGAGGGAACGCTATGTCGAGCAGAACACGGACAACTACTCCGATAGATTTCTTGATAGGTTCGTCTCAAATGCCACGGAATCCGGCCGTGCTGTGCTTTCAGGCGTCGTCGAAGAGGACTTCTGGGAGGACGGCGAAGGCGGCGTATGGGTTCTCAGAAGCCTGAAGGTGGAAAACGTAAGGGCCCAGATAGACAGCGCCATCGCCACCACATGTTCAGACAAAACTCTCTTTGCAGACGATGTGGACGTACAGGCTGTGATGGCAAGGCTCGACAAGGTCATGGACGAATACTTCCAGGTCGAGGAATGAAGGGCTCTGCAAAGCTCATAGGGCTTGTTCTCTCTACCATTCTGCTTCTGGCCTCATGCTCCTCCACATCATGGACGACCGATCCATACAAGGGCTACGACAAAGGCGAGTACGTATGCGCCGTAGGCCGTGGAGCCACGATGGAGGAGGCGGACCTCGCCGCAAGGAAGGAGCTTGCATCGCTCTTCGGGATGCAGGTGCAGTCCACGGTCTCAAGGACCTACATGGAATCGTCCATCGAAAGGGATGGTACGAACACGGAAGGCTCCAGCGAATTGTTCACTAGCATGGCCTCGTCCACTGTGAACGTCGACGACCTCTATGGCGTTGAGATAGCCAAGCGTACATCCAAGGACGGCGAATGCATTTCGCTTGCCGTCATGGAAAGGAAGACCACATCGGAGCACTACAGATCAAAGCTCGATTCGTCGCTACAAAGGCTGCAATCGCTGGAGGACGATGTTCTGGAGAACATAGGAACCTTGAAGGCCTTGGAAAGGTCCGTGGAGTATGTGAGGCTCTGCAACGAGTGCAATGTCTCGACGGTCATGTACAACTACCTTTCGGGCGACTCCCTTCCGTTCGTGGACATGTCGAAGGGATACGGCCTACACGACAAGGCTCTGAAGGCCATCGTCCTCGAAGTCGATGTAATGGGCGACGACAGCGGAGCGGTGAAGGCCTCCATTGGCAGGATCCTCACCGATGCAGGTCTTTCAGTCTACAACGGAAGCCTGACTCCGACCGCCAAGGTCGTCGTCGAAATCACTTGGAGCGAACAGAAGGGCACAGGCGTGGCCTCCTCGTTCACGTTCGCGCTCTACAATGCGGATGTCTCGTTCGTCGACATTGCCGGCAGCGAAGCCGTGATGGTCGAATCCTTCAAGGACAAGGAGGGACACCAGAGCTTCGAAGGCGCCAGGTCAAGGGCCGTGTCCGCCATTGTGAAGGAACTTGACTCGAAGCTGTCCTCCGTCCTGAAGGACACGTACTCATACCGATATCCAACAGAGGTCTGATATATGAATGGAACCAAAAGGATCGCAGCCACCATCGCCATGGCGGCTGTCTGTCTTATGATGTGTATGCCGGTATCCGCGGCGTCCACGAATGCAATGGCATACGATGCCGTGCTCGAGGATGCAGCCAAGGAGCTTTCAAAGGTTATCGGGACGGACACCACTGTAGCGATAGTGGCCGAGGATCCAAACAGCGATGCCTTCCCACAGCGTCTTTCCAGCGATCTGGAAATGGCTCTCATGGACAAAGGCTGTCGTGTGCTCGACCGAAGCAACATCGAATCGATAGTCTCCGAGCTTGAGTTCCAGACAAGCGGGCTCGTTGACGACGACCAGGCAGTGTCCATAGGACATATGCTCGGTGCAAGGATGATGATAGTCGCCGGTTCCACAGGAGGGGTTTCGAGCCACGGCCTGGACATCCAGCTCATAGACGTCGAGACCACACTCGTGGTCAGGCATCTGACATACGAGATCAAGTACGATGCAGCCTTTCTGAACATCCTCGAAGGCGGTTCCTCAGACATAGGAGACCAGAGGTTCTCCATAGGCCTTAGGGGAGGCGTCTCCATAGGTTTCAACAAGGCCCACGAGGACATGGTGGGTACAGGGACGAAGCCGGCGGAGAACACTCCTATGGCGTTCGTGCCGACGCTTGCGGCCTTCTACAGATTCACCGACACGCTCAAGTTGCAGCTCGGGCTTTCGTTCTGCAGGGATACGGGGATCGATGTTCTTGGACTTTACGACGACTCCACGGGAAGGCTTCTGGACATACACGTCGCATACTCCACGCTCGACGTACCCGTCATGGTTTCGTGGAGCTTCATAAGGAGGCCGGTTGAGGTGTCTGCGCTTGTGGGTGCATACGTATCGCTTCCGCTGACTGCTGCGAACATATCATATTCCATAGAGGGCTACGGAGACCTCAAGGGCTCGGTTGACATGGACGGCTTCACCTTTGGAGCAGTGGCCGGCTTCGACGTGGGGTTCGACCTTGGACCCGGAAGGCTCGTGCTCGATGCAAGGGTGTTCTACGATGCCGTTCCATCGAAGGCTAAGGGAGAGCTGCTTGGGGACGAGCCCCAGGGTGTCATGCATCGCAGAGGCTTCGTGGCCTCCGCAGGATACATGTTCGGGCTTTAGAAAAGAACATAAACAGAAAACATAATAAAAAACGATATACAAAGGAAGGTCCATCATGAAGAGGTTGCCGCTGATTTCCATAATCGTCCTGTCGCTTCTCGCCGCACTCGTATCGTGCGACCAGGATCCTGTAGCCGTTGAGACGACCCCTACGATAAGGGGCACCGTTTCGATACCAGCCGGAGCAAATGTATCCGGCAGCGATTTCTTCATCCGCATAATGGAGGGTGACAAGGTCGTCCATACAGGCAGGGTCTCCAGCGACGGCTCGTTCAAGGTCTCGGGACTAGAAGAGGGCAAGGCCTACAGCATACTGCTGACCACAGAGGAACCAGGTGACATAGGCTCCAAATCAGCATCCAAGGTCGCTTCGAGCAACGGCTACGGCGGCTGGCTCAACGATGTCACCGCATCGATGAACGAACAGGCCGGTGTCGGCTCCGTCAAGGTCAAGCCCCTTGGAGCCATCAAAGGCATAGTGAAGAAGGATGGGGCGAATGACGGCTACGACACGACCGCATACATACCCGGCACATCCTTCCTTGCGATGACGGATGCCGATGGATCCTTCAGCATCTACAACGTGCCACAGTCCGCGAAGCCATACACGATAAGGTTCACGTCCTCCGGCTACATGCCAAGGATGGTGGATGGAATCGTCCTCTATTCGGACGACGACACGGTGAACCCTGTAGCCAACGTACCCGGAACCGTCACCCTTGTGAAGAACGCAGGCAACCTCGTGTGGACGATAACGAAGACCGGGACCGGCGACCACAGCGGCACCACGGTCATGCTCACGGATGGAACCACCTCCTATACCGGCAGCACCTCCAATGACGGAAGCCTTCTGATATCCGGCATAGCGCCTGGAACGTACAACGCAACCATAACCTCAAGCGGTTTCGTCACCATGACAGTGGATGGAATTCAAATGGAAGCGGGAAGGAACACGACCATGGATTCCCTTTCTTTGGTTGCAAACGGTGGAAACATATCAGGAACGGTCTCGATCAATGGCATCGAAGACCTTTCCGGTGTTCTGATAACGGCGACGGACAATCGTGGAAGCTATTCCTATGTGGCTGCAACGGACAAGGAAGGGGCGTATCTGTTCTCAAACGTCTACCCGGGAGTCTATACTCTCGGTTTCTCCAAGGCAGGCTATGACACGATAACAAGGGAAGGGGTTTCGTCCGTTGCAGGCCAAACGACTAAAATAGACCTATCTTCCAATGAATTCATCCGTTCCACAGGAGCCGTTGCAGGCTTCGTGTCGTTGAAGGGGCAGACGTCAGCAGTAGGTACAAGGGTAGAGATCAAGAGCGTATCCTCCATAACCACTACATATTCGGCAACAGTCGATTCGAACGGCATGTTCGAGATTACAGGCGTCGAACCCGGAAACTACTATCTCGTTGCGACCAAGGACGGATTCATACCAAACCAACCAGTGCTGGTCACAGTCGAGAAGGGGAAGGTGTTCTCCGTCGACTCCATAGTCCTTGTGAACGAGAGGGTGACCGTCAAAGGCTCGGTCGTCCTCGACGGCTCTGCAAGCCATGAAGGTGTGGTGGTTCTGCTTTCCAACAAGGACTCCAACGGGGAAAGCCCATCGACAACCACGAACGAAAGGGGAGAGTACACATTCAGCGATGTGGCTCCCGGAACATACAGGATCATTGCTTCAAAGGACGGCTTCGCAACCGAGACCACTGACCACTTCGACATAGAGGCTTCCGTAGACAGGACGATAGATGCGGTTACTTTGAAGGTCGCAACCCGCTCGATGACGGGAAGGGTTCAGCTGGAGGAAAGGACCCAGCATTCAGGTGTCCTGATAACCGCCACCAACGTGGACAAAACGAGCCTCGTCTATTCCGCAATATCGAATGCGGACGGCAACTTCACCCTCGCAGGAATGGATGCAGGCAGATATGACGTCACATTCTCCTGTCAGGGATTCCTTTCCGTCACGGAATACTCTGTGGATGTGGTCAAAGGCTCCTCTCTGGCATTGGGTTCTATGAACCTTGAGCTTGCAAGGGGACGCATAGAGGGGTATGTGAAGCTTGAGGGCAGAACCGACCACAGCGGAACAAAGGTGACTCTAGTCAGTAGAAAGGACAGGACGGATGGCGTTGCATACACGGACTCCTATGGCTTCTATTCGTTGAACGTCCCATCAGGAAACTATCCCACAGGACTCTCGTTCTCGCATGAGGACTTTGAGTCGGGTGAGGATGTTCGAACGATCACTGTCCTCACTGGAAGCACCTATGGCGTCGATTCCGTCCCTGTATTAACAGCAACTGCAGTGCCGGTCATATCAGGTACCGTCGATGTGAAGGGCACCGACGACAACGGAAATGTGAATGTATCCATACAAGGTACGGACTACAGCATGGTGACGAATCAGGATGGAGCGTTCCAATTCGAACACGTTCCGATTGGAGGCTATACCTTGAAGCTTTCGAGGGAGAACGCCCCTGACGTATTCGTTCCGTTCGAGGCCAAGGCCTCCGCATCAATAGACCTGGGTTCCGTTTCGATGATTCCAAACTCGGCGACGTTGTCCGGAAAGGCGAGGTTGAAGAGCGTCGACAGCTACAGAGGAATGCTTGTGACCGTCACGTCCATAGATGGGAAGTTCATCGTATCCGGAACCACGGACGATGCAGGGTACTACTACATCAGCAACGTCCTCTCATCCGTAGACCATACGGTGACGTTCAGCAAGGAAGGCTGGGACTCGAAGTCAATCAGCGTCACAGGGCTCAAGGCCCTTGAAAGCAGAACACTGGATGACGTTGAGCTCGTGGATACGACGGCACCTATACTGAAGTCCGTGACTATCAACAACGGCTCGAACACCACGGCGGACAGGAACGTTGTCATCCATGTGGATGCAGAGGATCTTGGAAGTGGATGCAGAACAATCATAATAAGCGATTTCAATAGCTCGAATAGTATAAGCTATGCCAATGCAGTTGATTGGACTCTTGAAGGTGTCAACGGAGAGAAGACTGTCTATGTGAAGGTCATAGACCATGCTGGAAACGAGTCCAAAACACTTTCCGCTACAGTTACGCTTACAGACCAAAAGACCGAGGTCAAGGGAGTTCTCAAAGGAGACAACCTTGCATGGACGAAGGAGAGGAGTCCATATCTTGTAACGGGAAACCTCCTTGTCGAGAATGACGATGTCCTGAAGATAGAACCTGGTGTTGATGTCCAGTTCGAGGGCGCCTACTACCTGCAAGTCGAAGGAATTATTGAAGCTAAGGGAACTGAAGACGACAGAATCTCCTTCTACGGTATTGGGGCTGGCGAAGACAACTGGTATGGGATAAAAGCCTTAGGTTCCAGTGACGTTCCTCGTAGTGTATTAGACCATGTATCAATATCAGGATTGAAGAGCGGTATAATCGGATACTGTGATATAGACCATGCTGAGATATCTGCAAACGGATTTGCGATTGGAAGTTCCTTGGATCGATTCACCCTAATCCAAGTAATGTTGTTTAGGAA
>OQVT01003164.1_pt1 | contig 10582 bp, 8 predicted proteins | sample 1691561 | NCBI WGS metagenome assembly OQVT01 (sample SAMN03418260, study PRJEB22391) | human gut metagenome | biome: human-gut; feature: organic feature; material: feces | host: Homo sapiens | place: Tanzania | collected 2013-01
AACGGAAAAAGCTTTACTTTGATGCCGATGGAAAAATGCATTGTGGATGGCTTCAACTTGGTACAAAATGGTACTACATGGACAAATCTGATGGGTATATGATTCATGATACTGCCTACATCATCGACAACAAGACTTACAAGTTCAATACAGATGGAACAATGTTTACAGGATGGTGCCAAAATCAAGATGATTGGTATTATTTCTCTAAAAGTGGAGCTATGCAGAAAGGCTGGCTACAACTAGGCAACACTTGGTATTACATGGATCCAAAAAATGGTTCAATGTATCATAGCCGAACAGCAATCATTGATGGTAAATCCTATACTTTCAATAAAGACGGTACACTAAAACAATAATTGGTAAAGAAAGTAGGCGATAGAGTTTAAATTCTACCGCCCCTTATCAAACCATACGTGCCCTATTAAGGCATACGGCTTACCAATGTGAGTTACATTTTAGAAAAGACTTAAATGTTGTGATTCGACTTATTTAGTGTATGCATACTGAAAGAACCTCTTTTTACTCTGAGAAGAGGTTCTTTTCTTTTTATTGGAATCCATCAATAGAATAAAATCATCAATGTTAATTCCAGGGAAAACTATTTGAGCCTTCATATACGCACCTGTAACTAGACCCATACATTTTATGAAAAACTTGTTATCATATTTGACAGTTAATAATTTACCTTGTGCTTGTCCACCATGTTTCTTTCCGCGGCATGAGAAACTTACTCGTAGTCTTTGACGCACATAACCATCTAATTTGGTTATATCAAGAGCAGGTATGCCATGCATAACTCGCCCGCGTTCGTTAAGTAACAGTCTGATTTCTCGTGCAACTTGAAAAGGAATAAGGAAGTAATTAAACTTACCTCTTATAACTGGGTTTAAAATCTTCGTCCACTTCTCAAAGGAATGTGTACAACTTTTCTTGGTGACAGATTTAATATCACTCTTAAACTTCTTTAACGATTTTACGGATGGTCCAAACGTGTAATAGACATGTCTATTTTTAGACATTTTTAAATGGTTGAACGTAAAACCTAGGAAATCAAAGTCTTTCTCGTGAAAATCAATATCATCACTTTTATCTTTTGCCAATTCAAGGCCTAAACGTTGTAACGTTTCATGAACTATAACTTTGGCTTTTTCTAAATCTTCCTTTGTTTGACACATAACCATCGAGTCATCGGCATACCTTACGAATTCAAGGTTTGCTTTAGTTAGTTCCCAGTCAAGTTCATTCAAATAGATATTTGCTAATAGTGGAGAAATAACTCCACCTTGTTGTGTCCCACTTGCGGTTTCATATCGTATTTCATCTTCCATGTACCCTGCTTTAAGTGTTTTCCAAATCATGTCTAGTACTGTTCCATCTGACACATACTTATTGATAACCTTCATAAGTTTCTTGTGAGGTATATTGTCAAAATAGCCTTTTATATCAAAATCATAGATATATAGATATCCACTTTCTAATCTAGACACAATCTTCTTTATGGCTAACTTAACATCTCTGTTAGGTCTGAATCCACAGGAGTTATCGTGAAATACATTTTCTTCAAAGAAGGGTTCAAGTTTAGTAACCAGTGCTTGTTGCACGACCCTGTCTTTAATAGTTGGAATTCCTAAAGGTCTTAACTTTCCATTTTTCTTCGGTATATACTTTCGTCTTACTGGAGAAGGCTTGTACGTCTTTGTTCGAAGTTCATTCAAAATCAACTCTATGTTTTCATCTAAATTTTCCTCAAACATTTTGATACTGATTTTATCAATGCCGGCACATCCTTTGTTCTTCTTCACTTTACGAAAAGCTTCTGTAAGAACATCTTTGTGTAGTATCTTTCCATACACACTAAATAATTTGAATTTTAATGGTTCATTCATAATGTCTTTTCTTATCTCCTTTCCACTGTCATGTAATATCTTTTAAGGTTAATACGAATATTCTTAAAATTTGCACTTACACAACTACATCTACTCAAAGCTCACAAGGTGTTACCACTTCGCTCCATTATATTTCTATAACTTCTTCGCTACTATTAGTAACTCTGACTTCTCCGTACACTATCCGTCACTTCGCTACGCTTATAGATGGTAGTCCATTAAATACGGAGACCTCACAGGATCATCTGTGCCTTCCCTTGAACTCATGCTTCCTGCTTTCACATCCAGTATTAACAGATATCGATATAGTCATTGGTATCTATTCATAGGATTTCTGCTTTTTTCCGCAGCATCATCAATACTGAACGCCACATGTGCATTGATAGATTGGTGCCTGAGTTCTCGCTTTAACTCCCTTCACACACTCCCTCACGAGAATGCATTGAGTATGGCTTACTACCTGGCTATATCCTTAGTAGACAAAGTATTTCAACCTTGTTGGGACCGTTTTACTTCAATGACTTTTGTATAGTGTTACTAGTATCTTTTACTTTATTGTCTCTAAAATAAAACAGTTGATAATCACTGATTTGGATTATCAACTATAAGCACGACTGCCTGTCGTACAAAAAGGTTTGAAAAAATCAAACCCTACTTAAACATATTATGTCTAAAAAAGTATACGGTCGCAACCACACAGGCCAAAATAGCTACAAAGCTTGGGAACCATACAAATGGAAATGGCAGTTGTACGTTCATTCCATAAAAGCCAAAAATAATATTTGGGATAGCCATAACGATTGTGATCACAGTCAATTTATTCATGACAATATTCATATTATTCGAAATAATACTCGCAAATGTATCCATGGTACCTGCCATCGTGTTTGAATAAATATTACACATCTCAATGGCCTGATGAATTTCAATCATTACATCTTCCAACAAATCTTCATCTTCTTCATATAATTGAATCTGTTTTCCACGCATGATTTTACTTAATGTAACTTCATCTGATTTTAAGGATGTTGAAAAGTAAACCAACGACTTTTCTAAACCTAACATTTCAATCAATTCATCATTTTCTACCGATTGATGTAAACGCGTCTCTGTACGACTTGATAAACGATCGATTTGGCGTAGACAAATCAAGAATCTTTGCGAAATACGCAAAGCCAAAAGTAAAAAGAAACGTGTCTTTAAACGTGTATCCATTCCTTTTACGCGTCCTTGTGACATTTCTAAAAGACTCCAGTTTTCGTATAAGCTAATAGTCACCACATATCCTTTTAAAATAACAACACCCATTGGTAAAGTATATATGTTCGGAGGCATGGGATTTGTCTTCGTTTAAATATAAGGAGGACAAATTGTGTTAGAGTTTTTTAAAACATTTGAAGATGGAACACGTAAAATTCAAGAACCAGAACCAGGCTGTTGGATTAATGCGATTGCACCTACAGAAGAAGAAAGAAATTATTTGATTGAACAAATTGGTGTTTTACCTGAATTTGTCAAATCTTCACTGGATGAAGAAGAAAGTTCGCATATGGATTATGATGATGACTTTAGACAGTTGTTGATTATTTTTGACTATCCAAGTGCGGAAAATGAAGATGATGATTCGATTGATTCAACTTATTCCACATTGCCAATTGGTATTGTGATTTTAAAAGGATATGTAGTCACAATTAGTTTGTATGAAAACTGGTTATTATTTTTCATATGGGAGTTGCCGGGGTTGCAATTGGAACAATTATTTCACAGCTGATTTCCTGTGTGCTGGTACTGACCTGTCTGTACCGGTCGGAAGGAAGTTATCAGCTTCGTTTCTCCAAACTGAGGATCAATGGTGCCTACATGGAACAGATTTTCCAGGTGGGAGTTCCGGCGGGAATCCAGAGTACGGTCATCAATTTGTCCAATGCACTGTTGCAGTCTTCGGTTAATTCGTTTGGATCGATTGCGATGGCAGGATATACAGCAGCGAACAATATGCTTGGGTTCCTTTATATGTCAGTGAATTCGATCACCCAGGCATGTATGAGTTTTACCAGTCAGAATTATGGTTATATTTTATTAGAGCCAAAATTTAAAGGTAAAATGTATGTTGAAGGGTTATACATTCAATCAGATGATAACTTCAAATATGGGTATAATTTTAATTCGGATGTTGTTGACTTAGATAGAGATAGAAAAGCTATCAACTATTACGAATTAAGAAGATTGACGGCAGCATCTGTAGTCACAGCAGAAACTTGTTGCCCAGAGTTATTTAAAGCAATTAGTGATAGTTATACAGACGTTAAAGATATTACTGATGTATTAGATGATGCTAGTGATGATTTTTTACAACAATACAGAGATATGCTTTATGAAGAAAAAGGTTTAGAAGAAAATACTTTAGTAGCAACAGAGTCAGTGATGAGACAATTAGAACAAATGGATGTAGATATGCCAATAGTAAAAGGTACTGAGATAGAGAGTTATTTGATTGCTAAGGCTAATGATAAATTAGGATTAATATATCAAGCCAAAGAGGCTGCATCTAAAAAGAGTGATGAGGATGATGCTTGGCATTATGTTAGAAATTCTAATTGGATGTCTTTAAAGTGTTGGTTCGATAAATATTGCAAACGCATTTCTAAAGAAGGGAAAGAGCAATTTGCTTCAATAATGAATAGAATGGAACCATCAGATTTATACCACATTAAAAAGTATCTACCAGAGGGCTTCATTTGGACAGAAGAAAATTTTGATGATTTAGAAGAACAAATTAAAAACCGAACTTAATCGTTCGGTTTTTTTAACCATTCAAGGAATAATGTTCGCATTCTTTTAGAGGGAATATATACATCTATTGGTCTATTATTTCTAATAGCACTTCTATATATGAATTGAACTAATTCAGATAGTGCGAATTTATCTTCAAATTCTTTACCAACGGCAATATTGTTAAATGTAAAGAAGTTTTTAATAGTAGGTTTAAAATATCTATTGCCAATATATGCTATTGCTCTTTTGTGGCTATATTCGTTAGTGGCTCTGGAATTGATTGGAGCAAAACTCTTTGTAAAACCTTTACGCTTAATTGCACTTCTATATTCTTTAAAAGTTGTCCACAGCAGTTCTTTACTATTTGCCTTTGTATGGCTTCTAAAAAAGTTATAAATATTGTTTTGAAGTTTTATCATCTCATAACTCCTTCTCTTACGAGAAAACCACGATAAAGATAAAGATGTATTTTTATTGCCTATTTCATTTAAAGAAGCGTCGCTACATACTCTAATTAAAGATTTTGCTTTAGTATAATCGTATATCTGAGGTACAGGTGTGAGTCTATAATTTTTAACATACCATTGCGTATATGTTGTCCCAAAGTAATCAAAGTATCTTTTTTGTATTTGTCCGTCAAACATATAAGTTAGTACATATATTTCTTTGAAAGACTTAAATATCTTATATGGGAACATCCACATTAAAGATATTATTGTATTGTCTTTATCTGCGTAAGCAAAGACGTTATTCATTTTTATCATTCTTTTATATTCGTCAAAGGCACCCTGATAGTGTTCGTCATTCCATTCAGCCATATGGGTTCTAGGATGTACGGTTATCTTATTACTTAGTAATTTTAGGTCTGATTTAGATATTGGCAGTTCATCAACTACATCTGCAACCTCGTCCATAACTAAGATATAGTCTTGTAATAATTCGATAGATATAGCCTCTTCGTCAATCTTTTTAAATAATGCGTGTGTTGTTACAATATTTTCGCCTTCTCTAATTAAAGATGTCAAGTGTTCTATTTTAGTGCCTCTTTTGTCGTTAGGGGTTGGCGATACAAAGTTCTTGTTTGGGCACGCTTTTTTTATTCTCTCAACTTCACTAAGAAATGGTGTAACAAAAAGATATTTTTGTCCACTTGTGTCTTCGTTCATTTTATTTATTAGTGCCGTTGTCTTGCCAATTCCACACCCTGCATCAACCACATTGACTTTCATCTTTCATCCCTCCTTTATTAACAAATAGTTTTAAAGCTCTTACGATGTCCTCATTATTATTTAACGACATTTTATAAAGTAAGTCAAGACCATCATTTTCGTATATAAATTGTATAACCTTATTTTGACATTTAAAATTTTTACCTTGGCATTGCAAACATTTACTATTTTTAGTTTTCTTTTCACCAAAGTATCTAACTCTATCTGGATAGTAGTAGCCACATTCATTACATTTTTTCCACCTGTCTGTGTTTTTTAGTTTTAGGTCATTTTCAATACACATTACAGACCAAATATCGTAATCTTTTAAATTTGGTGGGGTGTTGATATAGAGAGGGTCTAACTCATTAGGAGCCTTTACATTAAAGAACAAACACGCTTCATAGAAGCCTTTCTCACGGGATGAATAGATATGCTTATTATCAACTCTTCTTATCTCCATATGTCTTAAGAGGTATTTAATACCATTTTCGTTTATAAACCACATTTTAATATTTCTATATGCCCCAGGTCTATTTGGGTTGTATTCAAATACTTTCATATAACGAGATATAGCACTGTCTCTAAAACTAGATACTTTGTCGTATTTACATAATATTCTTGTTAAAAAACTTTTTAGAGGGTACCATTTAATTCCTTCTTCATCAGTTAGTTGGTCTAAGACCTTTTCGCCTATATATACTTGCTGTATTGTAAACATAATTATCACCATTGTTATTCTAACATATATTTTAAGATTTGTCAAATTATTATTGACAAATTTGCATTTTTTTGTTATAATGTATATGTAAGGTAGGATAAAGAGAGGAGGTCTGTGATGACAACTATTTATGTTGATTTTGACAATACAATAGTCGAGAGTAATCAAAGAATTATTGAATTGTTAAACGAAAGATATGGTTTATCTAAAACAGAAGCAGATTTACTTGATTATGGGTACCAATCCATAGCTCCAATTACCGAAGAAGAAAAACTTGCGTTATTTGAGAGTGATGATTTTTTTAATAACTTAAAATTTAAAAGTGACTTTTTAAAAGTTTTTAATAAATACTGCGGGAAAGTAGAATTTATTGTTACTACAAAAGGCACTCCGAATAATTTATTAAAAAAAGAAGCCTGGATTAAAGAACACATCCCATATCAGGTGAAGTTTGTTGGTATAACCAATGACAGCCTAAGTAAAAAGCAAGTTGATATGTCAGACGGTATACAGATAGATGATTGCACGGCGGCTTTAGACACAAATGCTAGTTTAAAGATTTTGTATAAAGACAATCATAATTTTAGTTGGCAGTCTGATTATAGTAATACAGATATAATGGTTGTAAATAATTGGGAAGAAATAGATGAGATAATATCTTTCTATTCCACATATGATTATAAGACATTAAGTAAAAAAGGAGAGTAACAGATGAAGAAAGTAATTTTATTTAGTGGTAAAGCAGAAAATGGTAAAACTACAGCCGCTGAATTATTAAAGGATATTTTGGAGTCTGAAGGTCAAAGTGTTGTCATTACAAGATACGCTTATTACCTAAAGGATTTAGCAAAAAGATATTGTAATTGGGACGGACAAAAAGATGAGGCTGGTCGTCGTTTATTACAAGTATTAGGGACTGATATTATTAGGCAAAAATTAAACAAGCCAAATTTTCACGTTGGTAGAATTTGTGAAGATATAGAGATATGCCAAGATTGTGTGGATTATGTCTTAATTGATGATACAAGATTTGAAAATGAGATATATTATCCAAAGGCTATGTTTGGTGATAGGGTGGTAGCAATAAGAGTAATAAGAACTACGCCAGATTTTCATTCACATCTTAGTGAAGAACAACTAAATCATAGAAGTGAAACGGCATTAGATAACTTTAAGGGTTTTGACTTTGTGGTTGAAGCGAAGGATATTGATGAATTAAAGTCTGCTATGCAAGAATTAAGTAAATCTATTTAGGAGGAGTGATAACGTGACCAAAGTATTGCAAAATCAATACTATATATACAAGATACCATCCAACAAAATAACAAAGTTAAAAACGTACAGTTTTAAAGAAGCATCCAAAGATGGTTGCGTTGTCTCTATTGGTGATAATCTTGTATTAGCCAAAATTAGAGAATATTATGGGGAAAATGGTGACCACGTTTCTTTATACAATAAAGTGCAAAATATACGTAAAGAAATGAAGGAAATTAGAAAATTACCTACAAGCACAGAAAATGTTGAAGCAATTAGAAATCTTCAATCACAGTTGGATAACCTATTGTTTGTAGATGATATAGTAAATATAAAGGTAGTCACAAAAAAAGAATATAGGGAGTTGGGAAGAAAAGGCTTTGATTTAAACGGCAAACATTATGTGAGGTTTATGGTCGGTTCAGGTCAAATGCGTAGAAATACAGTAACATTCATTAACGAAGAATTGTTTGATTATATGCAAGAAAGACTTATGTGCGGTCTTAGTGGTAAAATTAAAACAATTAATTTAGCTAAATTATCTGCATATTTTGCATTATCTTTTTCATCTGTACTTTGGGTTAGAGAACCTAGGGTGTGTGTCATAAAAGATTTTGATACTGTAATACCAAATCAAAGATTGAACTGGATAAACAAAGGTGAAGATGGTAATACGGTTACGCAGATTTATAAAGATATTAAATTAAATAGTGCTGATGGACAAGGGTTAATTAGTCCAGAGATGGCTAAATTGTGGGCTGAGGATATGCACTTAAATTATGTACCTTGTTCATTCGTTGTTAGGACGGCATTTGTAAAAGGTAATCTTGTACCATTTGACTTTAAAGAATATGCCAAAGAACACGGCGTTACTACTATCAAAGATAGATATGGTACTGAGTATAATGTTGATGATGTAGATGTACTTTTATCAGAAAGTCAATTTAAGATGGCTAAGTATTATTCATCTTGGGAAGGATATTTAAGTTATCATAAAGCCTATAATTTAAAATGGGGTGTTGCTCGTTATAATAAAGAATTTGATGATGAGTATGTTCTAACTAATTATCAATATATTCAAGTGTTAAACTTAAATAAGGAAGACATAGATGGTTTAATATCATATACAACAAACTGGATAAAAAATATTTGTAGTGGTAATTTAGAATATGCCTTGACTTATAATGTGGGGGTTAAAAATCCAGCATTGAACGTTGATAGTATAATCAACTCTTGTGGTAGCACTTTTACTAAGGCAATTATTAAAAATCCAGAGATGTTGAAAGATGGGTTTGTTCAAAGAAAAATATATAATTCTATAAAAGAGAGTATAAGACAGGCGAAGATTGGTCGTATATGGGTCAAAGGTAATTATTCTTTTATGATTAGTGACCCCGTTGCTCAATGTAGAAGTGCATTAGGTTTAAGTCCTGATGGTTTATTACCAGCCAATCACGTATATGGAAATTTCTGGAATGAGAGAGGTATTTCTGGCGAGGTGTGTCTTTTAAGAAGTCCATTGACACATTATTCGGAAGTCAATGTACAAGAATTGTCTAACACAGAAGAAATGCAAAAGTGGTATAAATATATATATAGTGGTATTATTTATAATATTTATGACATTAGTGTAGTTAAACACGCAGACTCTGATTTTGATGGTGATATTTGTATGGCAACAGATAATCCGTATTTTCTTAAAGGAGCAAAAAGAGAAGAACTTCCAATTATGTATGATAAAGAAGCAGTTCCAACTCAAAAAATAACATTACCCAATCAAGTTAGATGCGACATTAAAGGACTAGATACTAAGGTTGGTCAGATAACAAATTATTCTACTAGTATGTTGGCAATGCTACCATTGTTTAAAGGTGAGAAACAGCAAGACCAAAAACAAGAAATAGAAACACGTTTAAAATTGCTTAGAGAGTTGCAAGGAGCAGAAATCGATAAAATTAAAGGAACCGCTCCACCAAACTTTCCAAAATCTTGGAGACATTGGGTGCATATCAACAAAGATGATGACGATATAACTAAAGCCGAGAAATATAAATATAATTCTATGGTTGTAAAAAAGAAACCATACTTCTTTATATATTTGTACAGCACTCTAATGAATGATTATAAGAACTACGAAAAGAATTTCAATAGCATTAGTCTTACACATTTTGGTGTGCCAATAAAAGTTTTGTTGAGAAGAAAAGACCATACGGAAGGAGAAATGAATTTACTTAGAAAGTATCGTAAATATTCTCCAGTGCTAGAAACAGATTGTGTGATGAATATCTTGTGCAAAGAAATTGAAAATGTAGAGTTCGATATTAAGTACAAGCCAAATTGTACAAGTTTATTGCCAGAGTTTGCTAATAGAACAGAAATTGATGAAGAGAAGATGGCTAAATTAGTAGAAGTATATAAAGGATATAAAGCTCAAAGAAAGTATAAAGGCATTGAGGCGTTGGTTGATAACGAAGGAATACAAGATGATGATATGAACGAAATATTGAGAGGAGTTTTATATGCCAATCGTGATGAATACAAAAACAATATGTTAGATTTATTTACATCATCTAAAGAGTTGTTTAATCATCTAGTAGTTATGTGTGAACGAAACAACTGGTCTTGCGATTGTATTTGGGACATTGTTGGTGATGATATTGTAGATATTATACCTTATGGAAATACACAAGTCGTAGTTGAGGATGCCGATGGCTTTGAATATTTGGGACGTAACT
>OQVT01003165.1_pt1 | contig 10582 bp, 12 predicted proteins | sample 1691561 | NCBI WGS metagenome assembly OQVT01 (sample SAMN03418260, study PRJEB22391) | human gut metagenome | biome: human-gut; feature: organic feature; material: feces | host: Homo sapiens | place: Tanzania | collected 2013-01
AATTCCGGTTTCTTGACAAATTCCACAATCATTTCAACAAAATCAGACATTGGCATTTTCTGAATATCTTTCTTGTCCAGAGTTGACACGCTTGCCAGCATGTCATAAATTTCAGTTTCGCAATTCGGCAAATTCGAAATCACGATTCCGGCAACGTCGAAAAACACCGACATGCCAACGGTTTCAACGTTTTCGCCAGCCTTGGAAACATCCACGTTCTGAAAGCATTCCTTAAATTCACGAATGCCGATTTTGTTCATGATTTTCAGCATTGGGAAAATATCTTTCGCGCAAAGTTCGCGGAATTCATATTTGTCACTCATTGTTCAAATCGTCCTTTCTTTTTATTAGCTTCCTGCCGGAGTAGGATAATAAATATGCCACGGGAGCGTATCAGCCTCCGGCGACAGATCAGCAAAGCATTCAAACGTAAACGTCGGAACCGCAGCTTCCTTGTTTTTACCTTCCAGTTCAAGACCAGACGTGCAAAGCGCATTATCAAAAATAATGATAATCGGCTTGCCTTCGATGGTCTTACCAACATAGCCCATGTTGGTAATGTAATCACCCGCTGCAATGCGTGCGCGTGATGTGATTTCGTTGTAACCAGTTGCCGTGGTGGAAGCGGCTTCGTCGCCGACAACCGCCATTTTCAGCACTTCCGGCGTAAGCTCGACGGGATTGATTTCCAGCGTCGCAGTCTCGCCGACCTTGACCGTCAGCCCCTTAACCTTCACAAGCGCACCGTCAACCGGAATGTCGTAGAATTCCGGCTTAATAGACAGTTTAGAGCCGCCAGAAGTCGCGCAAATAAGCGATTCCTCAAAGTTCCACGATCCGGTACTGCCGCTTCCAGCGGTAAATGTCAGACCTTTGTGAATCGTACCAGCGCCAAGCATGATGGTTTTCGGAGTGTTTTCCGTGATACCCGAAGATTTGAATTCATCCCCAAGTGCCATTTAATTCACCTTCCATTCTTTGATTGTAAGATTGATTTGAATTCTTTTTAGCTCCGCGTCACCTGTCGGAATGATTAACGCACCAGCATAAAAAACCGCAATCCCGTTTCCGTTTGGCAGAATTGCAGTTTTTGAAATATTACTTTCAATTTTTGATTTTGCCTGTTCAAGTTTAAGCCAGTTTGTTCCGGTTCCGGTCAGCAGAAAATCAATTTGCTGCATTCCGTTCTCTTCCAAAGTCAGGCTTTCCGGCTCTGTGTACTCTCCGACAAAGTACGGATCAGACACGGGAACAGTTGTCCAGCCGCCGAATTCGTAAGAAATCGAAAGGCTGTCAAGCTGTTCGGAAATATAGTTCAGTGCCGCAATGCTCATTATTTCAGACCTTTCAATTTATTGGCCAGTGCCGTTTGAAGTTTTGGTTTCACAGATTCAAAAGCACGGAAAAAGCTTCGTTGCGGTCTTTTGCCGGTCGTAGTGTGCCATTTTCCTTTAACGTCTTGATACTTCCACGGCGTTTTTCTTCCATCACCATGCAAAGCGTACTGCCCTGTACCAAATTCGTTCCAAATGGCATTTTCAAGCGGTGAGCCAATGACGGCTTCCGCTTTGTGCTCGTAAATTTTGTGATCCCAAGACCCTTTCAACTGTCCAGTGTCAACCGGCGTATTGCGCTTTACCTGTGATTCCAGTTCCCCGGCTGCTTCGTGCAAATACGCAAGGATTGCTTCATTCATTGCTTCTTTGACTTCAACCGAATAATCCTTAAATTCAAGCGCCATTCTGACCACCTGTATATTTAAGATAAATTTCCAGATGCTTATTAAGCTCCATTGGATCATCAATCAGCATAACGTCATACATCCGGGATTTAATAATCATTCGGCTGTTTTCCGCCGTGATTCTTTCATCAATCTGCACATAATCACAAATGAAAATATGTGTAGATTCCTGAATTTTTGCATCGTAACTGGAATACTTGGAATCACCGTTTGCAAGGTCAAGAAAACCGGTCAGATTGTGAACGGTCGTCCATTGCGGAACCTTTTCCCCGATCTCGTTTTTAACGGAACCGGTTTTAAGCTGCAACTGCGCCGTAAGATTTCCACCAATCGGCTTCATACTTAAAACCTCGCTCTCTCGTAAAGCTTCAAAAACGCGCACAGTTTGCGTGGAACGCCGATTGTAGTATCAATGTCAGATTCCGTGCTATCTGCTGCGTAAGTCACGGAATGGCGGGAAATTGTTTCGCTCTGGACGGCCTGTTTGCTTGCGTCACCGCTGTTCCGTTCCTCGTTTTGAATCTTCCATTTCAAAATGTTAATTGCGCCAAGTTTCACGTCAGGCGGATAATTTTTTTCTTTGGTGTTTCTGTCAATAAATTCGTTGTTTGTGTATTTACAGATAAAGGATTCAAGAGCCAGAATGCGAAATTCCAGCTCTTGATCCGGCTTATCCGTTTCCACAAACTGTCGAAGTTCGTCAACGGACACAAGCATTCAATTCACACCTTACTTCTTGAATTTCGCAACAACGACCTTGCTTTCATTGGTCAGCGCAACGCCGTAATACTTCGCCGTGGTAATCTCATGCGTCTGCGTGCGCGGCTTCCACTCGGCATCGGTCTGCACGTCCTTTTTCAGGAAAATCGTGATTGCAGGAAGTTCAGTTTCAGTGAATTCGGTTTCCGCGCTGGACGGCTCAAGCTTGATGCACGGGCAAAGATAATAACTGTTAGTCTCCGCCAGAATATAAGTGGTATCTGCCACAAGTTCCGCGATCTTCTTGTTCTCTGCGTCCCAAGTGTGACCCTGATACGTAGCAATGTTGGAAGATGTGATTTTAACCGCATTAGATTCGCTAGAAGCGACAACCTTTGCCGTAATCAGCGGAACCTTCTTGGACGGCACAATGCGCGTCTGACAAATCATGCCAATTTCGCCAGTAACCATAACGTTATTGTTATACTTATCGGCGGAAATGAAATTGGTGTCCTTGCGCAGCGTGGTAAGCTGTGCGGGATTGATAAACAGCACCTTTTCAGTAATGTCTTCTTCGTTGAAAGCGTCTACCACGTCAACGACACCGTCATACTTGATCTGCGCGGAACCGTCGCCGGAAGTCAGCGTAGCACCAAGAGCAGCCGCGAAAACATCGCCGTCAACCTTGCCAGCGATGGACTTTGCAAGCTGAATTTCGGCCTGACCTACCGGATCACCATAGCCAGAATTAATGGCTTCCTGCGTCAGACCAACAGCTTTCATTGCCTTTTTGATCGTAAACGTCTCGCTGGAAGTGGTCATTTCGGTAAGATCAACTTCCGCGCCCTCGGCAACGTCAACGGCATCGCCGATATAAGCCCACTTCGGAACAGTCTTCGTGTCACCCGGAACGCCCTGAAGCGTGGTATCAACCTTTGCATAAGGCGTGATCTTCAGCAGCGCTTCGATCTTCGCGCCGATCATGTCGCCCATGACTTCCGGATTAATCATTTTGTTCATCATTGTAACTGCCATAGTTTTTCAGTTCCTTTCGTTTAATCGTTCATGGCTTCTTTATAGCCATCGGGATTTTCTTCATAGAGTTTTGCACGTTCGGCATACGACATTTTCAGAATTCCGGATTTCGTAATTCCGTTCTTGCCGTCACCGTCTTCAAGCTTGTGTTCCTCAAACTTTTTTGAATTGGAGCTTTCAAACTGCGTCGGAAACTGCGTTTTCAAACCGGAAAGCATGTCCTTCCAGCCCTTGATGTTGTCATTTTCATCCAGTTCAAGTGCCTTACCATCTTCTTTCAGTTTGGATTCGAGCTTGAAAGTCAGATAGTCAACATCGAGCGCCTTTTCGGAAAGAAGCGCAACCTTGATCGCAGACTTGATTTTCGTTTCTTGAAGCTGTTCCTGAAGCTGCTGAACCTGTCCTTCGTAAGTGGTAATCTTGCCTTGCAGTTCCTCGTTGCCTTTGGTGCCCTTTTTCAGATCTGTAATCAATCCGTTGGCGGTTTCAAGCTCCTGTGTCTTGCCTGTCAGAAGATCGTTCAGAGCGTCATATTTGCCCTTTCCGACGTATTCCCCGGAAGCAAGGTTTGCAAGCTTGATCTGCTTATCCTTGTTCGCTTCGTTACCGTTATAGGTGTTCAGTGCCGTTTCAACCTGCTTGTAAAGCTCTTCGCCCAAAATCGTTTTCAGAAATTCCATTGTTTTCACCTTTCTTGTTTTCGTTTTTAATCGTGGTTTCTTCCACAAACAAACGGAAGTTTAAGCGTCATTCCGCAAGACAAAATGCGGTGCAGTTTAATTGTCATGAACCGTTTTGGACAACAAAAAAGACAGTCATTCGTTGACTGTCTTTTTAATCTGAAATTGTAAACAAAGCTATTCCCTTATTTTGATGCTTTGTTCAGTACGCCGTCCCAGCCACCCAACCATAATAAAAACACACGCCGTGCGTTCTAACGCACGATAAACGCATTAAAAACACACGGCGTGTGTTTTTAGGCATAGAAAAAGCACCGTGCGGATGCATGGTGCTTTAATACATCATATCCTCGTCATATTTGACTTTGCCAGTTCGGTATTTCTCTTGAAGCAGATTTTTACCCGATTTCAGGCTTTCTGCGATTGCGGCTTTGAACTCATCAACGCTTTCGTCAGCCTTGATCTCGTATGAATCACCACCAATGTCAAGCAGCAGGGAGTCACCTGATGGCTCGTCAATCCTGAATGCGCAATCGAATTTGTCTTTAAAATCTCTCATAAATGAAAATCCTTCAGCGGAAAAAACAAAATCAACAATCATCAAATCACCCTCTTCAACATTTTTTCAAATTCAGCAAGAGCATTCGGGAAATACTGCTTCATAAGTGCATATTTGTCGCTATCAAATGACGCTTCAAACATATGTGCGAACGCTTCTTTTTCCAGCGCTCCCGGATTTGTCCAGTACGATCTTGCGTGTCCATACATTCCACTACATTTGCCTTTTGAAATGCCATCCAGCAAATCAGACAGTGAATGCTTTTCATGCCCAAGCAGTTCAAGCGAAATTGCATTGTAAGCATCTGCGGCTTTCATTTTATGCTGCTTTTTATACGTTTTCACATATTCTTTGAAATCAGATTGTAACAACGCCCCAAAAGTTTGACTGGTAGTTGATAAATAATCATAGTTTGAAGCACCGGCAGCCATGAAGTCAATAAAGTGACCGTGTTCATGGAAGAAAGTTGCACCAGCGCCGCGTTTGTTCTGTAAGTCATCAGCAAAGTTCATATTAATCTTTTGCGTGGCTGGATTAAAGTGAGCCGTACCGGTAAAGGCAGCATCAGCGACAGAATCAGAAGGAACTAATTTATTGAAAGCTTTTTGCGCGTCAGTTGAACCATGGGAATATCGCTGATTCAATACATCTTTATAGGACTGGTTCATTCCAGTTTGTTTGCTTATGATCCCATCAAAAACGCTACTATCGCTTTTAATAACGCCATTATATTCCGGTTCTGCTGCGGCTGCAAGATATTTTTGCTTGAAATCTTCAAAACTATCAGTCTTATCGAGCCCAAAGAATTCTGCACGAGCTTTCAACATTTGAAGTTCATCATCGTCTAATGCCCATTTCGCACGCTGCAAACACGCGCACCGACAGTTGATTACTTCGGCGGCGCTCCCGGCAGAATCGCCCGGATACATCAATCCGTTTGAAAAAGTGTCGTCAATTTCTCGAATTTCTCCGTCAACCCTCGCGTGTGATTTGCGCGTTCTTCGATCCATTGCGGCATCCCATTGTTTTACAACATCCGCACCCGCGTCTTTCGCTTTGACCTGTGCATCATGTGTTGCTGCGTTTGTGATTCGGTGTCCCTCAGTTCGAGCGATTCTATAAGCATCATACATTGCGCCGCCGTTTACTTTGGAGTAATCGCCGATCATGCCACGTTCAATATTTCGCGCAATTTCAGCGTAACTCGAACCTTGCGCCATGCCACGCGAAATGTTGTTTGCAACACGCTTTTTAAGCAAATTTACATCTTCACCAAGATAATCGTAAAACGCATCGACAAGCGGCGCTTCATTTTGCACCGCTCGAACAACTAAATCCTGATTAAGAGGGAAGAGCAGGGGAATGCCTTGACCGTGAAGATCGTACATTGTGCCAATAAAACCATTCTCGTAACAATTCGCAAGATAGTCGGAAATGGTAGTGTATTGGTTGCTTGCAAGAGTGTCCAGAATGCCGTTTATTTGCGTTTTCAGGGCTTTTTGATAGTTCAGTTGATAAACAATGCTCTGCAAGTTCTCAATATCTGTACGCCCCATAAGAGCGGCAATATGATCGTTTACATCGTCAAGGGCTTTTTTGTAAATGCCTTGCAGCTTTTTTAGAACCGCTTTTTCATTGTCAAGTTGGAGTTGAAGAAGTTCCTTCTGTCGTTTGTTCATCCACCGTCACCCCGTTCAAAACGGTCTGAGCATCACCAAGATCGTCTGTCGGCAGCTTGCTTTTGATTTCGTTATAATCAATATCCAATACCTCGCAAATGTTCTGCACAACCAGTTCATTTCCAAGCGTGGATTCCAGTCCAAGCAGCGTATTGATTTTGACTTGTTGCGCCTGTGCGTCGTACTGTTCGATCTGCGCATTATCAAGCGCGTTCGTCATGATTTCGCGCTTAAAATCAAAATAAACGTCTTTGCTCTGGAAATCCGTACCTTCTTCGTCGTTGATTTCTTGAAGAACAACTTTCAAAATCTTCCGCAAGAATTGCTTCAAACGAATTTCAAGCTTGTTGCACTTCAAATCCAGCAGCGCATAACGGCTTTTAATCACAATGTTTGTAATGTTGCCGTCCCCGATCTGCGCAGAATTAAAGCCCATGCCGAACCGATAAACGTTCTTTTCATCAAGTTCAAGCTTGACCTTTCGCGCATCATACGGAACATCAACTGTCTTGAAATCAACGTCACCGCCGCTGTCACCATTAACACCAATGTGTTTCTTGGTTTTGACGTTCTGCATCAGTTCTTCCAGATTGTCACCCTGAAAGCCCTTGACCACAACCAGATATTCAGACGCATCTTGCAGATTGTTCGACAGTCCGCAAGACATTAGATCATAATCGTCAATGATGGATTTGATCGGTTTCAGGCCGGAAAACTGCTTCTTGCAATTGTCCAGACGAAAAAACGGGATATATCCAAGCCCTTCGTAATAGGTGTTGTCGTCATTATCCTTTTTGTAAATGACGTGCGGACGCGGATTGTATTTCCCGTTTTCGGGATCGTTTTCATCAAGGATCAGCTTCCCGTCTTCAATCTGTGTGTAATACCAAGTCTGTTCATCGTCCCACACTTGGATTCTTTTCACACGTCTTCTGTCCTTGTCAATCCGTTCGATGTACCAATAGATGTAATAATTGCGTTTATCGCTTGAAAATTTACTTTCAATTTCAATAACGCCCATCGAATCAGCACACTGAAATGCAAGCTTTCCTTCGCTGTTTTTATAGGCATACATATATTCAAAGCCTTTGGAAACAGCGCCGGTCATAACGTCATAAAGCTCCGATACGAAATCTTCATTTTCATTGAAATACTCATCAAGGAACGATTGAAGTTCCGGCAAGTCAGACTTTACGAAGCAATTACCGGAAAGCATATACTGCACTTCTTGATCTACAAGTTCAGTAAAAAACGGATGTGAGATTTTGATATTGGAACGTGTCGTGTCCTCTATCAAATCTCCATCCGCATTGTAATAATACAGTTTGTAATTTTTAATGTCGTGATCGCCCTCGTAGTATCTAAGACCAACAAGGGCGTTCCGTTTCTTTTCCGAAGTTGCATCTTCTTCGATAAATCTCAAAATTTCGGCTTCGGTCAGCATGTATTCACCTTCTTACTTATTCAGTTACTTCCACCGCCGATGCTGTGCAGCATGACGCCGCCCGGCTTCTGCGCCGCAGTGCCACGCCGTGTCGCCCTCGCGCACGGACTGCATCACGCCGTGCTCGTCGCAAAAATAGTGTGTGCTGGCCTGCAGTCCGCCCACGCGGTGGTAGTAATCGCAGTTGTTGCGCGCGGTGTCGCCGTTGTTTGCCGTGTAGTGCATCACAATGTACCGCACCGGCTGCGTGCGCCCGACGCGGTAATTTGACGGATCGCAAGAAACAAATTCCATTTGCTGTTACCCCCTTCATTTTGGTGTCAGCGTCGCCGTCAGCGTTGTCTGCCCGCCGATGGTGTTAATTATCATATACATATACCTTGCTGTTGTCACCGATCATGCCACAAGAAAAACGGATGTACGCCAAACCGGAAACGCCTGTCGGCTTGAAGGTTTTGATGTAATTTCCACTATTATCCGTAGTACCTGCTCCGATTGATGCAGTACGAAAAACGTCGTGAGCCTGATACTGGTTTTTTGCAATGCGTGTGAACGTGCTATCATAAAAATGTATAGTGTAAAGGCTGTTACCAACGCTAGGAGCCGCCGGAAGCTCAATGCCCTCAAACTCTATTGTCTGGGTGCTAATCATTGGGATAAAGCCGGAACAATAAACGCCTGACGCAGCAAACTCGTGGCCACCGCTATTAAGACGATATCCAGACTTGTACCCCGTTCCGCCGTTGTATAGAGTACCGTCAGATGAGACGGACTTCCGCAATACATCTGTTCGGCTCACCACGGCTGCCGCAGTGATTACAACATTCCCGGTCACCGCAGGGATAGAAACAGTGCCTGTGTCTCCACTGTAAACGCTATCCGTAATATCTATTCCGCCCATAGTGACAGTCACGGAAGACAGAGCGTACCCGGAATTTGCGGATAGTGTGGTGGTGTAACTATCGCCATCGTTGACAATAGATGCTGTATTGCTGGATGCCGTATTGGTCAGAGCATAGGTGACAGACCTGGCATTTGAAATGGCACTTGCGGTTATAACGATGTCTCCGGTCACAACTGGTATGGTGATAGCTCCGGTATTGCTGTCATACGCGGCGGTAGTAATATCTATTCCGCCCATCGTCACCGTAACGGATGCAAGCGTAAATCCGCTAGATGCCGACAGTGTAGCAGTATAACTGCCGCCGTTTTCGACCGTGGACGCGGCATTACCGGAGGAAACGTTGGTCATGTTGTAAGTAACAGCATTCGTGTAACCGATATCTTCCGGCGTGCCGACAATCATTGCTTTGCGGTATCGATTGATGAGAGATGCTTGGATACCCATCAGCCTGCACCATGCCACAGTTTTATCACTCAATGTATCACCGGGCAGGCTATTGATATAGTTTCTCAACGCGACCCAATTACTATCGGTGCGCGGACGATAATAACTGCCCTGATAATAAAAAGTTGTCAGCTCGAAATCCTTGTCACAGTCTCTCCCTGCCACGCCTAGCAGGGCCTCCAAGACCATGCAGATTGTGCCTGTACGGTCTGCCCCCGCCTGACAGTGGATGTAAGTTGGGATCCCATGCGCAATGTTCTCCATAATCTTAGTTATCATTGTTTTTGTCTGAGACGCATAAATCCCGGTCGGATTGATGATATCCGTGTAGCTTGCATCACTGTACGGGTAGTGGATATACTCTACATCTCCACCAAGTGGCGATGATGAAATTCCTGTGACCTGAGCATCTGTCCGTAGGTCTATCTCACATCGGATTTTGCAGATATCCCGTAGATAATGGATACCAGTGCTGTTGATGAGACTATATACCGCCTCGCTCCCGGAGCTATAAAAGGATAACTGCGCGCCGCGATAGACCATTCCATATTTAACCGTCCCCCCGTCGCAAGGCCATCCCCCGATATCTCTAAAATTATGGACGCTATTGGGTACATGGATCATCCGCACCTGTCCGCTGCCTTTGATCCGAAAAAGGCCGGTAACTGCCCCATCACCGTTTCGGATAAGGCAGATGTGCCAGTGTCCAGGGACAATGTTCTTTAAAACATTACGTCCGGCCGTGACTGCCTCGCTCCAGCCAATACCGGTGTCCTCGTCCATGATCTGTGCCACTCCGTCAGATGCAACGGGAACATCCACACCGTCCGGCCGCTCCCATGTTGTTTGTGTGCCGTCTTTGTAGCTGCCGACAACTGTTACAGTGGCAAAATCCGCATCGGTGTAGCCCATTGCCGCAGCCATATACTCGGTTACCTTTTCATTTTGCTGCTGAAACGCTATTAAATCCTCATCCAATCCAGATATTGCTTCGATTGCCGCCGCCATCTCAGAGATCTTGTAAGTCTCCGTCCCGCCGGTCTTTTCGCGGATGGCGTCGGCGATGTCCTGCACGGCGGCTTCTTCGTAGAGCTTTTTCATCAGTAGCTCACCTCCGTGCCGTCGGCGATCGTCACGGTCTGCGCCGTGCTGCCGTCATACGTAATGCTCGTGCCGCCGATGTTGATCGTCAGCGCATTCGGGTTTTTCAGGGCTTCCGGCACAGTGGGGATTTGCGCAATGATTCTCTGCACCGCAACTTGGAATGCGCCGTACTGCACCAAGTCCGTGGTGTGTTCTGGTTTGTCTACCTTATCTTCCGTCACCTGCCCGGTGATGCCGTCGATTACTGCCTTGTTAGCGTGTGCGTGGCGGGCGGCGGTGTTGGCAGTGATGGC
>OQVT01003166.1_pt1 | contig 10581 bp, 20 predicted proteins | sample 1691561 | NCBI WGS metagenome assembly OQVT01 (sample SAMN03418260, study PRJEB22391) | human gut metagenome | biome: human-gut; feature: organic feature; material: feces | host: Homo sapiens | place: Tanzania | collected 2013-01
AGATGGAAGAAAAAGACATAAAAAAACAGGCGAGCGAAGGGATGGTCATAAAGCCGGGGAAGTGATCCGGATTAAAAATTCCAATAACGAGCGTGTGGATATCACTGCCTATAAGCTGAATATGAGTGCACTGGATACCGCATATGAAACGTTGAACAGCCAGACAATGGAACTCACCTCGTTTTCAGACCGGAAGATCACAGGTACGATCGATGTGGAAAAAGCGGGGAATCTCGTATTTTCGATTGCAAGGGAAGATGGCTGGACGGTGTATGTGGATGGAAAAGAGACAGAGCCTGAAACATTTGCTGAGGCGTTTATCAGTGTGCCGTTGACGGAGGGAAAACATGACATAGAACTTATTTATACAACACCCGGACTGAAGACTGGCGCCATGATAAGTCTTGGCTGTCTGGTTCTTTTCCTGCTCTCTGCCTTTTGGAGAGGAAAACAGGAAAAGAATATTGTTGTATCGGAAAGCCTGTGTTAAAATAAGCTTATCTTTACAGAAGCAATATAGAAGAAAGTGATTAAGAGACAGGAAAGAGGTAACAGATGTTAGAGACAGGTATCAAAGGAGAAGCAAAAGAGGTAGTATCAGAGAGCAATTCAGCGCAGGCAATGAAAAGCGGTGAGCTGAAGGTATATGCAACACCTTCCATGATCGCATTGATGGAGCAGGCTGCCTACAAGAGCGTTGCTCCAGAGCTTGAGGAGGGAAAAGGAACCGTCGGAACGCTGATGAATGTATCCCATATCTCAGCAACACCGCTTGGAATGGAAGTGACAGCCAAGAGTGAACTGGTAGAGATCGACCGCAAGAGACTGGTATTTAAAGTGGAAGCGTTTGATGAGCGCGGCAAGATCGGTGAGGGAACGCATGAACGTTTTGTGATCGACAATGAAAAATTTCAGGAAAAAGCCAATAACAAATAAATTTTTTCCTAAGACACCATAAAAGTACGGTTTATTGGACAGTAAATAAGATACACTCTTTTCAACTTGAGAGAACGTAAAAAGGTTGAAAGGAGTGTTTTTTTATGAAGGGATATGTGATCGAAGCAGGCTATATGGGATATGTGGACGGAGCGTACATGCTTTTTGCAGATGAAGAAGATTATCAGGAATATTTTAGAGAGTGGCATTGAAATAAAACTACCGCAGTGATAAGATAGTCACAGACAGCTATTGAAGATAAATAGAAAGGTAGTGACAGATCATGGCTGGAAAAGAGATACGGATTTATGGGGAAGATGAGAGCGCGATCAAGATCCGCCCTTATGAGCATCACGCAAAGTATTATGAGACAGACCAGATGGGAATTATCCATCATTCCAACTATATTAAATGGATGGAAGAGGCAAGGATGGATTTGATGGAACAGATCGGACTTAGTTATAAGCAGATGGAAGAGATGGAGATCATCAGTCCGGTATTGTCGGTGTCCTGTGAGTACCACAGTATGGTTCATTTTGATGACACGGTGGTGATCGAGACGAAGATCACAAAGTATAACGGAATCAAGATGGATGTGGAATACCGGATGACAGACAAAGAGACCGGGGAGCTGCGCACAACGGCAAAGAGTTCCCATTGCTTTTTGAACCGTTCCGGCAGACCGATTTCCTTAAAGAGGTCTTATCCGGAGATCGACACGAAGTTTTTTGAGTTCGCAGATGAGAATTAAGAGTGATAATCGTTACTGGAACGAGATACGAGTGAACAGTAACTGATAATATGCCATACAGGCATAAATGAGACATAGAGAGAGGAAGAAAAATGATACCAGAGAGATTAACTGCGCTTCGCGAAGAGATGAAACGCAGAAGCATTGATATTTACGTAGTTCCAACCGCTGATTTTCATGAGTCAGAGTATGTGGGGGAGCATTTTAAGGCGAGAAAGTTTATTACAGGATTTACCGGTTCCGCAGGAACGGCAGTCATCACGTTAAAAGAGGCAGGACTTTGGACAGACGGCCGCTATTTTGTGCAGGCTGAGAAACAGTTAGAGGGAAGCACTGTCACGTTATACCGTATGGCAGAGGAAGGTGTACCTACCGTAGAAGAATTTGTAAAAGACAAACTGCCACAGGGCGGCTGCATCGGTTTTGACGGAAGAACCGTAAACGGTGCCTGGGGTGAAAAGTTTGTGGCAATCGCAGAGGAAAAGAAAGGTTCTCTTTTTGTAGGGGAAGATCTGATCAATCTGATCTGGACAGACAGACCGGAGTTATCCAAAGCACCATTATTTATACTGGAAGAAAAATATTCCGGAAAGAGCACCGCTGAGAAGATCAAAGATGTGCGTGCAAAGATGGCAGAGGAAGGTGCAGATGTCCACATTCTTACGAGCCTTTGCGATATTGCATGGCTTTTGAATATCCGTGGCGGTGATATCCAGAGCGTTCCGGTAGTATTGTCCTACCTTGTTCTGACCAGGGATCAGTGTATCTGGTTTTTACAGGAAGAAGTGGTGGATGATACCATCCGCGCTTATCTGAAGGAAAATCATATCGAGACAAGACCATACGATGATATTTACACTTATGTTCCAACCATTCCGGAGAGTGCCGTGGTTCTGATGAACAAGAGCAGTGTCAATTATCGTATCTGCAGTGAATTAAATAAGAACATTCAGGTTATAAATAAACCAAACCCTACCGAGTTGATGAAGGCGATCAAGAATCCGGTTGAGGTGGATAACACCCGCCTTGCACATGTCAAAGACGGTGTGGCAGTGACAAAGTTCATGTACTGGCTGAAAACAAATATCGGCAAAATCCCAATGACAGAGATTTCTGCGTCCGATTATCTGGAGGCAAGAAGAAGAGAGCAGGAGAACTTTATTGATTTAAGCTTTACGACCATCAGTGCCTACGGTGCAAATGCAGCGATGATGCACTATTCTGCAACACCGGAATCCAATACCGAATTAAAACCGGAAGGCTTTTTACTGGTAGACTCCGGCGGACATTATTATGAGGGAACAACCGATATCACGAGAACCTTTGTGTTAGGACCGATCAGCGATGAGATGAAACAGCATTTCACAGCAGTATGCCGTTCCAATATGAAGCTTGCCAATGCGAAGTTTTTATATGGTGCATGCGGTCTGAATCTGGATATTCTCGCACGAGGTCCACTGTGGGATATGGGAATTGACTACAAATGTGGTACAGGACACGGCGTTGGTTATATCTTAAATGTACATGAAGGACCAAATGGTTTCCGCTGGAAGATCGTGCCGGAACGCCATGACAGTGGTGTGCTGGAAGAGGGTATGATCACAACCGATGAACCGGGTGTATATCTGGAAGGAAAGTATGGTATCCGTACGGAGAATGAACTGGTCTGCCATAAAGCAGAGAAGAATGAATATGGTCAGTTCATGGAATTTGAGAACATCACTTACGCACCGATCGATCTGGATGGAATTGATCCAGAGCAGATGAGTCCGCGTGAGAAGCGGATGTTAAATGATTATCATAAGAAGGTATACGAAGTACTCTCTCCTTACATGACAGAGGAAGAGAACGAGTGGCTGAAGAAGTATACCCGCGCAATTTAATCAATCACAGGATGGGACTGTCGCATGCGGCAGCCCCTTTACTGCTTTTTTATGAGCAGTGAAAAAATAAGAAGGAGACACAAAGTTTATGAGTGAAAAGCTGGTACTGATCGATGGACACAGCATTTTAAACCGGGCTTTTTTCGGAATCCCGGATCTTGTTGGCAAAACGACCGTATTTGATTCAGATGTTCTTTGCGCAGCATCTAATCACATGACAAGAATAACCGTAAAAGAGGGTGTAAATCCGTATTACGTTGCAGCATTCTTTAATGTGCTGCTCAGCATTGGCTACTGGAAGCTGCTTTGCACGAATTTCAACAATCAAGCTGGTGTCAATACGGATACGCTGAAAAGGGTAAAGATCCCGCTCTGCCATAGCAATCAGGCTGCGGATGGTCCGTTCGAAGTTCAGCGTCTTAACGTCATCAACTGTACACGGTACAACACTGTTATCACTTAGCCGTTTCTTCAACTTTCTGCACCTCTTTCGCTGTATCTTCGACGTACATCAGTTCACTCTTGAAGTCTTCCATGATGTCTTCAATAGGATCGTCAAGCTCTCTGTTCTTCAGCATATCGCAATACTTGTCTACAACAAGCATATAGTGCCTACCGAGCAAGCGCAGTACGTCTCGTTTCAGGTTAATGTTCATTGCGGTTACCTACCCTGCGGTTACCTACCCACAGATTTCCTTCGTTATCAAGTTCATGTTGAATCATCTCCCGCACGGTGTCCTCACCGAGCAGTTGTTTGCTTACCTTAAAATACCGCTGTCCACTCTTACCGTTCAGCACTTCGTCTACAGTGTGTGCGTTCTCAAAGACAATGATAGACCGGATCAGCTGTCTGCACCAGTAGGCAGGATCTTTATCGTTTATTCTCGTCAGCATAATTAGACTCCTTCATCATTGTAGGATGTAATACTTCGTCAAAGCGTTCACTCAGTGCACCGAATACAGTGTTCGTTGCAAGTTTGATCTTCAAGTCTGCACCTTCCAACATCTGCCGATACTGCTCGACAAACGGATGGTCTGACTTCAGGTTGCTTATCTTATCCCGCAGTGCAGCGTGCAGCGCTTGCAGTTCGTTAATATTGAACGCTACACTAATGTAGTCTTTACTCATACGTTATCCCTCCAATCCGTTCGCAATATCAAACAGTGTCTTCCATACCTCCAGTAGATCATGCACCTTCTTCTCAAGGTAGTTACTGTCCGACTCGTACTGTTCATCGTCCTTATTCAACTTGTTGTACTCGTCTATACAGTCATTAATGTAATACTGTAAGGATTTAAGCAGCAGATATGCTTTCCGTGTATCTTTCATAAAGTCATCATAGGGAGTCATACTGATGTATTGTTTATTGTTCTGCATTATTATTCCTCCATATCTTCACCAAGCACCTCATCAAGCACCTCATCAAGTGCGTCTAACACCAACTTATACGTTGACCCCATACAGTTTGCTACTGCATCTGCGATATATCCGCTATGTTGCAGCAATACTGCACACTCCTCGTCAGTGAAATGCTGTTGTTGCATACAATCATTCAGTGTTTCAATGAAGCAGATCAACTCTGCAAGTGCATAGATGCGTTCCCTCTTATACTTCAAGATGTTATGACGCATCATCTGATACTCCTCGTCCCATGCAGAGAGTAGCTTTTCCCGCACACTATCATCATTCAGCATCCTTCATCACCTCGTTTCTAATAGTTATCCACTGTTCAGCAGTGAACGCGTCACCACACTTGTCCTTCAGTGGACAATCGTTACAATAGCAGGCAGTACACTCACACTCGAATTCTGTAGCAGTGTCAAACGTGTCAGCAGTGTAGATTGTATTACGGAAAGCCTGCTCGATACCTTCCCATGTGGTCTGTTTGGCAGCATTAGGCTTTGACTCACCGTGTGTGATCATTGTGCTTACCTCCACGCAGTTACTTTACCGTAACGACAGGGTTCAGTTCGCTCTCATCCTTCACCCTACAAGCCATCACCAGAGCGTAACCGTACTTCGTCCGGAACGTCATGCAGCGGCAGTATCTCTGCTGTGTACGCTGATCTACAGTGTAGTGCAGTGTGACAAGCTCGTCACGGTACTTCATCGCACGGAACGCACGCTTCAGTACCTTCGGGTCAAAGAATGCATCGTCTGCAAGTTTGCAGAAGTTGTTTCCACAATGATAGTGTGTACGCTCTGTAGATACATCATATACGCTCACATTGTCCCGCGTCTCATTATTGTGAATCAATTTGCCCACATCGAACTCCTTGCCTGTACTCCACAGCGGCTCCTGCAGTACAAGCAGTGTGGTATCACTTAACACTACGTTGTGCTTGTCACCGAACAGATGTCTGTCACAGGTCATGTATGACGGTCGCTGGTTGAGGATCGTATCGATCGCTTTAAGCTGGTCTTTTGTGTACATTGCAGTCATCCGAACATCACCTCCGAAAACAGACCCAGCTGCAAGATAACATCAGCCACGTCTGCGTCAATCATACAAGTATCCAGCTTGCCGTCACCGTGCCAGTTGTACTCCGGATAGTAGTCCTTTTCAATTGCATCCTTAATACCATCCAAGAGCATTTTCAGTGTCAGGTCATACCGCAAGCCGCAGTTGTCACTGTCTACAAACTGTAGAATCCCGCCATCCTGCAGAATCTGTTCCAGTACCTCCTCAAAAGACGAACCCTCGCCTACTTCCTCTTTTGCAATACGATACGCTTCACGGTCATAGCCGATCGTACAGTACCACCCCCGGCAATCCAATGCAGACAGAATATCCACAATGTCCTCGCGTGTTACTTCGTAATCTTTCTTTACTTGAATAATCATTATTATACTCCTTTACTTTACGGACAGACTGCCTTCCAGTGGGTACGTTCCACCAGTACCTATATTATATCATACCGTCCGACAGTCTGTCAATATGTTTATTTGTTAACTTTGTTTGGAATAGTGTGGACTATATAGTACTCACCGACAACCACCCATAGCTTATATAGTAGATACGGAGAGCCACCCACGCGGGGTGATATGCACGTCAGTGATCACTTCAAGCCCGTTCTTACAGTTAGTGACAAGCAGCGCAATGTCAGCTTTGGACGCTTTGTGACCGTTGATGTAGATGGTCATACAATACACCTCTCTCTTATTGTATACGTGGGCGCAGTATGTATCAGACCCACGCCGGAGTACGCTTACTGTCCGGCAGTGATTCCAGCCAGCTAAGTACTTCCTCCGGTACACGCTCTGCACGCCATCTGCCGCCCCACGTGTAGCCACAGACAGGGCAGGATTTAGTCAGGATACCGTCAGGGTGCTTGTCACCCCACTTAGTATCTGACTCCATTGGGTACAGCTCTCTCGCGTATTTCGTGTACTCTTTGTACAGCTCGTAACCTGCAGGAGCACTGTCCTTGTAGGTTGTAACAAAGTACTTGCTGCCCAGCAGTGTACGCTGACTCTCGGACAGCTGTACGCTATCGCCAGCCATGAGCATCTTGTGGATACTCTCCTTGAGTCTGTCACGTCTCTTGCGTGTATCATCAGTCATCTTGTACTCGTACAGCTTGCACAGTTTACCGCCGTCCCAGTCGCGCTGATGCTCACAGTAGGGCAGCATATCATTCATGTGCCACCGCTGCCAGATATCAAGCAGCTTGTACAGACTGTCAGCAGTCCAGCCTTCGTTGGCTACGCCCTGCCGCAGCTCGTCATAGCACTGACCAGCTGCGTAGGCGTCACCGTTACTACGCGGACCGACTACACCAACGATGTGCAGTACTGTAATAGTATCTACAGTACCGTCCAACAGAGTACACTGTTTCTCTTCAGTGTAGATGCGACAGTACACCTGTTTAGGCACTGCGCCGCCGACATCAACTGTACAGGGGTTGATTATTTTGTTCATGGTTACTTATCTCCTTATATATTATATGTAGCTTACTGCTCTCACTATTACCGCTCTCTGGACTCCCACACCTTACGCTTACCAAACTGATCCGCGAACAGCTTACACTGGCAGACAATAGCACCGTCCTGCGCAGTAGCAATGAAGCTGATGTAGTCAACCAAACTGTTAGGTGTCTCAGCTACAGGTCTATTCATATATTCAAGCCATGCGGACAGCTCTTTACGGAATCTATCGATCTCACTGCACAGCAGTGACATAGTACCGGTATGGTTCTCGATCTTACCTGCAGCAGTATTCCACACGATACTAACAGTAGGCTGTACAGGCTGCAGTGTATCTTCGCTGGATGTATCTGTATGTGTATCAGTAGGCTGTACCGTGTCCTCAGTATGCTCCTCAGTAGGCTCCTCAGTAAGCTCTACCGTCTCCTCCGCACTGTCCTCCGCACACTGCAGTATCTGCTTCTCTGTCCGTGTATCCCTCTCCCCAGTCTGCTCGTACCACCACTGCTGCCACTCTGCTACTGTACGCGGCTCTTCAATACTATTATCACCACACTTGCCGTTGCTTACACAGAACGGGCAGTGCTTGCAGGGCAATGTGCCACATGAAAACTCCTCGTTGCCGTACTTCGCCGCAAGCTCCAATGTGCGCTCATACGCCTCGCGTACTTCTTCAATGTGATCCATATATAATCTCCTCTCCATTATATGTGTTATCTCTCTACAGTATCCAAGTACCTATCCATCACATCGCTCCACTCCTCGTCACTGTGCTCTATACTGCACCACGTGTCGTACAGGTCATCCAACAGGTACTCTACTGCAAGCAGCCTGTCCATATCCTCCTCGCAGTACAGACTGCCTCCAATGAGGATACAGTAGTCACCCAGTGCCGGATCGTCTCTCACTTCACCGCCGTCTACAGTCTGCAGTATGTCCGCTGCGGGCTGTACCCTATAGCTGACCCTCACCGCAAGACTGCCTCCCTGCAAGATGGTGTCACAGTACCAGCGGAACTCTTTGTGGAGTTTAGCCTGCAATAGGCTTAATTTGGACTGCAATGCAGCAAGTGGGTCTGCCTTGTCTGTAGTATGCTCTACAGTGACCTCTGTCGTAGCAAGTGTGGACTCGGCAGCAGTGGCAGGTGTATCTACCCCGTCCGTATGTTTTTTCTCGCTCATAATAGCCTCTCAATAGCCTCCTATGTTTATTATTGACCCCGCAATAGACCGCAATAGCCCACCAATAGCCACCAATAGCCCACCAATGCAACTGTCCCCGGATACGGCTGTTTTTGTGCATATTGCACTACTGGAAGAAAATGTAATGAACTCAATGTTTCCTGATTGTGTAAGATATGTACAGCTCAGATTTATATCAATAATGTACTTGTGCTCTGTAAGTGTGTACAGAATATGTACAGTATACAGAATGTGTGAACAACCAGGTACCTCGTGAGATATGTCCAAGTGGTGTCGATTGTTTGATACTACGGCTATAGTATCTTAACGGTTCAGTCATGAATGTACAAGGTGTACAATCAGACCTCAATACACCCTCTGTGCAGTTGTGCAACATTTTAGTTTTTCTTCAGAATAGTTAATTTATTTTAGACTAAAATTTTTACAATCAGACCTCTAATATATCTTTACTTTTACTCTCTCTTACCTCCTCTCTTCTCCTACCTACTCTCTTATACTTTTTTTCTTACTAAGATTAGTATAGTAAAAAAATTTAAAAAATTAGGTGTTTTTTTCTTATAGAAAAAATAGGCCTTTTTTTTGTGCATCTTGCTATTTAGCACTCTGGTACAGCTCCCTCTGTCGGATCTGCAGGATAGTCGGTACCGTATAACTCTTTGTAGAGTACACAAGCCTTGAGGTACTCATTGCCGAAATAGTCTCTTGCGGAACAATCTGGTACTGAACGGTACAATGAAAGTGTCTGTTCACATCTTGCATCTACTGCTAAACCGATAGTTAGCGTTTCATCCTCTGTAAAACTGTACTCTCCTGTAATTGCGTTACGTTTCATTATGTTCTCCTTATTCTGCGGGCTACCGCCCGTACTTATTGGTGCTTTGAAGGGGCGGATTTTTAGAATTAGACTAATTATACTATCCGCTCCCGTGTTCGGTGCCTATGGTGTGCTTTACTTCACCTCCGACAGCGGCATTCTGTAGATGTTATCCTTGGTGATTACGTAGAAGTCTGTATCCGTGGTGAATGCGGCGGTGAACGCGCTACTGTTGTGCCCTACAATGCGCAGACTGTAGCCGTCAAACTCACGCATGATGTCCTCGCAACGCTCAAACGCGCGAACCTTGTATACAGAGGGCCTGCTGTACGCTTTGTAGATAGTGTTCTCTGTACTGTTGAGCCACTTTTGGTAGTAGTCGTTGAGGTCTTTCTGTTTTGCTGTGTACATATTGTATATTCTCCTTCCTACTTCGGTGCCTATGGGTTATACATGAAGCTAAACAATTGAGGGAGCGGTTGCCCCCTCTTGTTGTTACATACTTGCCAGCTGTGCCTGGAGCTTTTGCAGCTGCTCCAGCTGTTTCTTGATCTGTTGTTCCAGCGCGTACTTCGGGCTGTTCATGCGGTCGATAGCTGCAGCCCGCAGGCTGTCATACTGCTTGCGCTCCTCTTCGGTCAGCACGTCGTACCAGTACGGCAAGCGGTCTGTTTTGGTGCGCGATGTTGCCGGGTCTGCTGCCTGTGCGTAGCCGTAGCGCGGTACCAGTGTGTAGCCGTCCGCGCCGACCTTGTCAACGGTCAGGAACTTGCGCCCCGCCTCATTTTCGGGCAGCACAAGGTCCACGCGCCCCGTGCGCGGGTCAATAGAGCGTTCGGTGATTTCTGTGTTGGTGATGCTCCCGTCGCGTTCGGTGACAAGATAGTACTTGCCCCCGGCATAGGTGACGCGTTCCACAACGCGGGCGGGTGTCTTGTCTACAGTGTCAATTGTCCCGTGTACGGGTTCGTTTACAAGTGCGGTTCTGTTGGTGATTTCCATAGCTATAAAGCCTCCTTTTGGTGTGTGGTGGTGGTATTGGTGTACAGTGTATCCCGTTCCGCTGC
>OQVT01003173.1_pt1 | contig 10577 bp, 6 predicted proteins | sample 1691561 | NCBI WGS metagenome assembly OQVT01 (sample SAMN03418260, study PRJEB22391) | human gut metagenome | biome: human-gut; feature: organic feature; material: feces | host: Homo sapiens | place: Tanzania | collected 2013-01
GAAGATGAGCATACCGTGGTCGTCGGTCAGCTCCCAGTTGTCAAAGCGCTGCTGGCGCTGCTCCTGTGTAGGCACAAGCTCGGGCACGTTTACACCGAGAGAGTCGATGAGGTTGGTCTTCTTGGCCTTGGGCAGCTTGAGCCAGTGTGCCATATCGCTGCCTGCGAGGCTCTCCATCTTCTTGGTGTCGTAGAAGTAAGCCAGACCCTGACGGGTGAAGCCCTCTTCAGATACGTCGCCACCCCATGCTACGGTGTAGCCGTTCATGATGGCGTTTTCGATGATGCGGGCCATGTCGTCGATAGGCACGTTCCATGACTGTGGGTTGCGCCAGTTGTCCTGCACCTCAACGGCAAACTGTGTCCAGAAGGGGTGGTGGGTATAGCTGGTTACGGTCACGTAGTTGTTCCAGTCGAGACCCAGACTGGCAGCAAAAGTCTTGGGAGTATAGTTCTTGCCTTCATAAGTGAAGTTCTCAGGACACTTGCCGAGGTAGGCATCGAGGATGCCCTGCAGACCCACCTTCCACTGGTTCGACAGTTTCTTGCTGTTGCTGGTAGCAATGGCCTTGACATAGGGAGACAGCACGGTAAAGAACTCGTTGAAGTTGTTCAGTGAGTCGCCATACAGACTGCCGGGGAAAGGCATGATGCCCTGGGGAATGATGCCATAGTTCTGGATGCAGTACAAGGGGTCGTAAGCCGAACCGCCCTGAGCAAACTGGCAGTCACCATGCAGACGTACCACCTGGATAGCACGGTCCATATAGGTCTTGTTGGTCACGAAGCTCTCTTCCAGGTCATAGACCTTGCCGGTAGCCTTGAGGATTTCAGCCTCAAAGTAACTCAGGGTAGAGTAGTTCCAGCACGTACCCGAACGGTTCTGGTCCTTGATACTTGTAATCTTATTCTCCTTGACTACAGTGAATACGGGCTTGTTGGGATTTACCTTCTCAGCCTTCTTCTCCTGTGCGTTTGCGCCCAAGGCCACCATAGCCACGAGCGCCATCATCATGATTTTTTTCATTTCTCGTTGTTTTATGATTCTGTTGATTATTGTTTGTTTTCAGCCATAAATGCTTCTACATCCTTGGGATGATAGGGGATGCGCTCGTTGCCCAAGAAGCGGGCACCGTCGGCAGTGATGAGCAGGTCGTCTTCGATGCGGATGCCACCAAAGTCCTTGTAGGTCTCCAGCTTGTCAAAGCAGAGGAAGTCCTTGCAGTGTCCCTTGGCGCGCCATTCGTCGATGAGGGCAGGGATGAAGTAGATGCCAGGCTCGTCGGTCACTACAAATCCTTCCTGCAGACGGCGTCCCATGCGCAGACAGTTGGTGCCAAACTGTTCGAGGTTGGGGCGGGTCTCCTCGTCAAATCCCACGTTCACCTGGTCCAGGTTCTCCATGTCGTGTACATCCATACCCATCATGTGGCCCAGTCCGTGGGGCAGGAACATGGCGTGGGCACCTTGGCGCACAGCCTCTTCGGTGTCGCCCTTGGCAAGACCCAGTTCCTTCAGACGGTCAAAGATGAGGCGGCATACGGAGAAGTGTACGTCGGCATACTTCACACCGGGGCATGCCACCTCGAGGGCATGGTCGTGGGCTGCCTCTACGATAGAGTATATCTCTAACTGTCGTTGGCTGAACTTGCCGTTCACGGGGTAGGTGCGGGTGTGGTCAGAGCAGTAGTTGTTGATGGTCTCGGCACCGGCGTCACAGAGCACGAGGCGTCCGCTTTCCAGCTCAGCCATAGAGGGATTGCCGTGCATAATCTCGCCGTGTTGCGAGAAGATGGTGGGGAAGCTGACCATGGCGCCATACGAGTGGGCGATGCCGTCCACCTGACCGCCGATATACTTCTCGGTCAAGCCCGGACGAGTCAGTCTCATGGCGGTGGTGTGCATCTTATAGCCTATCACCGAGGCGCGTTCCAGCTCTTCTATCTCCTGCTGTTCCTTGGTAGAGCGCATCTTCACCACAGCCTTAATCAGCTCCATCGATGCCGATTCCTTCTGCTGGTTGGGATGTATACCTATCAGGTCAAACAGCTGCAACTTGATATCATATCTGTAGGGAGGCAGGAAGTGGATTGGGCGCTTCTGGCTCAGTGCAGTGTTGCAGATGGTCTTGAGCTCTTTCATCGGAGCCCAGTTCTCCACGCCCACCTGTGCAGCCATGTCGGCCACGGTGTCTACCGAGCCATACCACACGATGTCCTCTATGTCAATGTCGTTGCCTATCAGCGTTTCCTTGTCTTCGTCCAAGTCTATCACGCCCACCAGGCCGTCGCGTTGCTGACCGAAATAGTATAAGAATGTGGAGTCCTGACGGAAGGGGTAATACCCGTTGTTGGGGAAGTTGGCTGGTGAGTCGTTGTTACCAAACAGGATGATGATACCACTCTTGACCAAGCGCTTCAGCTCAGCCCTACGACGGATATATGTTTCTTTGCTAAACATTGTATTATGTGTTATTTGTTGTCCTATAATCCATAAGCTTGCAGCATCAGTTCCGTCTCACGAAGAGTAAAAGGAGCAAGATACATCTCGTGCGTTATCCTATTATGAAGCCCACCATGACTATCTATCAGATTGGCTATCATCCACGACGTGGCACTGCCACAAACGATAAGCATGATTTCACTTTGGTAAGCAGCCCATCCGTTCCAAAAGTGTTCAAAAGCCTGTTGGAAACCAGATTTCGGTGTATCCAAGCATGGTAGTTCATCGATAAAAACAACGAGTCGTTCTCCTTTCATTTTTGCCTTTAGCAACTGTTTCAATGCCTCAAAAGCCTCTGTCCAATTCGTAGGAATAGGCTGTTTGGAATCTCCATATTCCCTCAGCGCAAACCCGAAATTAGAGAGTTGCGCCTCAGCTGGTGCCTCTATAGACCCAGACATATCAAAGGCAAACTTATCACGGAAGAGATTTCTCACAAGATAAGTCTTGCCGATACGACGCCTGCCATATACAGCCACAAACTCAGCTTTGCCAGAATGATAATATTCTGTCAACAGCCCGATTTCTTTCTTTCGACCGATAATTTGCTTGAACTCGGTCATCGAACCTATTTCTTTGTCTATCACAATCAGTCCGCATGTCTTGCAGTCCACACCCGTTGCCAACAATTCGGATGTCGTAACCACAGTAGGATAAAGTGCATCCACATCTATAAAATTGTCCAGTTGCTTCTTGCCCGCTGCATCGTCCCCCGTTATACGCATCACGTAGTTGGGGTTCTTCCTGCACAAATCGGCATTGAGCGTAACCAGCAACTCACGCATGGCTTCCGCCTCCTCCGTATCGGAACAGAATACAATAGTCTTTGTCATACGCCCTATTTGTTGGAGCATCTTGGTGATACGGTGCGCCACTATCTCGCGGCGTTTGATGAAAGCGATGTTTCTTCCTATATCTTTGCGCTCATAGAGACGTTGCTCTATCTCTCTGCCTAATAGGTCGCGTTCGTCTTCTTCGGGCGTAAAACCCTGCAAATCAATACTGATAAAACTGTTGGTAACCCGATACGGCGCAAGAAAACCGTCTTGTATGCCTTGTAAGAGCGAGTAGGTATAAACGGGCGTACCGAAATAATCAAGGTTGTTAGCCCCGGTCTCCGCCTTGGGCGTGGCGGTCATACCAATCTGTGTGGCGGAGGAAAAATACTCTAACACTTTGCGCCACGCAGAGTCGTCTTTGGCACTTCCCCGATGGCACTCGTCCACAATGATAAGGTCGAAGAAATCGGGCTTGACCTGTGTGAACGGGTCGGGTTTATTGTCTTCCTCTTTGGCTACCAACTGATGGTAGAGTGCCATGTATATCTCGTAGGCGGAATCAATGGTCGCATCCTGTACTTTGGTCATCACCTTCTTGAACGGACGGAAATCCTGCGTCATCGTTTGGTCGATAAGGATATTGCGGTCAGCAAGGTAGAGAATTTTCTTTTTCAGTCCTGCGGCACGGAGGCGGTGAATAATTTGGAATGCGGTAACGGTTTTTCCCGTACCCGTAGCCATTACAATGAGAATACGATTCTGTCCGCGGGCAATGGCTTCTATAATTCAATGTTATGCGAGCTTTTCCTGTCTTGCCGGGAGCAACCAAATTGAGGTCCTGATCGACTGTAGCGATGAGCGGATCGTCAGAAACAACTGTAATCTTGCTCTTGTCCAAGGTGAAATTCGTCTCAATGTCAGATTCGATGTTGATTTTTTTGGACAATGACAAAATCAACGTATATGACGTTTTTTTCATTGCCATCGTGACATTATCAACTTCGACAGAACAGGTTGCCAATTTCCCCTCCAGCATAGCCCGTATTTCGGCACTGCCGGCTGCGACAGCCGTCACCTTGCCTTTCGCATTCACGGTAGCGACACTCTCATTGGTACTTAACCATTTGATATCCTGATTTGTAGCATCAGTTGGCTGCACATGCGGAATAAGAGAATATGTATCTCCGACAGGCAATTTCAATGAAGACGGTTCTATAGAGATTCCGGTCACCGGAACTTCCTTTTTCTCTACAGTAATCTCACATGACGCGCTGAACTCACCGTCTTCGGTCTTTACTGTAACCGTGGCCTTTCCTGCCTTTCTTGCCTCCACATAACCCGTGCTGCCGCCCGGTGAACTGGTCACGCAGACAATATCAAGATCAGTGGTCCACCATTCCACATTTTTATTGGTCGCATTTGCAGGCTCTACCGTAGCAGTAAGTGTTCCTCTATCCCCTTCACGAAGTGTCATAGACTCAGCACTCAACTTGACGCCCGTCACAGCGATGACCTTCTTGTTCACAGTCACTTCGCATGACGCACTGAATCCGCCGTCATTGGTCTTCACGGTTATCGTCGCCTTTCCTTCCCCGACAGCAGTCACGAGGCCCTCCTGACTTACGGTAGCCGCACTTTCATTACCGCTTTCCCACACGACACTCTTGTCCGTAGCATTCTCCGGCATCACGGTAGCAACCAGGGTCTCAGTCTCTCCTTCAATGAGAGTGGTCGAGGTCTTGTTCAATCCGACTTCTGTCACCGACACGCTTTTAACCTTTTCCTTTTTGCAGGAATAGGTGGTAATCAATGATATGCTCAGAAGGATTGTAAATAATGCAAAAAATTTGTTTTTCATGGTTATTACTTTTTAACTCCGCCAAATTTAGGATTATCACAGCACCAATCCAAACAAATCATCTACGTAATTTTACGTATTTTTTTGCTTTTCTATGCGAAAAATCACCATATCTGCCCCAAATCCGACAAAATGCGCCCAAGTTCATCGGTCTTTCGGCATCGTCTTCTCCTGTAGGAAATTTTTGTCATGTAAAATTAAAAGCCTAACTTTATAGGTCTTGTGAAGACAACACATAACGACCAAGTAACATTTAAAAACCAAATAACATCTAACAGACAGACAATGAAAAGAATTTTATTCTCGGCAGCATTGACCTGCATCCTGGCAATGGGCGCGACAGCTCAGGAAATCACGAAAGAATGCAAAGAGCGGGCGGCCAAGCTCGTGGAGCAGATGACTCTCGATGAGAAAATCGACTACATCTCAGGCGCCAGAGACGGCTTCCACATCAGAGCCATTGACAGGCTCGGCATCCCTGAAATCAGGATGGCGGACGGTCCTCAAGGCGTAAGGAACAACACCAAGAGTACACTTTTCGCCTGCGGAGTAGCCGCTGCAGCGACATGGAACCAGACATTGGCATACCAGATGGGCGTATCATTGGGCCAGGACTCGAGAGCACGCGGAGTGCACATCCTGCTCGGCCCGGGCGTAAACATCTACAGAAGCCCGTTGTGCGGCAGAAACTTCGAATATATGGGAGAAGACCCGTACCTCGCAGCCCGCACTGCTGTCAATTATATAGAAGGTGTTCAGTCCCAGGGCGTCATCGCCACCATCAAGCATTTCGCGATGAACAATCAGGAATATGACAGACACCACGTCAGCTCTGACGCGGACGAAAGGACCATCAACGAGATTTACTTCCCTACCTTCAAGGCCGCTGTCGAAGAGGCTCACGTAGGTTCCGTAATGACCAGCTACAACCTCGTGAACAACGTCCACGCTTCAGCCAATCCGTTCCTCATCAGAGAAAACCTGAAAGGGAAATGGGCATTTGACGGATTTGTAATGTCAGACTGGACCTCAACATATTCCACCCTCGAGTGCATCAAAGGCGGACTTGATCTCGAAATGCCGCGTGCCCAGTACTTCAAGAAGGAACTCATAAAGCCTCTTATCGAGAGCGGAGTCGTGACCGAAGCCGAAATCGACGAGAAGGTCTGCAACATACTCCAGACATTGATAGCATTCGACTTCCTCGACAGACCTCAGCTCGACAAGAACATCTCCGAGGACAACCAGTACTCACGCGAAACCGCCTACAAGCTGGCAAGCAAATCTGCAGTGCTTCTGAAAAATGACGGCATCCTTCCTCTCAAGCCGGGACGCAAGAACAAGACCGTCATACTCGGTCCTAACGCAGACGTGATACCTTGCGGAGGCGGCAGCGGAAAAGTAAGCCCGTTGCATTCCATCTCATTGTACGCAGGAATGCAGGAACTCGGAAAGAACTACCCGGTACAGCTCGTGACACCTGACGAGAACGGTTCATACGACACACCGGAGAACGTGAAGGCCATCGAAAGCGCTACTACAGTGATAGTTGTGGCCGGTTATGAGGGACGCAAGACAGAGAAAGAGAACTCGGACAGGACATTCACCCTTCCTGCAGGGCAGGACGAGCTCATCAACTTCGCAGCGGCACATAATCAGAACGTCGTGACAGTAATTTACACCGGAGGCGGATTCGACATGTCCAAGTGGATGGACAAAATCAAGGCTATCGTCATCGGATGGTATCCTGGTCAGGAGGGCGGTCTAGCGCTTGCAAGAATGCTCGCCGGAGAATTCTCCCCGTCAGGCAGACTGCCTATGAGCATCGAGGCGAAATGGGAAGACAATCCTGTCCACGACAGCTATTATCCTAAGGAGAAGGCCGAGAACAAACGCGGATTCACCAACAGATACGTGACCTACAGCGAAGGCGTGTTCATGGGCTACAGGGGCTATGACAGACTCGGCACCAAGCCGCTCTTCCCGTTCGGATACGGACTCACCTACACCACCTTCGACTACAAGGACATCGCAGTCACACCGAGCGGCGAAGGCTTCGACGTCACCTTCACATTGACAAATACCGGTTCGAAAGCCGCCGCAGAGGTCGTTCAGGTCTATGTCGGCGAGCAGAATCCGACAGTGGCGCGTCCGAAGAAGGAGCTCAAGGGATATGACAAGATCTATCTGAACAAGGGAGAATCCAGACTCGTCACCATCTTCCTGCCGAAATCAGCATTCGAATTCTATGATGTCAATATCCACGACTTCCGCGCGAACAACGGCAAGTTCAATGTCATGGTCGGCGCTTCCGTAGAGGACATCAGGCTCAATGCTGAGATAACAAGATAGGGCAGAAAAAAACAACGGCAATCAGCGGAACTTCTTGTCGTCTTCGATCATTCCCAAGTAGGATGAATAGCGCTCAGGACTGATCTCGCCGTTCTCTACGGCATCTTTCACAGCGCAGCCCGGCTCATGAGTGTGAGTGCAGGGCGTGAAACGGCAGTTTTCCGCAGCCTTAAGCATTTCGGGGAAGTAGCTTGCTATTTCCCCTTTTTCCAAATTCACCAGGCCGAAGCCGCGGAGTCCCGGAGTGTCGATGACTGCCCCGCCTGAAGCAAGACGGTACATCTCATATAAGGAAGTGGTGTGCTTGCCCTGCAGATGGGCGATGGAAATCTTTCCGATTTTCGGGTCCAGCGACGGGTCCAGAGCTTTTATCAATGATGACTTACCCACGCCTGACTCTCCGGAGAACAGGCAGACCTTCCCGTCACATATGCTGCGGAGTTCATCGATGCCTTCTCCAGTCTTGGCGGACGCCTGTACGACACGGTAACCCGCTTTGGTATAGATGTTTATAAAGTTGTCAACAGCCTCAGGCGCCTCTTTTCCATACAAGTCCACCTTATTCATGACTATGGTGACAGGCACCCCGTAAACCTCGCAGGTCACCAGCATCCTGTCCAGGAAAGGAAGCTTTATTTCAGGAAAATAGAGCGTCACCACAGCAAATGCCATATCGATATTGGCCGCGATCACATGCGACTGTCTGGACAGGTTCGTGGACTTCCTTATGACATAATTCTTCCTGTCCAGCACCTCGGTAATGAGGGCAGGATGTGTCAATGTTATGTCTGCCGCATCGTCCATGTCAGTCTCGAAGCGCACCCTGTCACCTACCGCGACAGGATTCGTGGCCTCGCTGGATTTCAGGCGGACACGGCCTTTCAGGACTGCCGGAAAAGGATTCCATTCAGGCAGCAATGACAGCATGAAATGACTGCCCGCATTTTTCACTACTGTTGCTTCTCCGGTCATAATCACAAAACTTAACAGTCTTCCCAGATGTAGATCTTGTCCCCACGGCGAAGCCTTACCGGAATCTTGCCTTCTGCATTGACAGAAGCGCCGGCACGGCTCTCGGCAGAGTCACCGGCTGAAACATCACCCAGAGCAGGGTTTATCTCGACCTCACCATCCCTGACACCGGGATTCTCCGGCACGATGGCGACAGAACATCTTACACCCTTCACGGCCTCCTCGGCAGGCTTCAGAGCCACGCGCAAATCATTGACAGTAAACTCAATGACTCCAGTAGTCGCGCCCGTAGCCATACAGTGGGCACCGACCTTGAGCGGCACAGATTCCACGGCGATTTCAGCGACGCCGATACGGTCAAACCAGTTCGTCACCTTGCCGCAATACACTTTCTTCCTCGTGGCGGAGCTGCCGTAAACCGAACTCCATTCACCCAGGCGCGCACCCTGATAGTATCCGTCCCAGAAGCCCCTGTTGAACACCTCGGAGAGTTCCGCCTTGAGAGACGCGGCGAGTTCCGGAGTATATGTCCCGTCACAGACAGCATCGGCCGCCTGACGGTAACACTGGGCACAACGCTTCACATATTCTGCCGAACGCGCCCTGCCCTCTATCTTGAAGACCTTGACACCCGCGTCTATGATCTTGTCCATAAACTCGATGGTACACAGGTCCTTGGGGGACATTATATATTTGTTGTCAATGTTCAGGCTGTTGCCGGTTTCGAGATCGGTGACCTCATAACCGCGACGGCAGAGCTGATAGCAGGCTCCGCGGTTTGCCGAAGCGCCATAAGTCTGGAGACTGAGGTAGCACTTCCCGGAAATGGCCATGCACAATGCCCCGTGAGCGAACATCTCTATACGCACAAGCTCACCTGACGGGCCCTTGATTCCGTCCCTCAGGATGGTCTCGTAAATGTCCTTCACCTGATTCAGATTCAGCTCCCTGGCCAGGACGACCACATCCGCGAACTGGGCATAGAAGCGCAGCGCCTCCACATTGGAAACGCTCAACTGTGTGGAGATATGCACCTCCATACCTATCTGACGGCAATACATTATCGCAGCCATGTCCGAAGCGATGACCGCGTCCACGCCGGCCGCCTTCGCCGCGTCCAGTGCCTTGTGAGACGGTTCAATGTCTTCCTGATAAAGGACAATGTTCAATGTCAGGTAAGTCTTGACGCCATATTGCCTGCATATTCTGACAACCTCAGCCAGATCCTCCGGCTGGAAATTATTGGCAGAATGAGAACGCATATTCAGATTGCCGACCCCGAAATATACAGAGTCAGCACCACCCTCAATGGCTGCCATCAGACATTCAAAATTGCCCGCAGGCGCCATTATCTCCAATTCCTTCTTTTCCATTGACCTTAATTGTTTCTTCCTACCAACTTGTCCGCGAAGCGCTTGAGCATCTCGAAACGCACTTTTCCGAGATTCAGGCTCTCAATCGACTGCAGAGCGTCATCGGTAAGGCTGACGATTTCATTCTGAGCCATTTCATCCACACCGAGACGTGTGTATATCGCCTTGACGGCCGCTATCTTCGCAGCTTTTTCCTCCGGAGTGTCCACCGGCATTGACAATGCCTTTTCCATCTCTTCCGGCGCGAGCGAGCAGGCCTTGATGGTGAGCCAGCATTTCTTGTTGTTCACTATGTCGCCGCCGATAGGCTTTCCGAACACCTTCTCGTCACCGAAGGCATCGAGCCAGTCGTCAGCTATCTGGAACGCCAGACCGAGCGAATAACCATACCTGTAGAGATTACCTGACGCCTCGTCATCAGCACCGCCAATGACCGCACCCATCTTCGCCGCACATGCGATAAGCACGGCGGTCTTGAGCCCGATCATACGCATATACTGGTCCATCGTGACGTTTTCCTCATGCTCAAAATCCATGTCATACTGCTGACCTTCACAGACTTGCGCAGCCGTGTTGTTGAACAGTTTCAGGACCTTGCCGAGCACATCCTCCGGAGCCATGGACACGCGGCGGTAACTGTCGATGCACATCACGTCGCCGGAGAGAATCGCACCATCCTCGCCCCATTTGGTCCAGACAGTAGGATTGCCCCTGCTCATCAGTCTCAAAACGTGTGCACTTT
>OQVT01003175.1_pt1 | contig 10576 bp, 5 predicted proteins | sample 1691561 | NCBI WGS metagenome assembly OQVT01 (sample SAMN03418260, study PRJEB22391) | human gut metagenome | biome: human-gut; feature: organic feature; material: feces | host: Homo sapiens | place: Tanzania | collected 2013-01
TGAAAGCTATTGACAAAACCGACATCCCTGACAAAATGCTGGAGGAAATCAAAAAAGTATCACAACGATGCGCCTATACATGACGACCTTGCCAACGCATTTGAATTATAGTTCTAATCGTATCTTTATGGAATTGAAATTTGTCGTCTGTGATGTATTTCTTGATAAGAAACTTCCGTGTTTTTTTCTAAACTTTTAAACTATACAATCCATTGGGTGCTTTTCCTCTTTTCCTCTTTTGGGATGGTATATTTCTCTCGGATGACGGAAAAGAAGGCCAAAGAGGGTCGTTTTTTGGAAAATACATTAACTTTGCTGTGGAACGGAAGGAGTGCTTTGGATTCCATGGTGCTCTCTTGTAAAAACACGATTTAGGAATGATACAGACAAAAAGATGCTTTATAAAGGGCATGCTTGCCTTTTTTGTCTTGTTGTTGGCATCATGTGCCAGCCGCAAGGTGGAAAAGGTCTCCCTGCCGGCGGACTTCAAAGGTCCTAAAGCCTTGGGGCGTTTATATGGGGTGAAGATTACGGAACATGATAATATATTCTTGTACAACGAAGGTGCACGTTGGTTGGGCGTGCCTCATCGTCTGGGCGGCATGAGCAAGCAAGGGGTGGATTGCTCCGGATTTGCCACTCAAATATACAAAACCATCTATAGGAAAAAACTATCCCGGTCTGCGGCCGAGATGTTGAAGAGGGATTGCAAGAGGATTGGCAGGGGGCAACTGCAAGAGGGGGATTTGGTATTCTTCCATTCCGGGAAAAACAAGAAAACCCCCAGCCATGTGGGCGTTTATTTGAAGAATGGGCGATTCATCCATGCAAGCACTTCCAAGGGAGTCGTGGTCAGCAGCTTGAGCGAGCCGTATTATATGAGGACATGGATTTGCGGAGGTAGAGTAAGCAAATAAAGAAAAAATAGGACAGTTCGTTTCATTCTGCCTCCGTTTTGATTATCTTTGCAGTCAGAAAAGAATAATAAACATAGAAAGAGATGTTGACGCTTAAAATGATTATGGAACAAACTGACAAAGTGATTGCCGGTTTGGAAAAGAAGCACTTTAAAAATGCAAAGGAAACAATTGCGGAAGTGCTGGAGTTGAACAGTAAAAGACGTAGTACTCAAAATATTTTGGATAAAAATTTGTCCGAAGTCAACCAGTTGTCCAGATCGATTGGGGCGTTGATGAAAGAGGGCAAGAAAGAGGAAGCTGAGGCTGCCAAGAAACATGTAGCTGAAATCAAGGAGAGCAATAAGTCTTTGCAAGCCGAAATGGATAAAGCGGCTGAGGATATGCAGACTTTGTTGTTTACCATTCCGAATGTGCCGTATGACGAGGTGCCGGAAGGGAATGGCGCAGAAGACAATTTGGTTGTCAAAATGGGGGGAATGGAAACAGAACTTCCAAAGAATGCGTTACCTCACTGGGAGTTGGCGAAGAAGTACAATTTGATTGACTTCGACCTGGGTGTAAAGATTACGGGTGCAGGTTTCCCGGTTTATATTGGCCAGGGTGCCCGTTTGCAAAGGGCATTGATCAATTTCTTCTTGGACGAGGCACGCAATGCCGGTTATTTGGAAATCATGCCGCCGACAGTCGTTAACCAGGCTTCCGGGTACGGCACAGGCCAGCTGCCGGATAAAGAGGGACAGATGTACCATTGCAATTTGGATGATTTATACTTGATCCCGACAGCAGAAGTCCCTGTTACCAATATTTATAGGGATGTGATTTTGGATGAAAAGCAATTGCCGGTTAAGAATTGTGCTTACACGCAATGTTTCCGCAGGGAGGCAGGTTCTTATGGTAAGGATGTGCGCGGTTTGAACCGTCTCCATGAATTTTCAAAGGTGGAGCTGGTCCGCATCGACACTCTGGAACATTCAAAGGTTTCCCACCAAGAAATGTTGGACCATGTGGAAGGTCTGTTGCAGAAGTTGGAGTTGCCGTATCGCATCCTTCGCCTTTGTGGTGGAGATATTAGCTTTACTGCCGCTATCTGTTATGACTTTGAAGTTTATTCTGAAGCGCAAAAACGTTGGTTGGAGGTCAGCTCTGTGTCCAACTTTGACACGTACCAAGCCAACCGCCTGAAATGCCGTTATCGTGATGCGGACAAGAAAATCCAGTTGTGCCATACATTGAACGGCAGTGCATTGGCATTGCCCCGTATCGTGGCTGCCCTCTTGGAAAACAACCAGACCCCGGAAGGAATCCGTATTCCAAAGGCCTTGGTTCCTTATACCGGTTTTGATATGATAAAATAATAAAAGGACAAACTGAAATATAAAGGCGGTGTGTCGGATAGTCGTTACGTCACACCGCCTTTTTTATTGGCTCCGTCATCGTGTCACCCCCAAATTCCCGGCGGGAACTGGGCTGTTTGGTAGATTATGCTGGCACACCGTGCCCTTCAATCTTTAAACCCTTCAAGGATTGGGATCAACTGCTCATCCGTAAGTCCCGCTCCATATTTTGCATAATCCAACCGGAAAGCGCAACCGTTCTTGTACTCCGAACAACCGTATGCCGTTTTCCCCCTGAGGATGGATCCTTTGCCGCACAAAGGACAGACGGCCTTGGCGGATTTGGAGCGTGTTCCCTTTTTGCTTTTCTTCCCATTGCTTTCCTTGGCAGCAGCCTCTGTTTTTTTCTTGGATGCCGTTTGGCTTTGGTTTTCAATGGTAATGCTTTTCCCCGTTTGGTCGGAGAGGACGTGGATGACAATCTCATTGACCATTTGCTTCAGTTCCTCCAAAAAAGTACGGGCTTCGTAGGACCCTTTTTCTATTTGCCTCAACTTCTTCTCCCATAATCCGGTCAGCTCCGCACTTTTCAGCAACTCTTCTTGGATGACGCTGATAAGCTCTTTGCCCGTAGCTGTCGGATAAAGGCTTTTCCTCTCCTTCCGGATGTAGTTGCGTTTGAATAGCGTTTCGATGATAGCGGCGCGGGTTGAAGGTCGTCCGATGCCGTTTTCTTTCAAAGCATCCCTCAGCTCGTCGTTGTCCACTAATTTGCCGGCAGTCTCCATCGCCCGTAACAACGTAGCTTCCGTGTAAGGCTTGGGCGGGGTTGTCCAAGTCTCTTTTAATATAGGTTGGTGGGAACCGCTTTCCCCTTTGTGGAAATCAGGAAGGACAGCCTCTTCTTCTTGCGCGTTATTGTCCGGGTCGCTCTCTTTGGGCTCGGTGGCGAAGACACTTCTCCATCCGGGTTTAAGGATTTGTTTCCCGCTTACTTTAAAGTCGATATCCCCCACTTTCCCCAAAACCGTTGTCGTGGAAATTTCGCAGTCGGGGTAAAAAGCCGCTATGAAACGGCGGGCGACCAAATCATACACTTTCCGCTCGTTGTCCGTCAAGTTGCGCGCAGGGACGCCTGTCGGTATGATGGCATGGTGGTCCGTTATTTTCGTATTGTCAAACACACGCTTGCTTTTGGGCAACTTGATTCCCTTCAAAGGAGCGGTCAGTTCCGAATAGTCAACCAATCCGTTCAGCGTGGCAGGGACTTTCGGATAGATATCGTCGCTCAGGAAAGTCGTGTCCACACGGGGATACGTTGTCACTTTCTTTTCATATAACGATTGGATAAGCTTCAAGGTGTCATCGGCAGTGAAAGCGAACTTTTTATTGCATTCCACTTGGAGGGAAGTCAAGTCAAACAGGCGGGGAGCATATTCTTTCCCTTTCTTCTCCGACACATCCGTCACGGTGAAGTCGTCCTCCTTTACCTTTTCCAAAAAAGCCTCTCCCTCTTCTTTCTTCGTGAACTTCCCTTTCGTGGCAGAGAAAGTGACATTGCGGTAAATGGTTTTCAACTCCCAATAAGGCTCAGGCTTGAAATTCTCTATTTCAGCTTGGCGGTTTACAATCAAAGCCAATGTGGGAGTCTGGACGCGCCCGATGGAAAGGACTTGCCTGTTTTGCCCGTACCGGAGCGTGTACAAGCGGGTCGCATTCATTCCCAAAAGCCAATCGCCGATGGCCCTTGAGAGTCCGGCTTCGTATAGTTTGTTGAATTCCGTTTGCTCTCTCAGTTGTTGGAACCCGTCCCGGATTGCCTCTTCCGTCAAGGAGGAAATCCATAGGCGGTACACCGGGCATTTGGCACCGGCTTTTTGCATGACCCAGCGTTGTATCAATTCCCCTTCTTGCCCGGCATCACCACAATTGATGATCATGTCGGCATTCTGCATGAGGGATTCAATCACTTTGAATTGCTGTTCGTAGGTCGGATTGCTGATGAGCTTGATGCCGAACCGGGGAGGGATCATCGGTAAAGAAGATAACGCCCAGCGTTTCCATTCCTGTGCATAATCATGAGGCTCTTTCAGAGTGCATAGATGCCCGAATGTCCATGTCACTTGATAGCCATTCCCCTCTATATAACCGTTTTTCCGCTCGGTCGCACCTAAGACGTCCGCTATTTCACGAGCCACACTCGGCTTTTCAGCAATACATACTTTCATCTTTGTCCTTTCCTCTAATGGTTGGCAAAGGTAGTGATTCTTGCTTATTTATGCAAAAACACCTTTTTCTTGTGGAAATGTTGGTGAAAAGGGCGTATATTTGTCAAATAGCAAAAACTAAAGCGGATAACGATTAATGGAGACTCAAGGGGATAATCATTCATGCCATTTCTATTTTCAAGATATTCTTGCCTTGTCGGGAGGGGAAATGCCTATAAAGGAACGATACAAAGAATTATACCGAATCTTTAATGAGGCCATAAAAGAGCAGACCCGCCTTGGCCAATTGGATTTCTCCGGTCCTTTTGCCCGTATGGATTATTTATGCAAACAGGCGGGCTATGCAGAGGAGGATTACCGGCGGATCAATGCGTTCCGTGCCCGTTGCCGGAATCTCCATGGGCAGCCGGAATCCGGATTGCTCCCTTTTTGGCAGGACGATTTGAAATCATTGTCCTTGTTTATCAGTGCGATATACCGGATTCCTATCCCTAAGGATTTGTCTTCCCGTTTATTGCCTGTTTATACATCTTCCGGCAGGGAAGCCCCTTTGGCAGCCGATTACTTGCGTATCGTGGTAGATAGCTGGGACGATGGATTTATTTACGGGAAGACGGCGGACGAATCCTCGGAGTTCGTGCGTGTTGCTTACGCCTACCAAAACTATTTCGGGGATTGGCGTTACATCGGGGATTTGCTGACAGACCATACGCAATTGAACCTTGTCCGTCCCCGTTTGAAGGAGGGCGTTTATTATGCCGAATTGATTATTTGGGAACCCGATTACCTTTTGGACATATCGGCAGTCGCGGCCTGTTTCGAGTATTACGGGGCGACCTCGTTGAATTATTTGGTGAACAAGGTCAAGCCTTCTGCCAATAGCCAAGCCATCCTTTTGGGAAACTTTGCCGGACAGCTGCTGGACGAGGTTATTTACCATGGCAAGAATCCAATCCCTTATCGGGAAAGTGTGCAACAGTTCTTCCGGAACAATGCTTTGAACTTGGCCATCTGTCCGGATATGCAGCCGACGTTCCATGAACAAGCCAAAAACCAAAAATATAATTTGGAAAGGATCATCCATGACCAGTTCCCGAAAGTCTGCTATTTGGATATGGATAAAATAGTGTTGGAGCCATCTTTTTTGTCCGAGATGTTGGGGTTGCAAGGACGAATGGATTTGCTGCAAGAAGATTTGCGGGTATTGATGGAGCAGAAGTCGGGCAAACGCGAATATCTGACCAACAAGCATGTAGAGAAGCATTATGTGCAGATGTTGCTCTACCTGGCTTTGATCCATTATAATTTCCATCGAAGGAACGAAGAGGTCTCTTGCTTCTTGCTCTATTCCAAATATGCGGACGGACTGATGAAAGAGGGTCCTGCCCCCGAATTGCTGTTCCGTGCGATTCGGTTGAGGAACGAGATTGTTGCGGATGAGTTTGAATATGGGGAAGGAGCAGCGGGCAAGCGGTTGGCGGAACTGACACCGTCCGGGCTGAATGTCAACCAAGCGGGAGGCACGTTGTGGGATAAATTCACCGCTCCCGAATTGGTCCGGTTGTTGCATCCGATACACATGGCTTCGCCTTTGGAAAGGGCTTACTTTAACCGCTTCTTCACCTTTTTGGAGAAGGAACAAATCTTGGCAAAGTTGGGGAATGCGACCAAAGAGGGAAGCGGTTTCTCCTCTGTCTGGAATTCGACTTTGGATGAGAAGAAGCAAACTGGTGACATTTATGACCGTTTGACGATATCGGATCTGGAAGTGGAGAGGGAGGAAGATTCAGGAGTTTCACAAATCCGGTTGGCTGTCCCGCCGGCATCGGCAGACTTCCAGCCCAATTTCCGTATCGGAGATATCGCTTTGTTGTATGCCTATCCGGAAGGAGAGGAGCCGGATGTCCGCAAGACGATGGTCTTCCGTTGCAACATTATAGAGATTTTCCCGGAACGGATTACGGTGAAGCTGCGTGCGCCGCAGAAGAACCGTTCCTTGTTTGAAAAGTCCGAAGCCTATTTATGGGCAATAGAACATGATTTCGTGGAATCTTCATTCGGATTCCTTTATCGGGCTTTGTATGCTTTCCTTTCGGCAATACCGGAACGGAAAAAGCTCCTTTTGAACCAGCGGGAACCGGAAGTGGACACGGCTGTGGAATTGATAGGAGATTACAACGCTTCGGATGGGGACAGTGGATTCAATGAATTGGTGTTGAAGGCAAAGCAGGCCAAAGATTATTTCTTGTTGGTCGGGCCTCCCGGCACAGGAAAGACTTCGTTTGGCTTGGTCAATATATTAAAGGAAACATTGTCGGAACCGGACACTTCGGTGTTGCTGGTGTCATATACCAATCGAGCGGTAGATGAGATTTGCCGCAAGTTGGTGAAACATCGTATTGATTTTGTCCGGGTGGGAAGTCCGGTCTCTTGCGATGAGGTGTATAGGCCTTATTTGCTCGGCCAGAAAGCGAGCAGCTGCAAACAGGTGGGTGATGTCCGCCAATTGATAGCCGGGACACGGGTCTTCGTAGGAACGACGACCGCTTTGAGTTCAAATGCCGCCATCTTCCGCCTGAAGCAGTTCTCGTTGGCAATCGTGGACGAGGCTTCCCAGATATTGGAACCCCATTTGTTGGCTCTCCTCTCAGCCAAGCACGGCACGCAGGATGCTATCCGTAAATTCGTCTTTATTGGAGACCATAAGCAACTTCCGGCAGTGGTGATGCAAAACGAACAAGAGTCGAAAGTGGAAGATGCCCAACTGAACGAGATCGGATTGTCAAATTGCAGGTATTCGCTGTTTGAACGGCTTCTCTCCTTGCAAAAGGATAATTCCCGGTTGGTTTATTGCATGGAACGTCAAGGACGCATGCATCCGGATGTCGCCTCTTTCCCGAACCGGGCTTTTTATCATGAGCGGTTGCGCCCGGTCCCATTGGACCACCAACAGTCGGAGTTGAGCTATTCACCAGACTTGTGTAATCCTTTGGAGGAGTGGGTGGCTTCCCACCGGCAGTTGTTTTGGAATTCACCCTTGCCGTCCGGTGTGCACTCCTTGAAGACCAATTTGCCTGAAGCCCGGATCATAGGCTCGTTGGTTTATACGGTGTGGAATCTCTACCGGAAGAGTGGTAAACGGTTCGATCCTTCGGAGAGCGTGGGCGTCATTGTCCCTTACCGGAACCAGATTGCGATGATACGAAAGGAGTTGACTGCCTACGAAGTGGACGAATTGTTGGATATAACGATTGACACGGTGGAACGTTACCAAGGGAGTGAGCGGGATGTGATGATTTATGGATTCACGGTCCAACGTCATAACCAATTGTCCTTCCTGACGGAAAATGTGTTTGAAGAGGAGGGTTGAATGCCATAATTCCCATGATACTCTTGGCGTTGATCCTGCGATTATCACTTTCTAAAATAATCTCGCTATCAAAACGACAGGCAACCTGAACTAATTCAGCGATTGGGTTATTATGTTCTTCTGAAACATTGGATACAATAATCTCTTTTTTGCTCATGCCATTCACTTCCTCTTTCACAGTACTTCGATATCTGTTTTTCCCTTCACAGATACATCAACTTTTTCATACTCTTCAAAATATATACTATTACCCTTGAATTTGCAAGGCATCCCACGGAAAACTGTTAAAGTTCAACGAAGGAACCGTAGAACTGCCTGAAATTTTATGCACTTTTATGTATAGTTTACTTTTGATATGTGAAGAAAATATTTCCCGCATTGAAAAACATCTCATCTGCATCCGCAGTCGTCCGCTTATAAGTCTGTCCCACTGCCGGGTCATAAAGCACAACATTATTTGCATCATATCCCACCACAAGAACCGCATCATTACTTCCTGTCATTGCAAATACCGGATACCCGTTGCTCACATAGTACAGGATTTCATCTACCGTACAACCGGTAAGATCTAAAACAGTTGCATCCTTTAAGGTGTTAAGAAGAATCTGCTTTGGTGTCTCGCCCTGGGAGATCAGCGCACTGACGCTGATGTTGATTTCCTCTTTTTCCAGGATTGCATTCACACATTGGGCAATGCTTCCTGCTCCACTGTCCTCCTCGCCAACTACAATATCATTAAAGGCCGCCTGAGCCGTCTTTCTGGAACGTTTCCATACATACTGCTGATTTTCACCGATCACGACACCCATCTGGCTGTTTGCCGCAATAATCGCGTCAGAGACACTGTCTGTTGTCAGCACGACATCTCCCTTTACATAAACATAATAACGGTTATTGTCCTTTTCTTCTTTCAGGGAGACTTCACGTTTCTGCTCTAAGATCGTCTCTTTCGGTGTCAGAATCTTCGGTGTCTTTTTCTTCGCCTCATCCTGCAGTGTGATCAGAACCTGTGTCTCTTTTTCATCCGTATTTTTTGTTGCAATATCTACCACTTTCAGGCTGTCACCCTCACGGTTCATGATCATGTCCTGATCTGCATCCACATAGGCAGTTCCATTGTTCTGAATACGGTTTAAGTATATGGTGTAACCACTGATGGTAATGTTCTGTACATAATATCCCGGTTTCTCATAAGTCTTTAAGATCTCATGTTCCTCTGAGGATGTATCCATGATTTTTACCTGATACATAGGAAATAGCGTATTACCTGCAGCATCTACCACGACATCGGCCGATTTTGCCACACCATACACAAAATCCTCCTGCATAAAGCCCAATGGTTTTACATAATCAGAAGTACTCTCGGTCACATCTGTCACTTTCTCCGTGACGAAGTCGATGATATGAATCGTATCACTGCCACGGATTGCGGAAGGATCTACCCATGCCAGAAAACGGTTTGACTCAGAAATTGCGACCGCTTCATCGGAAAGTCCTTCTACCAGCACTTTCGTATCCAGTGAATTCAGATCAATGCCGTAGACATTTCCGTCCACCATAATATAAAATGCGCCGCTCTCAGTCACGTACATCAGTTGTCCTAATTCCGATTTCATTACCTCATAGGACTGGCTGGATGGGATAAACACCTGCTCCTCATTCGTATTTGCAAGGCTGTCATAATGGTAAACTGCAATTCCCACTGTACCCTCATGGATTCCACGGTTCATATAGCCATACACAATATAGTCAATGCTTCCCGCCTCATCAATATTTACGATCTTAATGTCATGCTCACCATAGTTTTCCCGGTCATCTACCCCTTCATAGCCACGGAAACTGAATACTTTTGCAAGTGTGTTTGCCTCCTGATTGTAACTCCAGAGTTCTCCCTCCTGTACAAATGCGACCACTTTGCCGGACTCATTGGTCTGATACTCCACATCTTTGGAGCGGATTCCAAGCAGAATGTCGTTTCCTGAGATGCTGTCATTTTCCCCTCGGAAAATCTCTTCCATCGTTCGTTCAAAATTTAACAGATACATTCTTGTATTGGTATACCGCACTCTGTAGTATTCCTCAACGTTATAGTATTCGCTCTGTCCATTCTGTCCTACCCGTGTCACAACATAGTCCAGAACGATCACGTTGTAGGTGGGAGTGATCTCCTTGACAGACGGAACCGGTGTCGTCAGCCTTGTGCCGTGAAACTCTGCCCAACTCACCTGATTCAGTGAATTGTTTAATGTCACATACTGCAAAGTCGTGTTATCGCCGGTCGTTTTTTCCATATAAGTGCTGAGAGATGCTGCTTTCTCACTGTCAAAAGTCGTATCATTGAACTGTTTGACAAAATCAATACACTCCGATACATAACTGTTCTGAGATTCTATAATACGTGTGTAGTAGTAGATCATGCGATCCCCACTCTCCAACTGGATCACAAGCAGATATTCCTCATTTTTCTCCAACAGATTCTGGATTGGAAGCTCCATAGAGATCATTCCCTTATTCTCCGTGTAGGAAGTGACATCTGCATTTGCGATCAGCCTCTGTGCATCCAGACTCCTGATCTCATAAGAAATCTTATCCACTGCGGTCTGATAGGTCTGCACAGTCACCGGAAGAAGTCTGTTTTCCCCGATCGGCGTGATCGTATCGCGCATATAGGCTGCATCCATTTTTTCGGTGTAACCATATAATTCATTGATCGCCGTGTTCCCA
>OQVT01003178.1_pt1 | contig 10569 bp, 11 predicted proteins | sample 1691561 | NCBI WGS metagenome assembly OQVT01 (sample SAMN03418260, study PRJEB22391) | human gut metagenome | biome: human-gut; feature: organic feature; material: feces | host: Homo sapiens | place: Tanzania | collected 2013-01
AAGCTGTGCAGTACTATTCTGTGTGCTTCTACAGATGTATCGATATATGGGTTTAGTATCCAGAAAATAAAGGATATCATCAATACCTATGTATTAGATGTAACTGAAGAAGAGGAGAAGTTTATCGAGTATCTCAATACTGCTCCCATACGGGATAAAAATGTAGTATTGACCGATGATGATATACCAGAGCCCGAGCAAACTCCTGATGAATATCATTCTTTGGGTGATTTTACTCTTTGAAAAACATCAAAACAAACCTATAATTAATATAAAGGAGGAGATGCAATACAATGCAGATTCTGTATCATTCTGATATCATCAGTAAGATTTATGGAGCATTTACCACGAAGAGCCAATCTAAGACCAGCAGTGCAGAGAATACTCCTGAAATGCTGGAGTATAACTATTCTGTTCTGGAATCTCTGGCAGTTCATCGTATTGGCCATCTGTATACCAAAGAAGGCACCAGAGAACTGATTGATACCATTCCCAATCAGGTTGCTGGTACAATTCATCAGTACTGTGGCGAGTGTCATGGTGTCGATATCGCAGAGTTCAAACCTGAAGATCTTAATAACGAAGCAATTAAGAAGGAGCTTCTTGAACTGTGCTCTAAGGGTACATTCGTACCTTTCTTGACAATCTTCACACATGATACCCTGAGTATGTCTGATGACCTGTTGGTCATTATCTTTGGTATCGGTGAACATCCCGATGAAAACTTCGGAATGATGTGCATCAATATTCCTGAATATCTCAAGGATGTTGATTTAAGCAATCGTAAATCTGGTATCGTTATGTATCCTATGATTTATGATGTTCCAAAGAATATCATCGGCGCTCTGGCTGAAGAACCCAAGATGCATATTCGTCTCTTTACCAATGCTGAGTTGGAAGAGCGAATCAAGAAAGAACAGGAGGACAACAATGAAAGTTGTTCTGAAGCAGCCGAATAATAAACCTATGAGAGCCACTGCATTCTTCGCAGTGGCTTCTCCTGGTCCTATGACTGATCTGGGTGATATTGCACTCGATCTGAATATGGCTCATACATCAAAAGATGAAAAAGCCTATGATGGGATAATGGAACAACTGAAGGCACGCGTTCTTCATAAAGAAGCTTTACAGGTATCCGTATCTGTTGGTTCTTATTATGAGAATACTACTGGATCACTGTTCCGTTCAAAACCTAAGGATTATCTTCCTATGGATGGATATCCTTATATGATGGATGGTTTATCTGCTGGTATTTATATGACCATGGATGAACTTCGCAAACTTCTGTATGCAGAGAGTATTCTGGAAGAAAAGATGCAGATGGAGCTTCGTCTTGTTATTGCGTATGAGGTGCTAACTGGTACTAGTACCACTAGAAAAGGGATCGAGTTCTTGACAGTATCTATTCTGGATATTGCTAAGAATGAGCAGAAAACTGATCCTGCAAATAACAGTGCAGAAGATTCCTGTCTGACGTATCGAATCATCTCTGTTACAGAAAATTCTACTAATTATGTAGCAGAGGATGATCATGTCATCTTTATTCCTCTCATGAATGATAAATATCAGCGAGATTATCTCGTTGATCATGATTACATTGAAAGTCCGGACAGAGTCGCCTGGCCTTCTACAATGGAACGATTTATCATTCCTTGGGATATCTAAAAGATTATGGGTGGGGTATTCCCCACCCTTTTCTTTTTTCTGTGAAACATTTATATAAATACTATACCATGAAGGGGGTGAAGTACAGATGTTCGAAAACATAATGAAAGTCATTTCAGCAGCTACCCCATTTTTATTACTAGTCATGGGTTGGATGTATACATCAGCAACTCGTAAGCGTGACAAACGTGAAGAAGCTAATAAGAAAACTGCCGATGATAAAGAGAAAGAACGTAAAGAACAGCTTGATAATCAAACCAAGAAGATCGATGATCTGATTGGTGATATATCTGATTTGAAGAAAGATATGGCTCAATATCATCAAGTTGATCTCGATACGATGAAGAAAATTAATGCATTGGCAAATGCTGGAGAGATTACCAGTACAAAACTTTCTGAGCTTGCTAGTGTTGTTATGGTTCTTGCTGAAGGTTTACGTGATCAACATTTGGATGGTAATATTACGAAAGCTGTTGAAAAGTACAGAAAATATGAATCCGATACATCTAATGCAATGCTTCACGGCGTATTTACTGATGCGAAATCAGATGGTGTCAGTAAGTAATTCATGGTAATGTATTTTCAAGTCTTGTGTCCAGACAAGTATAGCTACTATTTAAAAAAGGAAGGAATCCCCGGGTTGTCCCGGGGATCCTTCTTATTATATAAAACGATTATGCCACTTGAAAGTTAGTAATCTTATATTAACTTGTAATTGACAATTGTTCTTGATAGAAATTTCATGAGCGTTTGATTTTCAAAAATTCATCCGATTAGCATAACTTTCTACTTTTCACTACTATTAAACTGTATTCAGTTTTGTTGCGTTATTTTTGCAACCTATTTCTCAAAATAGTGGCATAACCGATTGTATTATTATGTTAACTCCGAGCAAACAAAATTCATCCATATATTATAATTATGATAGAATAGAAGGGTATGTCTATCAAATAATATGAATAAAGGGAGCGAAGAGACATGGCTATTAAGAAGGGTGACGATGGCTATCTTATTAATGACATGGGTGAAGTATGGGGCTATTGTCGAGTTTCTACAACACAACAGAAAACAGATCGACAAGAGATTGCTATGGAGGAATATGGTGTACGTTCTACCAAGATCTTTATAGACAAGCAATCAGGTAAATCATTTAACCGACCAGCCTATAAGAAATTGATACGAATATTACGCAAAGGGGATATTATCGTAATCAAATCAATCGATAGACTTGGTCGTAATTATCAAGAGATCATTGATCAATGGAGAATGATTACACAAGATCTTGGATGCGGGATATATGTAATCGATATGCCGTTGTTAAATACAACTGGTGATCCAGAAGATTTGATATCTAAATTCATTACAGATATGATGCTTCAAGTATTATCTTTTGTTGCACAGAATGAACGTGAGAATACGATCTCTAGACAACGAGAAGGAATTGATGCCGCACGCAGAAAACGTATCGTGTCTATTGGTCGTCCAAAAATCCCAATGCCATATGATTTCTGGGAGATCTTTATTATGTGGAAAAAGAAAGAATTCTCCACAGCTGATCTTTTTAGATTCTGTCATGAGGCATATGGTATGTCTAATAGAACTTTTTATCGAAGAATCAATGAATTAAATCAACGATTTGGTGAAATGGATCCAGAACGATTGGAAGATTTGATGCTGGATAAAGAGTATTTTGAAGGTATCACTTTCGATAATGAACGTCTGGAACAAGGTATTGGTTTCTATAATCAATATGTATTAAATAATCCAGAAAAAGAACGTAAACTTAGAGAACGTCACAGAAAAGAAAGAGAAGAGAAACCTGAACTCTCTAAAGAGGAAGAGGAAGCACTGCAAAGAGCGATGCTCTATAAAAGGCAGAAAGAATTTAGAGAAAAATTTAATATGCCTCCTCTGTCTATCTATGATAGAACAGATATGCCAACTGAATTAATACGTAGACCTGAACCAAAGAAACCTACGTTATCTAAGAATGGTAAACGAGTTGGCAGACCACCAAAAGAGACTACATCTAAAATGTATGTATTTGGTGATGGGCAGTCTTACAATTGTCATAATAAAAATTCTGGTGTAGATCAAGCTGTTGTACTATTGGATAAAGATCCTCGTATACCAGATATCGATGAGAGTAAATTAGATTCTCAAAGACCCATGAAGACAATTGTTATTATTTGATGATTAGAGATGGGAGGGGTTGTTTCCCCTCCCATTTCATCTTTTATATTAATTTTTTGACATTATTATAATGATCTATGATCTATAATGAAAGTAGATCATACCATACATTAATTAAGAAAGGTGGTTATTTGTTATGGATAGTTTCACTAGTAAGATTACTGTTGCTGCTACTCTGTTAGGCAATGGTGCTGAGTACTATCTGGAAATGGGTTCCACTCTCGAATCTATTGTGATTGCTGGACCTTACGAGAATAAGACCATTTCCAATGCTGAGCTGACTGGTATTGAACTGAAGCGTCGTGAAGTCTATAATCCCAATGGTCGTATCTATGATAACGTTCCTTGTAATGGGTATATTACGGATGGCGTTGCCAATCTGTTTGATGCTTCTAAGATGCTGGATGTCAATGCTATTTCTGTGAAGTATACGGAAGAGGATGAAGAGCTTGAAGCTCGTATTCCGGTTGCTAAGATTGTATCTATTGGCGGCTCTTTCGTAGCTCCCGATGGATCTCAGACGATCACTGTGGATCCTACTGAGAAGAAGATCGCAGACGTGGTGGCAGAAGCTACTGCTGAGGGTGATACCCCTGTGACCATTGTTCTTCCTGCTGCGGAAGTTGAAGAAGAGCTGACTGTCGAAAAGAATGTTACGATTGCTGGTGCAAATGCTAATGTTGCCCAGAACTTCTATCAGGAGGTGTAATTATGAGTACTGTGTTTACTAAGCCCGTAGTCATCAACGCCCCTGAGAAAGACGTTGTCTTTAATGGTGTTGATTTCACTAAAGATGCACTGATTACGATCACTGCTGCTAAGTCCGTTACCATTAAGAATTGCCGTTTCTATGGTCTGGCTCCTACCAAGAAATCCATGGGTATTGTTATCAATGCCAATGATATGAAGCTGACTGTTGAAGGTTGTTTCTTTGGTCTGAATGGTGAGAAGCTGTATAACTTCTTCGAAATGAATGGTAAGCTGGCTGATGGGTCTTCTATCTCCCGTAACTATTTCGTTTGGGGATGCTGCTCTCATAATGAAGTGAATATCTACAATGTGGTTGATGGCGCTACTGTTAACGTCAATAATAACTATATTGGTTCTATCCGCATTGGTACTAAGGGTGCCGCTAAGGATGTTACGATCAACTTCAAGAGCAATGAGTACAATCTCAATGATAATCCTGATCCCAATTGGCTTAACCTGATCGTTATCCAGCCTTATGCTAATCAGACCAGCTCTTTCAATGGTGTTACTGTCAACGTTGATAATACGAAGACTGCTCTGGCTGAGGATAGGCTGGTTTGTATCTTCACCAATCCTACTGGTGATACTAAGTTCAATTGGCAGACTAACTATCCTATCCTGTATGTCAATGGTAAGTTGATTGAGGATATTGAGAATGTTGGTGAGCCTGTTGAGGGTACTAAGCCTGGTGAGGAAGAGGAGCCCGTTGTGGAGCCTACTCCTGAAGTTCCTGAGACTCCTACTACTGAGGAGCCCAAGACTGAGTAATAAAGAATGGGAGGGCGATTTGCCCTCCCATATTCTTTTTAAGTAACGCAAATAATCTTAGCACCTTTCTTAAATCGATCTAAGACATATGTAGCAATATCTATACCTGTAGTTAATTCATATGGTGATTGCTGATGATGACTTGATACCAATCCTAATCCCTTGGGGTTATATGGATCTTCTTTTATATATTTAAAACAATACATCAATCGATATTGATCTTCAGTTATATCAAATTGAAGTTTCTTATGCTTAAATGCAGCAAGTGCATAATTCTCTGGTTCATCATCATTATCTTCATCGTTTTGTGATTTTAAATCTTCAATAATATTAGGCAATCTATTCTTTAGGTTTATAATAGTCAGATCCTCTACACAACTATTTTTAAATGGTATTACTCTACCAGAAGATAAATGTATGATAGCGCGACTATCAGGATCGGAGTCAATATAATTCATAGTCGCTTCAGCAATTGCATTATATTTACACAGTTCAATACGGTTCAATACAATCTGGTATTGTGCACGTTTGAATTGTAGTTGGTCCTCTAATGAATCACCTTGGGTAGTAATCAGATTCTTAGCAGGATCTACAAACATGTAGGGAGCCATCCAAACTTTATCTTTATTACCATCTTTATCAGTTGCTGCAAATTCAATATTCAAATCAACATCTTCCATATAATTGACCATAGAAATAAATGCACTGGAAGGTATTAATACATCTCTGAGCCGTGTAGTTTCATATGCATAAAAACTTTGAATAGGAATATGTGGAGAATTCATTTAGATACTCCTTTCAGTTATAAAATAAGAGCACGAGGATCTATTGAAAGACCCTCGTGCCTATTATTTATATTTCGATGTCTTCTATATCAGAATTATCTTCTTCCCCTGGAAGGAACTCTTTCTCTTCATCAGTTAGTTCATCTTCATCATCTGTGACAATACCATCACCATTCATATCACCATATTTCTGCTCGACAGTATTATCTTTGTATTCCTGGATTGTCTGCTGGATCTTAGCTTCAATATCATCAGCAATTGCGTCAATACCAGCATTCTTAACATCCTCGTCAATCTTAGACCAATCCAGATTTACCATAGATTTAATACGAGAATAAATAAACTTAGTTCTCTTCTGCTCTGCATTATCTACATTGAATTCAGGAATAATATCTGCAATATTCTCTGCATAAGATTTTGCATTATTCAAGTCTTCAATAGTATTCTGCATAACAAGAGATTTCGGAGTAAAGAATTGAACTTCAATTAGTCCCTGATCGATTGCTTCTCGTGTCTGATCAGAACCACAGATCTCCAGAATACGTAAGCACATAGCTTCCCAGTTATCATGAAGGTCCTGTTGTTCATTACGAATAGCATTACAAATCTGCAGAGACTCCATAGATAATGTACGAGCAAACTGGAGATTGCCATTCGTAGCATCAATAACAGCAGAGTCCAAACCAAACGAAGAAACAATTGCATTTAACAGTGTCCGCAGGAAGTCATCATTCATATCGACATCCTGTCCAGGGATATAATCTGTTTCAATATATTTTTCTGTTCCATCATCTGTTGGAATTATAATATCTGAAGAAGCATTAAACGGGTTCAAAATTTGTTCAAAAGACCCATGTAATGTACCCAAGTTATTTTCGGGCATTGTGAGAGAAGCCATAGCATTCTGCAGATAGCGCTGAACATTGGGAGATGCACCCATATGAACCGTATGAATCTGTCTGCCACGACCACGGAGAACCTTGGTCATGATATTGTTCATCAACAGAGTAGAATACAGCTTTGTAAAGAATACCGCATTTGTCAGAATAGAATCATCGGCTCTGGAAAGATCAAAGATCTCATCTGCATAATAGAAAGTGATTCTCTTATTACCCTTATAGATTTCATTATTAAGAACAAAGTCATGCATCAGATCAATATCTTCAATACGATTAATACCAATATTTGGATCAAAGGTATTAATGATCTTCTCTGCAAGAGTTTTAGAGATGATCTCTTCTGCAGTCTTTGTAGACTGCTGCAGATTCGTAGCACGAGACTTCAGCAGCTGATCTTTTAATGCTTGCGCAAAGTTGATTACATTTGTCGTACCTGCATCCATTGTAATATCATTTACAACAAAGTAACCAATTACACGACCACCAATCTTCAAACAGAAAACTCTAGCAGGATCGAGTCTTTCTAACATACACCGACGAAGCTGCTTCTGCTTCATCTTTTGAACAATCATAGTTAATTTAGAAGTATCGACCACAGCTTCATTCAGAGTTCCATTCGTAGATCTCTTCATGACATTCTCAAGCTTAAACTCAGAATAAGCCTCAGATAATAGTTCACCATGAGCCTCCTTCATCATATGAGCGATAGGAGATTTCTCTACTACAATATTCATATTATTGAAAGAAAGCTTAATTGTATTCTCATCAATGAATCCTTCATCACTGGGTTGTTGACGAAGAACAGTACCATCAGCTGTCATTCCATGAGATTCCCGAAGAGACAGGATCTTCATATCAATAGAACATTCATTAATAGAATTGGAAAGATCTGTATAAGACTGATCCAGGAAATCCATATCCGTCATATTACGAGTGGATTCATTCAAACCCTTCTGCTTGATCATCTGAAGCATATGATCAAATGTCTCATTATAATCAATCACAAGCATGTATTCATGACCAAGCTTATATCGATTCATATATACATCACGAAGGGTGTTATCAAGTTTCATTTCTTTCTTGATCTGCTCAATATCGGACTGGATAGCATTCACTGCTGTAGATCCTTTATATTTGATCAAGAAAGTAGCATCATTCTGTATATCAGGAGACAGACATTCATTTACCAAGAACATCAATACACGATTGATCTGAGGAATCAAAATCGGCATGATTTCATAGTCCTTGATAATCGTGTAGTATTTCTTGTTCTTCATAACTAACGAATCCATTAATGTACCAAATCCGGCTACATCATTATTATTGGATCCATTGATCATATCAGAAATATTCGTATAGATCTGAGCATCAGTAGAAATATCGGGGAGCTTTGTCCCCTTTACTTTATCATTCTTTGTACCATAACCAAGAAGCGTAGTTTTGGTACTATTCATTTTAGCATCATTCAATGTACGAGAAACTGAAGTGATACTCTGTGTAATCTTGTCTTTCGCTGCGCGGGGCAGTGAATCATCCAACCCATTTACAAGAGTGGATAAGAGTTTTTCATTCATATTTTATACACACCCCTTCGTAGTGAGCTTAGTGGTGTTTCTTTTAAATCACCTTGTCATATTATAGGTTTGTTCGGGTAGTGGAATTCTAAATATATATTATATTAGTGTATAAAAGGAATATTATATCAACCAAACTATAATAACATTAGGAGGTATTACTTATGAAGGGTGTAACAACACTTAATTCTATGGAAGTGGTGGCAGAAACAGGTCATATTTGGGATATTAAATGTACTATATTTCTTATCATTCTCATTCTTGGTATTATTTCATTAATTATTATTATACATTCTATTAAGAAATTTGATGATGCTGAAGAACAATGCTGGTGGTGCAGAACACCAACTATTGTATTAGTTGCTACTATGATATCTGTCGGTATTGTTGGTACTGCATGTTTTTATTCACAAGATAAACCGATTGCATATAAAACTCAGTATCAAGTATCAGTAGATGATTCTGTAACTATGAATGAATTTACTGAAAAATATAATATCATTAGTATTGATGGTAAGATTTATACAGTGGAGGAAAGAAACTAATGGGATTATTTGATCGATTCAAAACTCCTATAGATGAAGCGGAAGTACAAGAAATCCAGAGAAAGATAATGGAGATTTGCGATAGCGGCGACAATAGTTATAGTCTTGAGAAAGCTAAGAAATTGGCAATCTTAAGTGCCTCATTCTATCTAGCATTATCTAATGATTATTGTGGTGATACTAACTGTACTATTACTACAAATGCAACATATTCTGAGAAATCAGATAGTACTAATACACGAGGTACGATTACAATGTATAATCCAAAATCTGGTTACCGACTCGAAAATCTATTTGATCATATGGAGATGAATTAAATATGAGAAACGATAATATACTTTTTATAGTATTAATGCTTCTATCTCCACTGATTGCTATTATCATTATTAATATAAGCTCATGGAGAGATAGTTGTAAAAATATAACTAAAATTCCATTGAAATCTTTTAAGAAGATATATGCAATCAATCCGGATAGTTGGAAATTATATTCTGCTTCGGTATATAGAAACATCAGAGAAAGATATGAAGTATTTCCAATTATGACAAACAGTGGAATAAGATGTAGGAATGCTACAGGTGATATGACTGATGTAGAATATGATCCGGTTACTAATAAGTATTATAAATATACTGATAAGGATATTGAATTAGCTTTCAACTGTTGGGATTATATTAAATATCGATTTTGGAGATTGAAAGTTAAACAAGAAAAGAACAGACGAGAAAAATTAAATAGTGATACTGAAACTTTACAATTTCTTCGATCTATTACTGAAGAAGATATCAAGACATATACTGATCGTATCAAAAGAGAAGGTCAGGAACAGATTGATAAACTGATAAGAGAAGCAGAGGAACGAGAGAAGAAGTTTAATAAAGGAGTAAGCAATCATGAGCTTGGAATTGACGAAGGAGTTTCTTCGGTCATTACCTAAATATACAGAATCGAGTGATGGGCAACAAGCCACCTGTGAGTGTTGGGTCTGTGGTGGATACAAAGATGGCGGCGGATCCATGAGTATCAAGGTTAATCCAGATATTGGTGAACCTATTGGATTCTGTTGTTTCCGTATGAGTTGCGGGGTTAAAGGTTATTTAAAACCGAAAGATCTGGAAGCTGCTGGTTGTCGAGATACTGATACTCTTTTGGAATTAGATGCTTATAACAAATCCATTAATCCAAGAGCAGAAAAACGATTCATAGCTCGTAAACGAAGAGATTATGAATTGGTTAATCTTGATACCAATGTAAACCGTCGGAAACTTGCTTATATCAATAAACGACTTGGTGTAAATCTTGAACCATATCAACTAAGAGATTTAAAAATCCAATTAAGTTTATATGATTTCCTATCGATCAATAATATCCAACGGCTTGCATTCAATGA
>OQVT01003179.1_pt1 | contig 10568 bp, 12 predicted proteins | sample 1691561 | NCBI WGS metagenome assembly OQVT01 (sample SAMN03418260, study PRJEB22391) | human gut metagenome | biome: human-gut; feature: organic feature; material: feces | host: Homo sapiens | place: Tanzania | collected 2013-01
ACGAGGGTTCCGACGGCGTTCATCGCTTCGGGCATGGTCCCCATGGGCATGTAGATCCCGGCGAGGAATCCGATCAGCACGCTGACCACCGTGAACAGACCCGAGAACGCTCCGGTGCTCTTCAGGAACGATGTGATCGTGTACATGATGACGGACGCCGAGAGCGCCGACGGAACGAGCAGAACCAGGGATGCCGATGCTCCCGACGCGGACAGGGGGCATCCCGTGGCCGCGAGATACGCCACGCAGATCACGAAGGTGATCAGGCTCATGACCAGACCCACGACGAACGTGCTGAGGATGTATCCCACGGCTATCTGGGAGGAGGTCATCGGCGTGACCAGGATGGCGCGCTCCCTCCCCTCGGCCCTGTCCTCGACCATCGTCTGCAGGGCTCCGGCGCATGTCGTCACCGGAACGATGCCTAGGATCCCCGAGAGGACCCACGCGTCGATGAGGTTGCCCATGCCGGATACGTCCGGGTACGACTCGATCAGCATGTTCCTGAGGAACAGCAGGTAGAGCAGCACCACGATGAGCACGCCCATCAGGGAGAAGAACACGCTCTGACGGTCCCTGAAGTAGTTGAGGGAGCAGCGCTTGGCCAATGCGACGGATGCGTTCATCGCTCCTCGCCTCCCGTGATCGATACGAACGCGTCGTCGAGCGTTCCGGTCCGCACCTCGAAGGATACGATGTGTTTCCCAAGACGCTCGACCACCGGGACCGCATCGCGGGTGGATGCCAGGGGGATCGTTATCACGCCCCTCTCCTCGGTGAATCCCAATCCCATATCCTCCAGGATGGAACGCACGGCCTCGGCATCATCCGGGACGACGGTCATCCTGTCGGAGCTGTGCTTCTCCTTCAGCTCCTCGGGGGTGCCGTGGGCGACTATCTCGCCGTGGTCTATCACCACCACGTCGTCAGCCTCCGCGGCCTCCTCCATGTAGTGGGTGGTGAGGAGCACGGTGATCCCGCGCTCCCTGTTGAGCCTGGATATCGAATCCCAGATCACCTTGCGGGTGTGCGGATCGAGCCCCGAAGTGGGCTCGTCCAGTATGAGGATCCTCGGACCGTGGATCAGTGCACGGGCGATGTCCGCTCTGCGTCTCTGCCCTCCGGACAGGGTCCCGTATCTCCGATCGGCGAATCCGATGCAGTCCGCATCCTCCATCGCACGATCCACGGCATCCTTCAGATCGGCCAGGCCGTACATCGAGCCTCTGATCTCCAGGTTCTCGCGGACCGTGAGCCTCCTGTCGAGCATCGGATCCTGGAACACTACGCCCATCTCGTTCCTGACCGAGGGGTCGGAGACGCTCCGTCCGAAGACCTCGATCGTTCCTGAATCGATGCTCAGAAGGGAGCATATGGCGGAGATCGTGGTGGATTTTCCCGCTCCGTTGGGTCCTAGGAAGGCGAAGAACGAACCTTCCGGCACATCGAAGGATATGCCTCTGACGGCTTCGACGTCGCCGTACGATTTCACTAGCCCGCATACCGATACGGCCTGCATGCCGCCTGACCTGCTACGGAGGATATAACGTGTTCCGATGGAGGTGTATTGTCGCCTATATAGCGTCCGTTCGAACCAGGCATTATAACTTTTATTCACATCTCCCGGCTCATGATAACGATCGTCGGTACCGGGCACGTCTTCAACCTGGCGGAGCCCGTGGCCTTCATCGTGAAGAACACATGGCCCGATGCAGTCCTTCTCGAACTCGATGTGGGGAGGATGAACGCCATGACCATCGCCCAATCCGAGGACGCTCCTGCCGAGGAGCCCGAGATGTCCGCCATCTACCGGCAGACGGCCAGGTACCAGCAGAGGATGTCGGAGGAGTACGGTGCGAAGCTCGGAGGGGAGTTCCTCGCCGCGATCAACGCGGGAAAGCTCGCCGGTGCCGATATAATCCCCATCGATACCGACGCCATGCGCGTGATGAACGAGATGTGGGCGGAGATGTCCACGAAGGAGAGGATCCGCTACCGCCTTTCGGGGATCTCCGATTCCATCGGCGGGAAGAGGAAGGTCGCCGATGTGCAGAAGAGCTTCGCCAACGATGAGGAGGCGTATATCGAGGGGATGAGGAGGAGGTATCCGACCCTCGTTCGCAAGCTCATCGACGAGCGCAACCAGCACATGGCGGACCAGATCAACAAGGCGTCCGAGACTTATAGCAACATCATCGTTATTGTCGGGGATGCTCATGTCGAAGGGATATCGAAGCTCCTCACGGAGAGAGACATCCGCAAGGTCCGCCTGGCGGACCTGATGGACAACGAGAGGATGGCCACGGTAAGGGACATGATTTGGAAGGGGGAGACACAGGGATGAGGGTGGAGCTGCTTGCCTACACGCCGGACGCGGACAGGATCTGCGCCGCCGCCGGGAACTCGTGCTATTCGGAGCGTCCGGCATTCGAGATCATGGAGGACATCGATGCGGAGAAGACCCTCTCCCGCATCGTGGGGATGGGGCATCATTCGGTGATCGAGCATGCCGTGTTCACATTCTCCGTCCAAGGCGTCTCCCGCGCTCTGACCCATCAGCTCGTACGCCACCGCATCGCATCATTCTCGCAGCAGAGCCAGAGGTATGTGTCCATCAAGGATCCGAGCTATGTCGTTCCGCACACGGTCGAGGACGATCCGGATGCGAAGGCCGTGTTCGAGGAGACCATGGACGCCATATGGAATGCGTATTCCGAGCTGGAGGCGATGGGCATCCCGGCGGAGGACGCGAGATACCTCCTCCCCAACGGATGCACCACGAACATCACGATCACGATGAACGCCCGGGAGCTCCTGCATTTCTTCACCCTCAGATGCTGCAACAGGGCCCAGTGGGAGATCCGCGAGATGGCGGAGCTCATGCTCGCCGAGTGCCGCAGGGTCTCTCCGATCATATTCCGCGATGCGGGTCCGGCCTGCGTCCGCGGCCCCTGCCCCGAGGGCAATAAGACCTGCGGGCATCCGAGGAGCCCGTGAGCGTCATACATCTCGCAGGAGGGTGCTTCTGGGGGGTGCAGGATGTGTTCGCACACATCCCCGGAGTCACCGGCACGGAGTGCGGATACGCCAACGGCGATCGTCACTACGTCCCCGATTACATGCTCGTCTGTTCGGGAAGGATGGGATACCGCGAGGCGGTGAAGGTCGAGTACGATCCGTCGGAGATCTCGCTCGACGAGCTCCTCGCCGTGTTCTTCATGATAATCGATCCGACGCAGGAGCGCAGGCAGGGGAACGACGTCGGGATACAGTACCAGACCGGCGTCTACTGGTCCGATCCGGAATCGGAGCGTGTCGTCCGCAGGGTCTTCGCGGAGCAGGAGGCCGCTTCGGAGGAGTTCCATGTGGAGATGGGCCCGTTGACGTATTGGACCCGGGCAGAGGAGAACCATCAGGATTACCTGGAGAGGAACCCCGGCGGGTACTGCCACATCCCCGTTTGGAAGAAGGCCCTGGTCAAGGAATTCGTGAAGCGTCAGAAGGGTCGCTGATGGATCATTTCCTTTGAAGTAACTATAAATAGGGCATCCCCTTAGACCGGTTTACTCGGTGAATGATATGGGAAGAATAAGACCCACCTACATCAAGAGAGTCGCTATCGATCTCGTTAGCAAGTACCCGCAGGCCTTCAGCAAGGACTTCGAGGCTAACAAGGAGATGGTCAGCACTCTGACAGACGTCTCGTCCGTCACGATGAGGAACAGGATCGCCGGATACATCACCCGCTACCTGTCCCACCCTGAGGCATGAGACAAACGCCTTAAACAACCAATTTAGGCATATTCTGCCCGCGTGGGGTAGCTTGGATATCCTGTGAGATTGCGGATCTCTTGACCCGGGTTCGAATCCCGGCGCGGGCACCATTTCTCGCCATCTATGATGGCCGATTGCCCTTCCAGGCTCAGCCTTGTCCTTTCTGTTCTCGACGATATTATCATCTGCTGCATCCATCCGCGGTCGCGGAGGCATCCGGATGATCGTCTACTTCTCAGCGACAGGGAACTCGAAGTACGTGGCGGAGAGGATCGCCGAGGAGTTCGGCGACACTGCCGTCTCTATCGAGGGATCGGGCGGCAGGATCGAGCTGGAAGACGGCGGGATGATCGGATTCGTGACTCCTGTGTACTGGTGGGAGCTCCCCGCCCCGGTCAGGGGGTTCCTTCAGGATCTGCGCATCGATGGAGCGGAGCCGTCCTATTCGTTCATCGTCACGACCTGCGGAACCACTCCCGGCTGCACTTACGCCGAAGCAGAGAGGATCCTTTCAGCCAAGGGCATGGATCTGGATGCGGGTTTCAGCGTCAGGATGCCGGACACATGGACTCCGTTGTTCGATCTCAGCGACCTCGACAAGGTGGAGAAGCTGAACGAGGAGGCGGAGACGTACATCGACGACGTCCTAGAAGGGATAGGAAACCGTGTGAAAGGCAACAGGATGCGGAAGGCGACGCCCTACGCCCTGCGGCTGATCGCCGGTCCGCTGTACAACCGCGCACGGACGACGAAGAACCTCCATGTGGAGGATGATTGCATAGGATGCGGCCTCTGCGCTAGGAAGTGTCCCGTGCAGGCCATCGAGATTAGGGATGGGAAGCCTGTCTGGGTGAAGGAGCAGTGCGCATTATGCCTGCGTTGTCTGCATCTCTGTCCGAAATTCGCCATCCAGTACGGGAACGGCAGGACCAGGAAGCATGGGCAGTATCGGAATCCGCACGTGAAGGTGTGAACCGTCTTTCATTCTGCGATAAAACAGATGGATTCTGAAGAGTGGAAGAAGGAAAGAGGCCCCGAGGGGCCGTTTGTCATCACTCGGTGTATTTGCCGGCGATGTCCACGATGCCGCCCAGGATGAGCAGCACGGATCCCGCAAGGGAGACCCAGAAGCCTGCAGCAGCACTGACGCTGAAGCTTGCGAGGCCGGCGATGCTGATGCTGTCCATCTGTCCGTTGAACAGGATCATGAGGACGAGCGCGACGACTCCCAGGATCAGGGAGAGGACTCCGAGAACCCTGTTGACTGCGGGGTTCTTCAGGGCGATGGGGATGACCGCGGTGAAGAATGCGACGACTCCTGCGATGAGGGCGACGAGGGGTGCGTAGTTGTACTCTGCATCCTCGAACATCTCGTCCGAGTAGATGCTCCAGCCGGTGTAGTCCTCGCTGGAGACGACATGTCCCAGGGCCGTGACGTCCACGGTGATCCAGGCGACGAATACTCCGATGATCATCAGGAGCGCTCCGATGAGGGCCAGGATGCCCAGGGCGTTTCCTTTGTTGACGTTTGCCATATCAATTACCTCTCGGTTCTTGACCGTGCTCAAGCATTGAGACGACCCGTACTTAATAATATCCGTTAACCCTTCGAGTCTCATTCCTCATCCGGCTCGTCCGGCTTGGGCCAGACCTCGCGGACGACCTCCAGATCTCCCGGAGGAACTATCCTGGACACCTCTTCTTCAAGGACGTCGAATCTCTTCGCGATCTCGTTGGTCCTCCTTCCGGACTTGGGCTTCCCGGGGCGGATGACCATGTACTTCCCGCATCCCGCGAAGCATTCCAACGGTCCGCACATGATCTTCCTGGCGCCCTCGTACTCGATCTCGCCGATTGCGAGCTCCATCGGGAGATGGTACTCGTAGTTCCTCTTCCCGCGGACTATGAACGCACCTCTCGGGACGAACTCCCCGGGGTTGGGGGTCTTGCTGACCTGGTCCGACAGGGCGGCGATCCATGCCTTGGACTGCGCGATCGCGAAGAGACATGCCTGACGGAGCTCGTCCGCATCCGCCTTCGCACCGTCCTTGATGACCACCGACGGTGCTCCGTGCACATCGGCGTGGGCGTAGAGGTCCCCCTCCTTCAGGTGCTTCTTCACGATGTTGTCGTTGCTGTGGGTGTCCCTTCCGGCGATGACGAGGCGTCCGCCGGTGGTGATGAACCATTTGTACCTCTCGAACCAGAACTGCTTGGTGGGCTGCGCCCTCTCGGCCGCAAGAGCCTTCTCCTTGTCGATGCCCTTCTGGATCTTCGCGAGCTCGTCCCTGCTCTGCTGGAGGGCGTCCTCCGCGCGCTTGGCCTTCTCGCCCACGTCCTTCCCCTTCTGATAGAGGTCGGATGCGTTGGCATCCACGCCCTTGGTCCAGTCCAGGTCCATGGTCTCCTCGCACATCCTCGCTCTCACGCGGTGCTTGGCGGGGTCCACGGATTCGACGTAGGGGATCTTGGCGGCTCCTTCCTTGAGCTTCTCCCATGTGATCCTCTTGGACTGCTCGTCCAGGACCTGGAGCAGCTGGGCGGCCTTCTGGTAGTCGGCGTAGAGAGCCTCGGCCTTCCTGCGGTACTCCTCCTCCTGCGACCTGTAGTCCAGGAGGGTCTCCTCCTGCTTGGCGATCCTCTTGAGGAGCTTCTCGACGGCGGGGTCGACGTACGCCTCCTCCTCGGCCCTCCCGGTCTCCTCGAGATACGTCTCGATGATCTCGGAGAGCGTGTTGAAGCGCTTGGCCTCCAGATCGGAATGGGACAGCATGACGACGGGTGCGAAGTCCTCGATCCTTCCGTCCTTCAGATAGGCGGTGGGCTCCGGATCCTCCAGCACGTGCTTGACGATGTCCTCCATCGCCCCGTACATCCTTGCGACGGCGGCATCGTCCACATCCTTGGCGGGAGTGGATTTGGGTATCCCAACGCGTGTGCACACCTCCTCGGCGTACTGTCCGCCCAGGTTGACGGCGGTAGCAAGGGTCCTCACGGAATCCGCATCGGACGATCTGAACGAGGCGAGGAAATCCTCCTCGGACGATTGGGTGGGATCGAAGCGGGACTTGGGCATGACGTACTGCTCGCCCGGACGGGTCTTCCTGTCTCTGTAGGTCTTCTGCACCAGGCAGTTCTGGATGACCCCGTCCTTCAGAAGGAGCACGTTCCCTCCGCCGAACATCTCGAAGACGAGCTTGTAATCGCCGTCGGATTTGGTCAGCTCCATCTCCACGACCCTGTCGAAGCCGATCTGCCTGACCTTCCCGATGCGGGCGTTGTCGATGTATTTCCTGAGATACGATGCGAACGTGGTCGGCATCGTGGGGGTGGCGGGCTTCTTGGAGGGGCAGTACAGCCACTTCTTGTCCTCGAAGAAGAGCTCCTTCTTCCCCTCGCCGGCGACGTTGATCCTGAACAGGACGCTGCCGGCGCCCCAGTGATGGATCTTGTCCATGTGGGCCCCTTCGAGCGACGACAGCTCGGTCACTATCGCCCGGACGTCGAAGGCGCTCATTTCCTTCTTCATGGACGTTCAATCCGCATGTCGATAATAGATATTGCCCGTGGGGATCGCTCGGAACCGGCGGGTTCGGAGATGTACGGCCCCTTGGAGAGGTCGTAGCCGAGGAACGTCATGCCCTCGGAATCGAGGATCTCGGTGAGCCTGTCGACCATCCCGTCGATGTCTATCGCCGGTATGCGCAGGGTGGTCGAGAGTAGGAGGATGTAATGCTTCAACGCGTCCTTGTAGGGCAGCTCGTTCCCGTGGGCGTAGCATCCGATCATGTCCCCCACGGCACCGGTGAGCGACGTCATGATCATCTCGAAGCGGTGGCTGTCCGAGTTTTTGAATCCGTAGCCGGACATGAACTCCTCGAACCATCTCCCGAGTATGTCGTTGTACATCTGGACCGCGTCCCATCTGCGATGGACCTCGTATATGAGGTTCGCAACGGTGCGCCATTTGGAGGCCATGTTGAGTTCCAGGGCCGCGGGGAAGGATGCGGCCAGCAGGAGGTTGTTCTCGCGCTTCAGGAGCTCCATGGCGTTCTCCAGGATCTCCTCGGTGGCCTCCTTCACTATGCTGATGAGGATCTCGTCCTTGCTCTTGAAGCGGTTGTAGAGGCTTCCGTTGAGGATCCCCGCCTTGTTGATGATGTCGCGGGTGGTGGTCTCCTCGTATCCCTTCTCCAGGAACAGCTCCAGAGACACCTCCGTGATCTGCTTGCGCGCGAGCTCGCGCTTCTCCTTCACAGAGGGTCTTCCATTGGCCATGCTACGCACATCGGCATTTCCCGTATTTGATTATTAGCAGTGCTCAAAGTTTGATGCGAGTCAAAACTATTGGATGAATAAAACAAGCATCATTTATATATTGAAATCACAGCCAGATAGTTGCATCCAACAGATTGCAGCAGTGCGGTTGTTTCGATTGAAAATTTGAGAATGTTCAAAATGCTTTAATACGGGATTGATATGGTGCGGCTCAAAGGTGAACACATGTTCGCAAAAATGGCAGACTTCATCCACAGCCACTCCAAGGCAATCGTCGTGGTTTGGCTCGCAGTTTTGATCTGCTCTCTTCCGCTGGGAATCCAGGCAGGAGACGTGCTCGAGTACGACATGACCAACATGTCCGGAGCCGACTCCGAGTCCGGAACCGGATCCCAGATCATGAGCGATTACTTCCTGAGCATAGGAATGGACGAGATCGCGGTCGCGCCCTATTCCTCGGAGGAGGAGTTCAAAGCGCTCATAGATGAGAGCGATCTGAAAGATCCCACGACATTCTACGGTGCATTCTCCAGCCTGATGGCCGAGAGATTCGATAACATAACCGTACAGTACGGCGGAACATATCAGAAGGACCCCGCTTCCGGTAACGGGATCGTGCTCTTCGCCATCGCAAGCAACGATGGATCCGATATCACCCACAAGACAGGGGACATAAGGGACACCGTGAAGGATGCCAAGGCATCCATGGCCTCCTATTCCGATGTATCCGTGTACGTCACCGGAACCTCCGCCATCAACTACGATACCGAGGTCTCCGCAGGAGAGGATGTCGCCAAGGTCGATCCGTTCAGCATCCTGTTGATCTTCGTTCTCCTCGGACTGTTCTTCTACGCCATCGTGACCGCCATGGTTCCTCCGATGGTCGTCGGAATGGCATATGGAATCACCCTGACCCTCATCTACGCCATAGGGCAGTTCTTCGGTATCTTCTACATCACCCAGGTCCTGCTCCTGGTCGTCATGCTCGGTGCGGGCTGCGACTACTCCATTTTCATTATCACAAGGTACAGAGACGAGCGCAAGAAGGGACAGAGCCACGAGGCCGCTCTCAAGGAGGCCATCATGTGGGGCGGAGAGTCCGTCGCCACATCCGGTATCTCCGTCATGATCGGATTCGCAGCCCTCGCTCTGTGCTCGTTCTCCCTGGTCCAGACCATGGGAATGATCCTCGCTCTGGGAATCCTCGTCGCACTCCTCGCTGCGCTCACATTCATCCCCTCCCTCCTCAACCTCGTGGGAGACAGGATCTTCTGGCCCAGCAACATCGACTCCTACAAGGCGGCCGATGATAAGGCCGCGACCAAGGGCAGGAAGGGCTTCCACGGACGCCTCGTCGCCTTCGGAAAGAGGTACTTCGGATGGCTCTCCAGATTCACCCACAAGTACGCTGCGCCCATCGTGGTCGTATTCGCACTGCTGTGCGTCCCCGCCACCTACAGGGTCGTGATGCTTCCGACTATGTCGGAGTGGTCCGCCTTAATCTGAGCGGCCATTGCCGCCATCGCTGTTGCAGCGGCGGCATAATTGCCGTTGGGAAGGACATATCCCATGGGCATGTCGACCTGCTTGCCGCCGGCCATCGTCGTGAACGAAGAGCCTACATCCGCGATCCGGTTCTGGAGCTCGAGGGTAAGGTACTTGGGCGGCAACATGAGGACGCTGCCGGAAGTCGCCCGATGGCTGGAGGAAACGAATCCTTTGAGGATTTCCAGGCCGGACGTGAAGTACGCCTTCATGCTGAAGAATTTTCTTTATGCGGCATACTGCGGGATGACGGCGTCAACGCTCTGGGACGGGCGCAGCGAGGTGAACGGCGGTTTCATTCGGGTATCCAAGACCGGTGACGTGCTGGCGTTTTACGCGTTGGAGTCCGAGGTTTTCAAGGACTATCTCTTCCGCAATTGCTACTTTGAACGTCCGGCTACGAGCCGCGGACACGGCAATTACGGTACAGTGTATGAAGAAGACGGCGGGTGGTTCATCCGGCTGAATTTTCAGATCCGTTATCGCGTGAGCTGAGGCGGAATTTCACCGGCAGGTTCGCTGCCGTCAATCCAGGTTTTGAGAAGCTGCGGCAGTGCATCACGCTTATCCCGGGTAGCCAGTGCGCACTCCCAGACCCACAGCACCCGCCAGCCGGATTGGAGAAGCTCTTCCCGTACTCGGCGGTCGCGTTCCGTATTGCGCCTGAGCTTCTCCGTCCAGAAGTCGCGGTGACTCTCGGGGACGGAAGCGCGGCGGCAGCCCGCATGGGCGTGCCAAAAACAGCCGTGTACGAAAATTGCGATGCGGTATTTGGGCATCACGATGTCGGGACTGCCCGGCAGGTCTTTTCGGTGAAGTCGGAAACGGAAGCCGAGCGAAAAAAGCGTGCGGCGGACGAGAATCTCCGGCCGGGTGTTTTCAGAGCGGATGGCCGCCATATTGCGGCGCCGCGCCTGAGGGGATTTGTTGTCGGTCATGGTGCTGCATCCTTCTGGGGCGATCCAGACTAT
>OQVT01003180.1_pt1 | contig 10567 bp, 13 predicted proteins | sample 1691561 | NCBI WGS metagenome assembly OQVT01 (sample SAMN03418260, study PRJEB22391) | human gut metagenome | biome: human-gut; feature: organic feature; material: feces | host: Homo sapiens | place: Tanzania | collected 2013-01
GCCGAGTGTCAATTTTATCGCTATTAATCATTTTACGACAGCCATGCAATGTCGGTATCGGTTGCAAGGTTATCTATGCCGTAGAGCACCAGGATATTATCAAGTTCCTGGCGAGTGCTTACAAGTTTCTGCTCCTGTTTGCTTAGCTGTTGACCTGCATCTTGAAGCTGCTGCTTTTGCTGTGCAAGTTGTGTCTCTGCTTCAGAAAACTGCTGTTTTGCTTCCTGCTGTTTTTCCAGAAGTACCGTTTCTTGTGCCTCTAACTGAAGTAACGTTTTCTGTACTGTTTCATATTGCGTTTCAAGTGCCGACATTCCATTCGGAATCTGCTGTAATTGTGCCAGCTGATTTTCCAGGGCATTTTTTTGCATTTCATAGTCTTGTGCTGTTTCTATCTTGTTATATTCATGATAACTCGTCATAGGCGTCTGTATTTCGAAATGATTTAACAGCTTAATACTGTTTCTTGTATCTTCTGCTGCGATCAGATCCACTTCTTTCAATGTTCTGATTGCACGAAATGTCATATCTTCCAGATTTCCAATCGGTGTTGCCACCAAATATAATGTTCCTGCCATCTTCATCTCCCCTGAACAGTTACCTTTACTTTTCGGAATTATTTCCATTCTTCTGCAATAAAGTCCCATCCTTCGCATACATAATGATTGGCGGTTCTATCGTCACTCGGGGTTTTGCCCCACGCATTCCTTCCACCAAAACCATTGTCGGTTCTTTATCTATATACGGATGAATAAACTGAATCCGTTTCGGTTCAATCTTATATTCATGCATCTTCGTCAGAATCTCCGTCAGTCGAAACGGTCTGTGGATCATATAAAATCTGCCTTTATCCTGAAGAAGCCGCATACTTTCTCTTAAAATATCATCTAATGTACACAACACCTCATGCCGTGCAATTGCCTTACTGTCATCTGGATTCCGAAGTCCATGATCCGCTAACATATAAGGCGGATTCGTTGTGATCACATCAAAAAAGGCCGGCTTAAATCGTTCTGCCGCCTCTTTAATATCTCCGGTCACAATGTCAATTCTGTCTTCCAGATGGTTATGTGCAACACTGCGTCTTGCCATCTCTGCAGTCTCTGCCTGTATCTCAAGCCCTGTGAAATGCTTTCCTTTCGTCTTTCCTGCAAGGAGAACCGGGATGATTCCATTCCCGGTTCCCATATCAAGCACGGTCTCTCCCGGCTTTACTTTTGCAAAATCAGATAAAAATACCGCATCTACTCCAAAGCAGAACTTCGAAGGATCCTGAATCAATTCCAATCCTCCAAGCTGCAGATCATCCAAACGCTCTCCTGGTCTCAGATTATTTGTCATCTAACTTCGAAGCTCCCTCTTTCTTCTCCATCCTCTCAAGTGCAGCAAGTTTCTTCTGCTCTTCTTTCGATACTTTCTGTTTCTTTCTTCTCGGACGGAATTTCAGATCATCCGCTTTATACTCGCGAATCTCTTTCTCGTCATTCTCCAGATTAACAATAACTTTCACAAGTCTGCGAAGCACACTCAAAGAATGTACCGTTCCGGTCAATCCATCACTTGTTGTCACATTATCTCCAACGGAAGGTAACTGACTGTTAAGCACTTCATAAGTCTCTTCCTCATTCGTCAGACAGCACATCAGTCTTCCGCAGACTCCGGATATCTTTGTCGGGTTCAGTGAAAGATTCTGTTCTTTCGCCATCTTGATCGATACCGGTGCGAACTCGGATAAATACGTGTGGCAGCAAAGTGGTCTTCCACAGATACCGATCCCGCCGCGGATCTTCGTCTCATCACGCACTCCGATCTGTCTTAACTCGATTCTGGTACGGAACACACTCGCCAGATCCTTTACAAGCTCACGGAAATCAATTCGTCCGTCTGCCGTAAAGTAAAACAGTACTTTATTATTATCAAAAGTATATTCTGCTTCGATCAGTTTCATATCCAGTCCATGCTTGCGGATCTTCTCCTGACAAATCTTAAAAGCCTCTTTCTCTTTCTGACGATTCTTCTCTACTGTCTTCTCGTCCTGCTCTGTTGCAATACGAATCACAGACTTCAAAGGCTGAACCACTGAATCATCATCCACCTCTTTTGGTGCACTGACAACACGTCCGTACTCAATTCCCCGTGCTGTCTCCACGATTACGTGATCCCCCTGTTTGATTTCAAACTCTCCCGGGGAAAAGAAATAAATCTTTCCCGCTGTTCGGAATCTTACTCCTATTACTTTTGTCATGTATCTAGTTCTCCTTTATTGTAAGCAAGAGCAGTTCCATTGTCAGTTCAAAATTAACATTTGCTTTCAGTCTGGCTTTCGCCTTTTCAATTGCGTCCAAAATATTCTCAATTCCTTCATAAGAGCTCTTACTTGCACGCGCCTTGATATATCTCAGCTGATCAGAAAATACTACTCTGTCTACATTCTTAGTTGCCTTATAAATTAATACATCTCTGTACCAGATTGCGATCATATCCAGATAGTCGTTAATCTCCATCTTATATGTCATACATTTCTTCACTGCATCCATGAGTTCTGAAACATTCATCTCATCAATATTTCTAAGTAAATGTACAACTTCTTCCTTAATCTCATTAAAATACTCTGAAGTCGCAAGCATAATCGCTTTTCCCATATTTCCCTGGGCAAATGCTACACAGACATCTGCTTTATAATCAGGAATCTCCATCTGCTCCATCAGATATTTCTTTACGAGCTGATCCTTAATGTTACGAAGTTTCATCATAACGCATCTAGAACGAATCGTTGGCAGCAAAGCCTCTGCATTCTCTGTCAGAAGCATGATCACTGCATACTCCGGTGGCTCCTCAATTGTCTTAAGCAATGCATTCTGTGCCTGGGCACTCATTAAGTCTGCCTCTGGAATAATATAAATCTTATACTTGCTGCTGTACGGCTTGATCACAATATCATTATTAACCTGTGTACGGATATCATCAACACTGATCGTATTCGGTTTCTCATGTGTCACCTTAATAATATCCGGCTGATTGCCGCTCTGTGCCTGTTTACAGGACTGACATTTTCCACATGCCTCTCCGTCTTCCGCACGATTCTGGCACTGCAGGCTCATAGCAAAAAGATTCGCAAGAAGCCTCTTTCCAGATCCTCTTTCACCGTTCAGAATATATGCATGCGATACTGCATCAGCCTGAACTGCGCTCGAAATATACTTGATTATGTTTTTGTGCCCTACTACATCTTTAAAACTACTCATTTCTATCACCTGCCGTGTATCTTATTTCATCTTTAGTGGACAATATTCTCACAATTATCCACCTAACAATAGTATATTCATAATTTTAACATCATTTTCTTACAAAACTATGAACTACCATTTAAGTATATCATAAATTCACATTTATTTCTCGCAAAATTTCTTCCATACAGGTTTCCTTATCAATATTTTGGAATCTCCGTTTGATTCCCGCTCTTTCCAGGTTCCCCTCCGAAAAATCTTCTGCATCTGCAAGGAATCTTCTGCACAGTTCCGCATACTGCGGTTTCGTCTGTACCCGTTCTCTTTCCAACGCCCTCGACAGTCTTAATCCATCTTCTACTTCTATATATAATGGAACCATAACATCATCACCAAAATATTCTTTCAATGCATAATATGACTCAATTGTTCCAATCACAAGATAATCATACTGCCACAGTTCAATCTGTCCATCATCTATAGAGTTGCAATTTCTTGCTCATAGAATGTCAAAGTACATTTTTTCTCTAAATGTAGAAAAAATTCCTTATATATTATCTATACGCTTCATAATCTAAAATTTCTCATGAGTTAAATACATTATTAACATCCATCCTGAAACCTATAAGCGAGGGTTTCTCTGATTTTTTCATAAAAAAATCTGGCAAAAGCCAGATTTCTTTTTATTATTCTTCTGTTTCAAGAAGACCGTATCCACCATCTCTACGTTTATAGACAACACATACAGTATTTGTTTCGATGTCCTTATAAACGAAGAATGAATGACCAATGAGTTCCATCTGCATGATAGCTTCTTCCATGTCCATTGGTTTAGGATTAATTGTTTTTGTCTTAACGACAACATCTTCTTCTTCAGGTTCTTCAAGAGATTCTAAAGTGTTAATGTTGAAAGCGAGTTTATTATTCTTTGACTTTCTACTTAACTTTGTCTTGTACTTTCTAATCTGTCTTTCTAGCTTATCGATAACTAAATCGATTGCTTCATAAAGATCATCACTTGTTTCTTCTGCACGAAGAAGAACATACTCTGTAGGAATTGTAACTTCAATTTTCTGGCCAAATGGGTAAGTTCTAATTAAAACCTTAGCCTCCACATCTTGTCCCATGATGAAGTACTTGTCGAGCAATGCTAACTTTTTAGTAATTTTATCCTCGATAGCATCTGTAATTGTAACGTTTTTACCTCTGACAATAACTTTCATAATTAATTCCTCCTTTACAATTCTTTCTATACCTATATTATACATAAAAAAAACTTAAAAAACACTCTTGACATAAAATATAAAAAAAAGAAGACATAAATGTCTTCTTCTTAAGCTAAGTATTTCTTTAAGTCTTCTACTTTATCTAGTTTTTCCCATGGGAATTCAACATCAGTACGTCCGAAATGTCCATAAGCAGCTGTTGGCCCATAGATTGGGTTTAATAAATCTAATGTGTTGATGATACCCTGAGGAGTTAAATCAAATTCTTTCTTGATTGCATCTAAGATCACTTCATCAGCGACTTTACCAGTTCCATAAGTATCTACATGTACACTTGTTGGATCTTTTACACCAATGGCATAAGATAGCTGGATTTCAATACGATCACATAATCCTGCTGCAACAATGTTCTTAGCGATATAACGAGTGATATAAGCTGCACTTCTATCTACCTTTGATGGATCTTTACCAGAGAATGCGCCTCCACCATGTCTAGCCATTCCTCCGTAAGTATCAACGATAATCTTACGTCCAGTTAAACCAGTATCACCATGAGGACCACCAATAACGAATCTTCCTGTTGGGTTAATGAATACTTTATAGTCTTCATTCATATGATGCTTTCTAACAACTTCTTTCATGATCTTTTCTTTAATGAATGTCTTGAATTCTTCTTCATTGAAGTCTGGATCATGCTGAATTGACATAAGGATTGTATCAACCTTAGGATTGTTTTCATCTGTATAATCAATAGTAACCTGTGATTTCATATCAGGTCTTGCATGTTTGAATGTACCATTATGTCTTAATTCACTTGCATAACGTACTAATTCATGAGCCATAGAGATTGGTAAAGGCATATATGTTTCAGTTTCGTTAGTTGCATAACCAAACATGATACCCTGGTCACCTGCACCACCTACTTCTACATTTGTACCTAATGCGATATCACTAGACTGTGTATCCATAACAACCTTGATTTCACAAGTATCTGCATCAATACCTAAATCTTCAGCAGTATAGCCGATTCTTCTCATTACGTCACGAGCCACTGCTTCATAATCCACCTTCGCATTAGTAGTAATTTCTCCACCAATAACTAATAAATTAGTTGTTGCGAAACATTCACATGCAACACGTGAATATTTGTCCTGTCTTAAGCATTCATCTAAGATTGCATCACTGATCTGGTCACAAAGTTTATCTGGATGTCCTTCTGATACAGATTCTGATGTAAATAAGTTCTTTTCCATTTTCTTCTTTTCCTCCTGTAATAAAAAAGCTTTCCTCAAAGAGGAAAGCGTAGTAATCTGCTTCCTCTTATTGTTCAAGTAATACTTGCTTGGTCAAGGCACCTTCTATATAAGGGTTGCCACCACTTTAAAACGATCCTCATCTGTGTGGTTCTGAATAAGAGTATAAAATATTTAATTAAATTGCCTGTACTTCAATAACGCCTGGGACTTCTTCTACTAAGATCTGTTCAACACCATCTTTAATAGTAGAATCCAACATCATGCATCCTGCACATGCACCAAGCATATGTACATAAACGATGCCGTCTTTGAAATCAACGAATTCTAAGTCTCCACCATCTCTTTGTAGATAGGGTCTCAACTTATGAATGACTTCCTTAATGGCTTCAATCTTTTCTTCCATGATTTCACCTCGCTTCTGCTTGACCATTATAACACACAAAATAAAAAAGAAAAGTAATATGACCTATAGAATCACTAAAAAACATACTTATTTATTAGACAATTTTAAGAGATTGCACATTTTTAAGCATAATTCACTGTTTTTTATAGTAAATAGACTTTCTTACAAGACATAACAAAAGAACCCATAAGGGTTCTTCAACGTTATTCATCACTGTTATTTTTAATATAATACAATACAAAATGAATGACATAGAGTACGACAATCATCCATCCGACAGATACTAAAACATATTTACATTCTATAGGCTTATCTTCAACATACTTAAAGTAATAGTTATAAGCAAGTACTGGCACTTGAGTCATAAGTATAAGTAAAGCAAGTACAACTATATTTGTTTTCTTCATATTAACCTTCCATTCCTTTCCGCCTGCAGCTCAAAGGCTCACATTCTCCTATTTGTAAGTATATGTTCTTTTAAATGAGCACCCTTTAACTCGTGAAGCACTCCCTGTACCAGCCTTTTGTCTATAAGTCAATCCCCTGATACTTGTAATTCTTGTTACTGAGTATGTATATTTTTGATAATAAGGATATGCTGTTAAAATCATTGATTTTACTTTTTTATTATTATGCATCGAAGGTACTGTAGCACTTCCAGAAATAGAAATGTTTTCACCTTTTGTTAGTGAAAAACCTACGACTGATTCAACTGTTCCCACATTCACAGGAAAACTACAACTATAGGTATTAGAAACGCTCTTTGAATGTGATATTTGTAGTGTCACTCCTGGTCCACCTTTTGCCTGAGCCAATACTTTAGAACCCGTATAATTTCCTGCCGCCTTTCTCTTGCCAGTTGCTTCATAACGTGTAGTAGTTCTAGATGTTTCCATAACTAAATCTTTTTTTGAGATGTCAGATTGTAAGCTTGTATCTATCACATTTACTGTTAATACATCAGGATTCTCAAATATTTTTTCTACTTTTTGTGAATAATTAGGGTTGGATAAATCTGCTCTTATATTCACAACAGTTCTAGAATCATCTGTAGCATAAACAGTCGCTGCATTAGATAAAACCAACGCCATACTACATGCACTAATTAAAATACTTTCTTTTGATTTCATTTTATTCATCTCCCTTGGTTAGTATAATCTAACTTTACCATCATATTTGCACTTTGTAAAGGGGTTACATTATATTTCTATTTAAATAATAGTATTCTTCTGCTGTGTGCATTTATTTGAAACTGATAAATTTCATATATACTCAATACATCTACTTAAATATATTTTTCACATTAAAGAATTATTATCATCTATTCTTTTATCACTATTATAAATATGCTATAATGCAGTTGATTGGAGGCGTGCAATGGAACATCAAGTTCATGTAGGTGACATTGTTGATGTGACCATTACTGGTATTCAACCATATGGTGCATTTGCTTTATTGCCTGATGGCAGTAGCGGACTGATTCATATATCAGAGATATCTGATGGATTTGTTCGTGACGTGAATCAATTTGTCTTTTATGGAGAACAGGTTAAGGTAAAAGTCATTGATATAGATAACGTCCATCACCAGGCAAGGCTTTCTTTAAAAGCAGTCGCGAAAAAGAGACGTTTTCGCAAAAGAAAGTCAATCGTGGAGACACCTAAGGGGTTTGATCCACTAAGAGAAATGATGCCTCGATGGATCAGTCGAGGAATCGCAAAGGAGGAAGATGTATGATCAACGTTGATTTAAGTAAAGCTAAATTAACAGAAAGCATGGAATCATATAAGGACAGAGTCGCAGAAGTTCATGATATGATTCACAACAAAACAGGAGCAGGTAACGACTTTTTAGGATGGGTTGACTTACCTACTAACTACAACAAGACTGAAGTAGAAAACATTAAGAAAAAAGCTGCAGAATTATCTGAAGAAATTGATGTTTTATTAGTTTGTGGTATCGGTGGTTCTTATTTAGGTGCAAGAGCTGCTATTGAAGCAATCAATGGTCTTTATCCAACAAACAAGGTTCAGATTATCTATATTGGTAATACATTCTCTGCTACTTATTTAGCACAGGTTAAGAACTATGTAAAAGATAAAGAATTCGGTATTAACGTTATTTCTAAGTCTGGTACAACTACTGAAACTTCAGTTGCTTTCAGAATCTTCAAAGAATTACTTGAAGAAACTAAGGGTAAAGAAGTGGCTCAGAGAAGAATTGTTGCTACTACAGATGCTCATAAAGGTGCATTAAAGACTTTAGCTGACCAGGAAGGTTATACAGAATTCGTAGTTCCTGATGATATCGGTGGACGTTATTCTGTATTAACTGCAGTAGGATTATTCCCTATCGCAATGGCTGGTATCGATGTTGATGCAATGTTAAAGGGTGCTAAAGATGCCCAGGATAAATACAACAATCCAGATCTTCTTACAAACGATGCTTATCAGTATGGTGTTGCAAGACAGATGTTATTAAAGGCTGGTTACCCAGCTGAAATGTTTGTAACTTATAACTTACAGTTACAGCAGACTGCTGAATGGTGGAAACAGTTATTCGGTGAATCTGAAGGTAAAGAAGGAAAAGGTATCTTACCTACAAGTGGTACTTTCTCAACTGACCTTCATTCATTAGGACAGTTCATCCAGGAAGGTTCTAAGGTTTTATTCGAAACTGTATTAAAGATCAAAGAACCTCAGATGAACTTAGAAATCCCTAGTGATGCAGAAAACTTAGATGGTTTAAACTACTTAGCTGGTAAGACAGTTGATTATGTTAACCAGAAAGCATGTGAAGGTACTATTGATGCCCATGTAAATGTTGGTAACGTACCTAACATTCAGATCACTCTTGATCATGTTGATGCATATAGCTTCGGTTATATGGTTTACTTCTTCGAAAAGGCTTGTGCAATGAGCGTTTACCTATTAGGTGTTAACCCATTCAACCAGCCAGGTGTTGAAGTTTACAAGAAGAATATGTTCAAGCTTTTAGGTAAGCCTGGATATTAATAAGAATCCCGCAATCGCGGGATTTTTTTGTACAATGTAATGAGTTTGTAAGAAATTGTGATGTTTTTCACAAAGTATAGTAGATAATCTCTTTTTAATCAGTATAATAAAAGTTAGATGATGTTAAAAAGATAGTAGTGAAGCAGAAGAAATTGTTCTTCTGTTTTCATTTTACTAGAGAGGAGACAGACATGAAGAACATTACTATTATGGGTGGCGGCGTCCTGGGATCACAGATTGCATTCCAGGCAGCATATTGTGGTTTTGATGTAACAATCTGGTTAAGAAGTGAAGGTAGTATTGGGCGTACACAGCCTAAGCTTGATTCAATCAAGCAGTCTTATATTGATGCAATCAATCTAATGGATACTGATAAATCCATGAATACATGGTGTATGGGTATTGCAGGATATGATGATTTTGATAAGGAGAACTGCTTAGAAAAAGTAGAACGTGCTTATTCTACAATCAAGTTAGAGCTTGATATGAAGACAGCAGTCAAAGATGCTGACTTAGTTATTGAATCTATGACAGAGAATATGGAAGCTAAGAAGGATGTTTATACAAAGATGGCTCCCCTACTTCCTGATAAGACAATTCTTGTTACAAACTCTTCTACTATGCTTCCTAGTAAGTTAGCTAAGTTTACTGGTAGACCTGATAAGTTCCTAGCATTACATTTTGCAAATACAATCTGGAAGAATAATATGACAGAAGTTATGATGCAGGATAAGACAAATAAGGCTTATTTTGATGAAGTAATGAAGTTTGCGAAAGAGATTAGAATGATTCCATTACCTGTTCATAAAGAAAAGTCTGGTTACTTACTCAATTCTATGTTGATCCCATTATTATTCTCAGGTATGGATTTAATGGTTAATGGTATCTCTGATCCTGAAAGTATTGATAAGGCATGGACTCTAGGTACTGGTGCACCTAAGGGACCTTTCCAGATTCTTGATACAGTAGGATTAAAGACTGCTTATGAGATTGTAGGTATGTATGTAAAGATTCCTGGTTTCTTAGCACCTTATAATTTTAAAGGTATGCATAAGATGTTAAAGTCTTATATTGATCAAGGAAAACTAGGATATAGTACTGGTGAAGGATTCTATAAGTACAAAAAAATAAGTAACTAAGCTATAATAAATGCCAGGAGTTTACACTCCTGGCATTTATTTTTACATCGTATTTATTCAAAGTAATTTTCTCTAAATCAGCAAATACTTTTTTTGCATCAATTGCTACTGCATCCTCAGAGATTTCCTGTTCATATTCAAAGATTGCTTTATCATTGCGATTTGATCTTGCTAATTTAGCGCTCCTATAAAAAAATAGTTTACAGGTACAAAAAAAGTCAATCCGAAGATTGACTTGTTCATAAATTGGAGCGGGTGATGGGAATCGAACCCACGTAGTCAGCTTGGAAGGCTGAAGTTCT
>OQVT01003181.1_pt1 | contig 10566 bp, 8 predicted proteins | sample 1691561 | NCBI WGS metagenome assembly OQVT01 (sample SAMN03418260, study PRJEB22391) | human gut metagenome | biome: human-gut; feature: organic feature; material: feces | host: Homo sapiens | place: Tanzania | collected 2013-01
AGGCTAAAAAGAAAGGTGCTCATTTTGAGCACCTTAACTATCATTTGTTGTCGATGTTAATCGTTGTTTATCACGACTTACTTTCCCACGCAGAAGTGCTGGAAGATATTGCCGAGTACTTCGTTGGGAGTGATTTGGCCTTGTCCGGTGATTTCTGCCAAGTCGGAAAGGACGAGGCGGAGGTCTTCAGCTATGAGGTCACCAGACAGTTGGTTGTTAAGTCCTGCGATGACGCGGCTCAGATTGTTTTGGGCATGGAGTAATGCCTCATAGTGTCGTGCATTGGTGATGATGATATCCGACTCTTTTATTTCGGGAATCTGGGCAGCTTCATAGATGAGGCTTTCCAGCGCTTCTATGTTAATGCCGAACTTGGCGCTAACGGCTATATGCGGGAAACGTGAGGCATCTTCTGACAAGGTAATGGCTTGTTGGTCGGACTTATTGCAGACGAGAATCAAGGCCTTGTTGTTGATGTGGTTCATCATGTCTTCAAACTCTTCTTGGGAGGGTGTGGCGTCGATGAGCCAGAGTACAATACGAGCTTTGTCTATGGTTTGATAGGTGCGCTCGATACCTATCTGTTCAACAGCATCGTTGGTTTGGCGGATGCCAGCAGTATCAATAAAACGGAACTGTACTCCATTGATGGTCATCACGTCTTCAATGGTATCGCGTGTTGTTCCGTGGATATCGGAAACGATAGCACGTTCTTCTTTCAACAGTTTGTTGAGTAATGTGGATTTTCCCACATTGGTTTTTCCGACAATAGCCACCGGTATGCCTTGTTTGATAGCCTGTCCCATTTGAAACGATGTTGCCAACTTTTGAATATGACTCTCAATATGTTGGGCGAGTTGTAGTAATTCGGTACGGTCGGCAAATTCCAAGTCTTCGTGGTCAGAGAAATCGAGTTCGAGTTCCAGTAGTGAAGTCAGTCGTAGCAGTTGTTCGCGCAGCTTTGACAATTCATTGGAGATACCTCCCCGCAGTTGGCTCATGGCTAAGTGGTGTGTTGCTTTGTTGTTTGCCGCGATAAGGTCAGCTACAGCTTCTGCTTGTGAGAGGTCGAGTTTTCCGTTAAGGTAGGCTCGTTGTGTATATTCGCCCGGTTGTGCTATGCGGCATCCTTGTGCAACAAGCAGTTCTATGACTTTGTTGATGATATACTGGCTTCCGTGGCATGATATTTCTGCACTTTCCTCTCCTGTGTAAGAGTGAGGTGCTCGGAATACGGAAACGAGGACTTCATCTATGACTTCATCATTGTTGACGATATGTCCATAGATGATAGAGTTAGCCTGCGCCTTTGTAAGGTCATGGGTGAAAATATGGGAAAGAATCTCAAGAGTTTGTGCTCCTGAGATTCTGATTATTCCTAAAGCGCCTCCCGTCTTAGTGGCGAGCGCGCAGATTGTGTCGTTTTGCATTTATATTCTGTCGAGTACTTTTTCGATAAGTGTGTCGATGGAGTTTTTGTATTCAGTATTCATCTTTTGTGCATAGCGGTTGGCGATGACCATGCAACAGGTCATAGCTTTATGTCCGAGCAACGACGATAGTCCTGCTAATGCACTCGACTCCATCTCGAAGTTACATATTTTTCTGCCATCGTATTCGAAGGCTTCAACTTTCTCGTTTTGTGTGGGATCTGCCAAGGGGATGCGTAGTTGTCTGCCTTGTGGTCCGTAGAATCCTCCACAGGCGATAGTATATCCGCGTACCATGTCATCTTGTGCGATACGGTCGATAAGTTCTTCATCGGCTTGTGCCACGTATGGTGCGCCCAATAGTGGATTCCAGTTCATGTGTCGTTTGAACGCTTCTTCCATTTTAAGGTCACACACATTGTTTCGTCCGCCATAGAAGTTGAGCAGTCCATCGAAACCGATGCTCTTTACCGATGCAACAAATGTGCCTGTAGGCGTGAATGGTTGCAGACCTCCACAGGTTCCGATGCGTACGAGTGTCAGGGTGCGATGCTTTTCTCTCTCTTCTCGTGTTTGGTAGTCGATATTAGCCAACGAGTCGAGTTCGTTAACCACGATGTCTATGTTATCGCATCCAATACCTGTTGATTGTACTGTGATGCGTTTTCCTTTATAGGTACCTGTGATGGTATGAAACTCTCTGCTGCTCACTTCACATTCTTTGGTATCGAAGTGGTTAGCCACAGTATTTACTCTTCCGGGGTCACCCACAAGGATAACCTTATCTGCCAGTTGTTCGGGGCGTAGATGTAGATGGAAGCATGATCCATCGTTGTTGATAATCAGTTCTGATTCTGGGAATTTTCTTTTCATAGGTTTTTCCTTTCTTCTTATTTTTGAGTATTTCTAAGGGTAATGTTTTCTTCGTTTCTGATTGTTTTTTCGAGGTTGTGGATCTCTATATGTATTTGATGCTGTTGTTGTTCTGTAGCAATGATTTCGGACGCCATTTCTCGTTTCTCATCAGCCGTTGCACCACTATAATACTCTCTAACCCGTTCGATGGCTTGCTGGAGTGCAGTCTGTTGAGACCGCAATTTTACCAGTTGTAGGTAGCGTTGTGCATTACCTTTCGCTTTGAAATCAGACAGTTTATGATAATCCACATCATCGTTGATGACGAAGGTGAATTCTTCATTATCTGTATTTTTCTTTTGTCTTGCCTTTGCTTTTTCAAGTCGTTCGAGCGCTTGGTCTATATCAGGCGATATCCATGTTTCTGTGATGTCGGTAATTCGTGCGAAGTTTGTGATCTGTTCTTTGGAATAGGTTTCTGGGTCGTAGGTCTGTCTGACGTCTGATGGTACGAAAGTATAGATACACACTTTGCCATCTTCCTGTCCTCGGTCTGTGGCAAACCAACCGATACGATCATATTCGTCGATAACCATCATATAGTCGTTTGCTTCAGAATTGAAAGGCATTCCGATATTCTCTGGTGTCAGGAATCTGTCTTCTTCCGTATCGTATGTCGTCACGAAGATATCGTAACCTCCTAAGCTTTCGTCACCTTTTGCTGCGAAGTATAGGGTAACGCCGTCAGGCATCATAAAGGGATAGTTGACGTGGAAGAATTGTTTTGCATCGTTGACGCCTTGCAGCAATCTTGGTTTAGTCCATTTATTGCCTTCTTTGTCGCTTTCATAGAGATTGATAATTCCATCTTCGTCTTCTTGTGACAGGATGCATTGGTTACCAATGGCATTAAGATAGACATAGGCATTAGGTTGTTGCTGGGTGTTGAAGAAATGACTGTAGGAGTCGATGTGTCCCTCTTCTGGATTGAGATAATAGTGTTGTAGGAAGTCGTTTTTATCGACCACAATACTATCGATGACCATGATGCGTTGTGTCGCCATGGTCATTCTGTCAAGCCGTTCTTGCCATGCTGCCACCTCAGGAGACACCTGTGTCTTGTGGCGGGGTGTCTGCTTACGTTTCTGTGCTGCTCCAATGATTGTTATCATGAGCATCAGGATGATAGTCAGGCTGCGTAGTTTCATATGTGGCTTTTTCTAATTAATTTCTAAATAATAATAACAAAATTACGAAATTCCTTGATGAAAGGCGAATGTCGTCACGGATATTAATATATTTTAACCGAAATCAGAGTTTTGTCATTCTGCGGTATTCTTCTTCGGTATCAATCTGTTGATTCGAATTCAATACTCTATGAGTTTTTCTTCGGCTTCAAGGGCGTTCCAGATGGAGTAGCGTGCTTCTGGGTTGATGCTTTCCATTTGTTTGTAGAGGTCTGCTATTTCAGCCCGTTTGGTGTCTTTCTCGTATGGGCACAACTTCCGTTGTTTCTGATAGTTGTGTTGTTCTGCATAGGTTTTGATATCAGTTTCCTGACAGAGGCATAGCGGTCTGATCAGGGTGAGTGGCATTTTTTTCATGCGTAGCAAGGCTGGCATAGTGGAGAAATGTCCTTGAAACGATAGGTTCATGAGTGCAGTATGAATAATATCATCCTGATGGTGTCCTAATGCTATTTTGTTACATCCTATTTGTTGTGCGAGATTGAAAATCTGCTTACGTCTGTTCCATGAGCACAGGAAGCAAGCTGGCTTGCGAGGATTGACTGTAGGGTCGAATGCTGTTGTCACGACATGGAGTGGAACTCCTACCGATTGTGCGAAGTCTTCCAGATATTTGGTATCGCTCTCGTAGGCAATATTTTCCATTCTCACGTGTATCGCCTCCACTTCGAAGTGTGGACGTTGTATTTTTGCTCGTTTTCCCAACATTTCCAATAGGAACAAGGAATCTTTTCCTCCTGACAGGGCTACGAGAATTTTATCGCCATCTTCGATGAGGTGATATTGTGTCATGGCTTTCTGAAACTGACTTTTCAGTCTGCGTTCCAGCCGCTGTTCATCCGTAGGTATGGGCATTGGCTTTATTTGATGCCGTTTTCGTTGAGTGCTTTTGAATAGCGTGCTGCATTCTTGAGATGTTCAGCATAGGTCTTCGCAAAGTTGTGGGTACCTGAGAAGTCCTCTTTTGCGCACATATAGAGATAGTCATGGTTGACCGCATTAAGTACGGCATCTATACCTTTAATCGATGCTATCTTGATGGGACCAGGGGGCAGACCTTCGTTGATGTAAGTATTGTAAGGACTTTGGAAGCGAGTCAGTTTATTGTATATTCGTTTCAACTCAAACTGCTTGAGTGCAAATTTCACAGTAGGGTCAGCCTGCAAGGGCATGTGGCTCTTGAGCCGGTTCAGATACATACCTGCTATCATAGGCTTTTCTGCTGTGTTAGCAGTTTCCTCGTCGATGATGCTTGCCAAGGTAGCCACTTGTACTGGCGTGAGGTTTCTGGCTTCAGCCTTAACGGTTCGTTCGCCTTTCCAGAAATGGTCGTGTTCGCGTTGCATACGTTGGAGCAGGGCATCGATACTGATGTCCCAATACACTTCGTAGGTGTCGGGTACAAACATGGCGCTGATGGTGCATGTATCATAGCCGTATTTGTTGCAGGTCTTTTCAGACAGAAGAGCTTGTGCAATAGTGGTAGAGTCAAGCATCAGTTTCTTGGAGAGCTGTGCTGCCAGTCTGTCCATCGTTCTTGCTTCAGGAATGGTCAGTCTCAGGCTGGCTTGCTGTCCGTTTCTCAGTTTGCGGAACAATTTCAGCGCGCCTTCTCCTGGCGTGATAGCATATCGTCCTGTCCGTACATGCTTGCTGTAGCTGGTGTGGCGCAGCAGAGTCTTGAGTCCTGCCATCGCCATAGGCGAAGCCTGAGGTTGTATCTTGGCAAAAACAGAATCTTGCGTATCGTCTTTGTCGATGTATATATAATATGTATCCTTTTGTGCCGATACAGAGGCAAAAAAGAAGTAGGCTACAAGGGCCACGATAATCACCATACCTGCAAAAGCGGGGTAGAGAAATTTCTTATTGCTTTGAATATTCATCATAATAAGCTGTTTTTTTCAACTGCAAAGGTACAAATAAAAATATAATCGTGAGAAGTAATCCGAATTTATTTTGTAACTTTGCCCAGAAAACCGATAGTAAAGATGAAACTCAAGTTCAGAATCAGATATGCGACATCATGGGGTGAACGTCTCTGTGTAGTTTTAAACTGTTGCAGCAAAGACGGAACTGTGCGGCAGCATCACCTTGAAATGAAGACAGATGATGGTGAATGGTGGTTGTTGGAGACTTCAGTCTTGGAGTCGCGCCAACATCCTCTTTCCCATATCGTATATGCCTATCATGTGGAAGACTCCAAAGGTTGTGTACAGCGTCGGGAATGGAATCTTGTAGCCCGTTGCTACCATTTCGATTCTGCCAAAGACTATGAGTTCTGCGACCAATGGCGTGACCGTCCGTTGCTTTATCATCTTTATACCGATGCTTGTGCGGTAACGCGGCACGAACCCTTGTGTCAAGAGGTTGAGGCTCGTGTGTTCCCTTTGTATCGTAAGACCTTGATGTTTCGTGTCTCTGCTCCCCAGTTGCGTTTAGGGCAGTCGGTAGCACTTTGTGGCAGCCACCCTTCCATGGGAAGCTGGAATCCCAGTCGTTTCCTGCGTATGGAATATGTTGGTCAGCATGAATGGATGTTGACCATCAATGCTGTCGGCATGTTTCTGCCTTTGGAATACAAATATATCGTGGTAGATGATGCCACCAATAGTATCGTTAGTTGGGAAGAAGGAGATAACCGCCAGGTAGAGCAGACAGAGTTGGTGGATGGTCAAGTCTATGTGATGTATGGTGAACAGTTGCGGTTGCCCGAAAAACTATGGCGTGCCGCAGGAGTTGCCATACCTGTTGCCGCCTTGCGTAGCGAACACTCTTATGGCGTGGGTGATTTTGGCGATTTGAAACATTTTATGGATTGGGTGGCACGTACCGGAATGAATGTTGTACAACTGTTGCCAATATTTGATACTACAACCAATCATCATGCTCCAGACGCCTGCCCGTATAAACCGATTAGCGGTTTTGCCCTTCATCCACATTATATAGATCTTGATGCTGCAGGAACGCTCCGTTCAAAAACCGCCATGACGCAGTTTATGCGCCGCCGCCAGGAACTTAATGCGCAAGCCACAGTTGATTACGAAGCCGTGGATTGTGTAAAGACAGACTATCTCCGTCAACTCTTTGCAGAGCAAGGCAAGCGAACGCTTTCTACAGCCTCTTGTCAGACATTTGTGGCAAGTGCGAGTGAATGGCTCAAACCCTATGCCGACTATCGTGGTGAACCTTATGATTATGTTTGCTATGTGCAGTATCTGTTGCATAGCCAATTGAAAGCAGCAGCCGATTATGGCCGTGCCAAAGGTGTTGTCTTGAAAGGAGACCTTCCTCTCGGTATGCATCGTGAGAGTGTAGATGTCAGACAATATCCAGAGTTGTTTCGTTTGGACGGACAAATGGGAGTGTCGCCAGACCATTCTACTACGAAGGGGCAGAACTGGCAGTCGCCTACTTATCAATGGACCACAGACGGAGATTCGCGTCAACATCATATTGAAGAATGGTTGCAGAAGCGCCTCCGTCACCTAGCGCAATATTTCGGAGCCATCAAGTTAGACCATATTGTAGGCTATTTCTGCCAATGGGAATTGCCAGATGATGCCGTTGATGCCCGATTAGGACATTATATTCCCTCGTTGCCTCTGACTGTTGATGAGATAGAATATTTTGGACTTCATTTCCGTCACGATCTTTTTACCCGTCCTTTCATCAACGATCATATTATCGGTCAAACGTTTGGTATTCATGCAGACTATGTTCGCGAACATTACCTGAACGCTTTGGCCTATCAACTCTATGAACTCAAGCCGGAGTTTAATACCCAACGCAAAGTTGTGCAGGCATTCTGTGGCAGAAACGATGAGAACAGCCTATGGATTCGTGACGGGCTGTTGCGCTTGATCGCCAATGTGCTTTTTGTCGAGGACCATGATCAGAAAGAAATGTATCATCCTCGGATGCAGGCCGTAGAAGAACCCGTTTTCGATGCCCTTAATGCCGATGAGAAAGAAGCCTATCTGCGACTCTATCACAATTATTTTCGTCAACGTCATTCCTTCTATTGGGGGCAATTGGCAACCCGCCGACTTGCTGAACTGTCTGACCATTGCCGGATGTTGGTATGTGGTGATGATCTTGGTCAACAGCCCGAAAGCGTGTCGCCAGTACTCGATACCTTGCGCTTCCTCTCGCTTGAAGTGCAACAGATGCCCAAACAGCATGGGTTGGAGTTTGCCCATCTCGAAGCCAATCCCTATCGTTCGGTAGCCACCATTTCTACTCCCGACATGGCTCCGTTACGACTTTGGTGGCAGGACAATCCCGAACGTCGCCAACGCTACTATATCACCATGTTGCAGAAAGAGGGTAGGGCTCCCGAACAGTTGCCAGCCTTCTTGGCAGAAGAGATTATAGCCCGCCACCTTTATTGTCCCTCGATGCTTTGCATCTTGCAACTACAAGATTGGCTTGCTATGGATGGAGCATTTATATAAAGTGGATCCGACTAACGATCTGACATCGGAGGAGTTCAAGAAAAAAGTCGTCAATACCGAATATGATGTATTGCTTGCCGGATTCCCGTGTCAATCATTCAGCCGCGTAGGTAAGCAACTGGGATTCAGAGATACTACGAGAGGAACTATTTTTTCCGAGATTGCGGATATTATTTCAAGAACAAATCCGAAAGCGATTTTTCTGGAAAATGTGGAGAATCTCGTATTCCATGATAAAGGACATACAATCGAAACTATTGTTAAAACATTAGAAGAGGAACTCGAATACAGAATAATAGGGGTGACACTGGATGAGGACGGAAATTACGTTTACAACCGGTCAACACTTATCAGAAATACAAAAGATTTCGGCCTTCCGCAAAACAGACCGAGAACGTACATTATGGCCTTCAGCAAAAAGATATACGGAAAAGCTGTAAAGCTGTTAAATGATCAACTTCCGACACATGGCAATAAGGTTATTTATAACGATGTTACGGAACTGTTGGATACAAATGTCGATGATAAATATTATATGGCAAGGGGATATCTTGAAACACTGGAAAAGCATAAGGAAAAACAAAGGGAAAAAGGTTACGGGTTCGGATACAGCGTTGTTAATCGCGATAACGGAGAGCATCCGATTGCGGAATCGTAGACCTCTATGCGGTTCTCGTTGTGGCTGAAGAAGTTCTGGTTTGTCTTGTTGACAGAGAAGGCTACGTACCGTCCCGATGGATGCCAGTACGGGTAGACAAGGGCGCTGATTGTGGAGTCGGTCTTCGTGTTCAGTTTCTCCACCTTGTCGTCCAGAATCATCGCGGTGCCTCCGAAGTCGCCCCTGGCGTGGAAGAGCATCTTTGAAGGATCCCTTTGGCAATAGGAGTGGCAATTGACGCAGTTCCCTCCCGTCAGCGAGTTCTCGAAAATGGCGGTCTGTGAATATGTCTCCAGATTCCTTTGGTAGATTCCCAGTCTCTTCCATGCCTGGTAGCCTGGTGGAATAAGCCTGAAGGAAAGGAAAGGGTCGATCTTGTCGGAAGACACGTTGATTGTGAATGGATTGAATGCCAGCCACTTGCCTTCTCGCCTTATGGCCACTGTCAGGCTGATGGATGCGCCGGCATTCTCCGCCATCAGTTTTCTCCAGTATCTTGTCGGGAACGAGAACAGCCCTTTTCGCCCCTTGATCTGTCTTTCTCCGGATTTGCCGCTGACAATCAGCGATGCCGGCTCCTCGCCGAGGAATGAGAAGTTAAGCGGGGCTATGTTGGGTGGAATGGTGACACCGGCGTAGTCCGGGAAGATCTCAGGACATCCCTCGATGCTTCCTGTCACGCTGATCTTTCTTCCGCAGGAGGTGGCCAGCGCAAGGAAGAAAACCATGAATATTATGTTGAAAGTCCGCCGAAGCGACCGCAAAGCCAATGTGCTCATTAGTTATCAGTGATTTGGGTGAACAATAAATAGTACCAGAAAGTGTTCCGGAACGAGGCCAGGGCTGATTTCGGATTCTGGCTTCGCGCCGCGTTGCCGTATTTTTCCTTGAACATCCGGAACCGCGCGACATTCTCCTCGGTCACCCCGTGCGCGAGGCACCAGTCCAGGTTGACGGCCTGGCGCCGCTCAACTTCCTCCCTCGCCATTCCGTGACTGAAAGCGAAGTCGATGTTCATGGTGCCGAAGTAGTCTGAATAGAACAGCAGACACTCCTGCACCGGGGTCGGCAGCGTCTTGAGCGCCGGAACTCCGAACCGTTTACGGACGAACTCCACGACATTGTCCATGTCCTTGGCCAGCAGGAGGTAGGACAGGGCATATTCCATTGCCTTCCTGTCCGCGGGATTCGCGTCAACTATCCTGAACAGGTCGTCCATCGGATTGGTGTATAGCACGAAAGCGTCCTCGCACGCAAGGTCGCGTCTTCCGTTCCCCAGAACCGGGTCGTTCATCACGGCCTCGTCGTTGTCCAGGAAGACTCTCTGCGAGGAAGCCCACTTGGAGTAGCGCGGAGATTTCTCCATCAGTCTGATGTACTTCTCCGCCGTAGGGTACGACCCACGCATCAGATCAATCTGGAGCACGGTCTTCAACATCGACGGCACATGGTCTCCGAACGCCAGATCAGCGTTGAACGCGGTGCTCTGGGCCGCCCCCATGTTGCCCATGGCGAACAGCACCCGGCTGAGCCTCAGCAAGTCAAGGTCGTTCTGCGACTTCACGTCATTAATCAGCGAGAGCGGACCGTTCTGCCGGTACCTGAACAGATCCTCAGCCAGTAGCCCTTTCTCAGCCAGCGCCAGATTGAGGTAGTTGGCCTCATTACTAGAGCGGGCATCCTTTCCGAAGACACGGATGATCTTGTCCCACTTCTCATTGGCGGCCAGGCACTCCAGATGGAACGCCCTGGTCTGGTTCTCGGACTTGAACGAGTCGCTGAAATAGAAGAACACCGCCAGCGAGATTACGGAACACACGGTGCAGACGGCACCTTTGGCATAGTGTCCCTTTGCCTCAACCTTTCGGGAGACAGCTGCGATGAATATGCAGACAGACAGCATGACCCAGCTGACATAG
>OQVT01003182.1_pt1 | contig 10566 bp, 16 predicted proteins | sample 1691561 | NCBI WGS metagenome assembly OQVT01 (sample SAMN03418260, study PRJEB22391) | human gut metagenome | biome: human-gut; feature: organic feature; material: feces | host: Homo sapiens | place: Tanzania | collected 2013-01
ACGTCTGGGGGGCGCGAGGTCGCAAGTTCGAGTCTTGTCATCCCGACCTAAGAAAAAGGGCTGATTTCCAATGGGATTTCAGCCCTTTTCATTTGCTCGCAGCAGCCAAAATCTTGCTTGGAACACCACGAACAGGGAGAAATGGTGTCATTTGGTTACATTCGGTTGCAATTTAGTTGCAACTTTTTGGCAAGATTTTCTAATCAATCAAAATAAGGCTTTATGGCAAATGTTAGATTGCGTCTGGACAGGAGGACTACTGGCACTGGAGGCGTGCATCCTGTCAACTTGGGAGTATCGTTCAACGGAAGGTACATGTACGTGTCCGTAAGGATGCGTGTACGTGACACCCAGTTCGATGAGACTGGAGGGGCCGATGGTGCAACATGGATTGTGAGGCATCTGGCATCGGCTGTGTACAACACAAAGCTGAGGACGCTCGTCCTGGCTGTCGAGTCGGAACTGCTTTCGATGTCGAGCTTCAGGAACGAGAAGGCGGTACGCGAGAGGGTGAGGGCATGCGTGAGGCGTGTCATGGACAAGGACAACGGCGATGAGGAAGACAAGAGTTCTCTCCTCTATGTATTCCGTACATTCGCAGACATGAAGCGCACGAGGACACGTGAGATATACGAGGCGACGATAAAGAAGGTGCAGGCGTATGATCCGTATGACACATCCGTTGCAGATGTCGGTCTTGACTGGATTGTGGGGTTCGAGAGGTTCATGCGTGACAATGGACTTGGCACGAATTCAATTGCCATCCATCTGCGCAATCTGAGGGCTGTTCTCAATTACGCAATAGGAGAAGGTCTGACAAAGGCCTATCCGTTCCGCAGGTTCGTCATCAAGAAGGAGGAGACACCGAAGAGGTCTCTCAGCATCTCCCAGCTTGCAGAATTCAGGGACTGGCCTTGCGAGTCTCATCAGGAACGCTACAGGGACATCTTCATGCTCTCGTTCTACCTTCTTGGCATCAACATGGTTGATCTGTGTTCCGCGATGAAGTCTGATGTGGTGAACGGCAGGCTGGAGTACAGGAGGGCGAAGACGCACAAGCTCTACAGCGTGAAGATTCTTCCCGAGGCGATGGCTATCATAAAGAAGTACGCGGGCGCGCGTTACCTATTATATATAATGGAGGAGTATGGCGATTACAGGGACTTCGTGCATCGGATGAACGGGAACCTGCAGAGCATAGGGCATGTGGAGGTGGCGAAGAGGTATAATGCCAAGCACCGCGAACCCCTGTACCCGAACATTACGACGTACTGGGCACGACACACGTGGGCTACAATAGCACACAGGCTCGGTGTCAGCAAGGATGTCATCAGCATGGCTCTCGGGCACTCTTTCGGCGTGAAGGTGACAGATGTGTACATTGACTATGATATGGAGAAGGTAGATGAAGCCAACAGGCTTGTCGTTGACAACCTAAACGCTGCAGGCGGCCTGCCAGGGTTGCTGTTTGCAAAATGAAGTTTGTTTTCAAACAAAAGAGAAAGGCTGCCTGTCTCAGGTGGCCTTTCTCACACAGTATAAATACGTCCTTATACAATCTAATGCCTGTACCTGGCTGTGATGAATAAGAATAGTGAAAATATAGTACCTATTATGATTGCCGGCCACCTCATGCGTGTTCCGCGCGTCTTGCTTACGCTCCTCGTCTCCGTCTCTTTTGATGAAGAAAAGATTGAATCGGATGTGTGCACGGAATTTGCCGAACTGTCTCTGATGGCTGTGCTCATGCTGCTCGCCTTGTCTGTCGCACGTATGCGGTACGTGTCTCGGAACCGGAATGTCTCTTTCGTTCCGTCCGCGTGTTCGATTGTATAGATGCTATCCTTTGTGTAGGTGCTATCCAGCACATCCAGGACATGCTGCTCCTTGTTCTCGATACTGGATACAATATGCGTGCAGTCTGTCAAAATACGGGATACGCTTGTGCTGTCCGTCTTGACGGACTCGTCTTTTTGTGTCACGCGCCTTGCACATGATGATGCAGCCACCAGCGCGATGGCAGAAATTGCGTATATGTACAGCCTCAGCTTCATAGGTCTGCGTATTCCTTCGATGCGATGAAGTTCGGGCATGTCTTCTTCACGCCGGGGAACTCGCAATGCCCTTGTATGACAGCCTGTGGGTATCTCTTGTGGAGGATGCCGAGTATTGTGCGCAGTCCGTGCTTCTGTTCTTCCGTGCGCGTATCCTCGCCCCTCATGCCGCCTGTGTATGCCACATGGATGCAGTACTGGTTGAAACCATACACCCCATTGGCCACATCACCGTCTGCCGTGAGGTTATGAATCTTGCCGTCATAAGTGACAAGATAATGGTATCCGGGGTGCTTCCACCTCTTCATATGGAACTCTGCCAGGACGTCTTTGACGGTCGCCTTCTGGTTTCCTGCCGTGCAATGTACGGCGATGTACTTAATGTTCCGCTGTCTCATTGTTATCCTCCTTCTTTATTATTCCGTCGGGCACATGGGCCTTGCCAGCGATGTATGCGATGAGTGCGTTTGTGTCAAGCCTGTAGCCGTTGGCTCGGAGGAGGTTGCCCGCGATGGATATCCCCTCGACTCCTATCACCATGCCGCATGTCCACCGAGCGAGTGAGTCCGCGTGCATGGCGTGCTGGACAAACACGCTTGTGACCACGGCGGCGAAATACACCACCATCTTGGCCAGGGTGTCGCGTGTCCCCTTGCTCAGGCGGAATGGCTCGTCCCTAAGTTTGAGTATCTTGAACCACTTGGCGAAGAGGTCGGTGGCTATTACGCATGCCATGACGAGCAGCCAGACGGATATCTCCGACAGCGACTCGTTGAGAAAGATGCCGAGCGCGCTGACATATCCAGAACTTGCCCCTATGGCTATTGTTTGTATGCTATTCCTCATGTTCCTGCTGATTGTTTGTGCAAATATATATATTCTGTGTTTGTTATGCAAGCACTTTGTGTAAATTTGCTTACATCAGCATAAAAATCAAGGGGGCGCAAATAGCACGCCCCCTTGATCGTTTATAGCATGTCCTCCCAGTCCACGGGTATTCCCCTGGCGACTGTCTTAGCATACCAGCATCTCATTACCTCGCCGTCACCTGCGTCGTCATCGTCGGCAATGTCCTTGATGATTTGCGCCAGGTGTGCCTCGTCCTGTATGCTGCTCCCCCAGTAGTCGCACTTGCACATGTTCGCGATGTACAGCACGTCGTACCCGACATCGTTTTCAATCTCCACCCCGCTTCGTCTGAGCATGTCGTCCACCTGGTCTCTTGTGTAGCCAGTTGCCCGCTCCCTGTTGCCCGCCTCGTCACGCCTGCGCATCATGCGTGTCGCGAACTCGCAGGACTTGCGGTTGAAGTGCCAGCCGTTGTTTCTGAGGTACGATTTCATGCTATCTGGCATGTCATCGTATATGTCGAGACTTTGCCTCCTCATAACGCTACCTCATAAACCTTCCAGCCCTGTGGCCCCTGCGCATGCCAGCACGGCCGTAGCGTCCGTATGCGGCACGAGGCTCTGCCTCCTCGTACTCGGCATCATCACCGTAGTCTTCTTCGCTCTCGTCCATGGACTTCTCGCCCATGTCCTCGATGCACTGCATGAGCCTGCCTCCTGCCCGCAGCATCTTCTCGCAGAGTTCGGACATCCTGTCCCTCTTCTCGTCACTTACCTGTATCATGTATCCCATGGCATTTTATTTTTTTGCTGTTCCCGACATCGAGAGGAGGAGCCCCTTGATGTCCGTGAGGTCTGTGCGCATGCCGCTCACCTCCCTCTCAAGGTCGAGTATCTTGCGCTCCTGCTCGCGCTCCTTGGCTATCTGCGGGTTGAGGACGGCTTGGAACTCGGCGCACCGCTCCACGATGCCCCTGTTCTGCTCCACGCTGTCCAGGATGGCCTGGCTCGTGCGCCTCATGGTCTCCACCTCCGCGCACATGGCCTCCCTGCTCTCGCTGATGACCATGCCGCCTGTGCCGAAGTTCGCGATGCTAAGGCTGGCGGGCACCTGCCTGAACTCCATGGTCTCCTCACCGCACCTGGCTGTGATGTCCACCACCATCTCCTGCCCCATGTTGGGCATGAACGTGCCTGTCTGGAACTTGGGCGACGGCGCGCTCACCGCTGTCACCTCCGCGACCCTAAGCCGCATGTCACCGCCCTTCTCCAGGATATAGAAGGGGCTTCCTGCTCTCAATGTCTGAAACATGGTTAAACTCTTTTTTTGTCGTTTGTCACTCTGTCTGCCTCATGCGGAGGGGCTCACCATCGTCAGCGTGTTGGCCGACTTGTTGAAGAGCACCTCAACGTAGAACACCCCCATGAGCTCTGCGGTCGTGATGGCCGCTCCCGTCACGCTTACAAGCGGAAGGGTCGTGCCGTTCACGCTCACGAGTGCGGGAAGGGTGCCTGTCGTCCCTGTCGGGATGGCAGTGGCCAGTTCTATCACTATGATGCCCTTCGCCCCGAGGAAACGGAAGACATGGTCGGGGAGGCCGATTGTCACGCTCGCGCTCCCGACAGTTGCGGAGGCTGACACGATGGGTGTGCCGCCCCTGTTCGCTATGAACACGCTCCTGTTTGTCATGTCGCTCCCTCCTTCCTTATGACCAGAAGCCGCCTGTGCCGTAGCCGCCCATGCCGTACTGCCAGGCCACGCATGCGGGCATGAGCACGCCCTGCGGGTTGGGCACGGTGACGGTTGCGGGCTGGGCCGCCTTGATGGCGTTCAATTCGCCCTGTATGGGAGCCAGCATGGACGCGAAGGTTGCGTTCTGATGCTCCTGGCTTATCTGTGCCTTCAGGGTGGCTATCTCGCTGGCCTGTCCTGCAATCTTGTCCTGCATTGCTGCGTTCTCCATCGCGTCAAGCTTGGCGATTATGGCCTGGGTGTTGGCATTGCCAGTGTCCTTCAGAGTCTGCACTCCGTTGGCCATGTTCTGGTTGATGGAGCATGTCTGCGCCTGGGTCTCGTAGGACACGCTGCTGAAGCCTCTCTCCTGCCCAGTGGCTACATAGTTGATAGCGTTCTGAAGGGCGTTGGTCTGATTGCAGATGGCAAGTTGGTTGTCGCAGCAACACTTGCTCAACTGGCTTGCAAGACTGGTATTGCCTGCCTGTATGGCATTGATGACCTGCTGGCCAGTAAGGCCAACCTGATTGCCCACTCCCTGTATGGCACTCTGCACGTTGCCGATAGCAGTCTTGATGCTATTGACATCGCAGTTCAGAGTCGTTGCCAGCTGGTTGATGGCATTGCCGTTGCCCTGTATCGCACTCATCAGAAGCTCACGCTCTGCTGTGCTGGCGATGGTCTCGGTAGTCCCCGCACCGTTGCCACCGAAGAGGCCGTTGCGATTCCATCCATAAAGGAAGAAAAGGAAGATTACCCAAATCCAGTTTCCGTTTCCACCGAAACCGCCTCCATTGTTCATCATCGCAAGCAGTGCGTTCGGGTCAAGGCCACCGCTACGGGTTCCCGAGTCAGGGAACATGAAAGTCTTTACATCACTCATGATATAGATTTTTAAGGCTTGTTTCGTTCCACTATTGGAACTTGTTGCAAAGTTCAACCGATTTATTATATGACACAAAAAGGTGGCAATGGTAATACGTACCAAATGCCACCTGTTATGCTTTCGCGTTGTTTTCTAATTACTTACTCCACAAAGTACTTCCTCGTACTTCAGTTTCTGCCTGCAAAGTTTTACGTATGACTCGTAAAAAAGAGTTTTTTATACCCCGCTTGTCTCAAAATTCCTGCACAGAAGCACGGCTTCTGCCTCTGCTATCCTATAGGCTCTTGAGGTTCTGTGGTACTGGTAGCCCAACTCCTGCAAGTGCCGTACCGCCTGCGGTGTGCGCCTGAGCAACTGGGCCGCCGTGGTGACGCTGTAGCCAGCGCCCACCATCTCACCAACGAGAATGCAGCGTGTCATCAGCACGTTCTCGGCACGGCTCTTGCCAAGCACGTCCTCCACCGTCACACTCATGCGCCCGTCGCTGTCTATCTGCGTTGCGCAGCACCTCACCACACACTCGATGATGCGGTACAACTCTGTCTCCTTGTCGTTCATGGTATCTTGTTTTTATGGGGTAAAGATGGGGTATAGGAAAAACCTACAGGAAATCCACGAAGGTGAACCTTTCCCCGTTGAACCTGTGCGGCCTCTTGCAGAGCCTGTCCCACAGCCACGGGATGGGCAGGAGGGTATGCCAGGAGCGTCCGTCAAGCGGGAGGAAGCCCTGTATGCCACCGCTGTAGCCTGGCTGGCCGGCCAGCACGGTCACATAGTCAACCCTCGCGCCTGCCCGCCTGTCGTACTTGCAGCAGGCCGCTCCCCAGGTGATGCGCGGGAATACCTTGCGCAGAAGGACGGCACAGGCTCGGAAGTCCTCTGCGTTCCTGGCCGTGCCCTCGTAGGTGAGGCACACCTGGCAAGGCTCGTCAAAGGCGTTTATCTCACGCAGGATGTCGCTTGCAAGCCTGCGGCTCTCCCACAGCCCATGCGCGCATACCCACATGCGGCCACCGCGCCTGCGCCTTATGCGTATGTCGAAACTCCTGCACCCCGCCGCATACTGCTGTTTTATAGTTTTAGTCTGTGTTCTTGCAAAAGGAAGTACTAAATAAGAAATCAAGCCATGAGAGGCTTCTCCTGTGGCACTATCATGTGTCGCAATTTTTAACTTACTCATACAAGAAGAATATAACAAAGATAACCAATAGTATTAACTATAGCAGGTGTAAGCCCACCTAAAGTTGTAGCAATAATATCATCCCAATCAACAACTTCATCAATATTCTCTTTAACTACTCCACTAATGAATGCAACAACAGCACCTACGGCAGACATAATAACAAACATCAATATAGCCCCACCAGCAGTCATTGCAAAAATATTAGTAGCCGCAAATGAAATAACAGCACCTATATTATAATGAATAAGTAGGTCACTTCTTTTCATAAGTCTATTAAAGAAATCTCTAATCTTTTTCATAGTTTTAATCTATTGTTTAATTACCAACTGTTTTCTCAATATCACCCATAAACAAAGTCCAGCCTTTAGCTTTAGCAGCAGTTACTTGTGCATCAGTTATAATATCTTTACTTAATACGGTAATCGTAACTGGAGTTACAACAATACCACTATCAGCAATAAGACTATACAACTTGATTGCCCAAGTAGGAGTAAGATTATTCAATGTGTAAGTACCATTCTGTGTTATCTTTGTAGCAATAGTTGCATATGTACCACTACCAATACCAACAACAATGTTTTCAGTAATACCTTCAACTTTTATTTTCAATTCTTCTACACTCTTTGTAGTAGTATAGAAATTAGAAGAAGTAGCTGTCTTATTAATCAATGTGGTGAGAGTAATCTTTGTAGCAGTAGCAGAATCTCCAGATTGCGCCTTAGTCAAATCCTTTGTAAAATCTATAGGATATTCCCAACCATAAGGATAATGCAATTCAGCAGTTCTAACTTCACTAATAGCATGTTCATCATCACTACTTGTAACAGTTAAATCAGAAAGATTGTCGATAAGATATTTAATACTATCTGCATCCAAAGCAGAAAGATTACCTTGAACTATACCATTGATTGCCTTTTCATCAAATCTCCAAGAGCCATGCCTGAGATTGCCCCTAACAGGCGCATGAATAAACCTGTAGCTTCTTCACGTCTAAAGATCACTGGATAGTTACCGGTAGGAATACTACGCGCCCCAACTAAAGCTACAGCATCTTCAACTGCATCTTTCGCGATTCGTTCATTATCCCACAGTAAATCACTCTTACAGCCATAACTAAATGACCCACCCATATGCATCTTGTTTTCATGTTCACTAACTAACAAAACATTTTTAGCAAATACAGAATATGGTTCACTTTGTAGAACCCCATGGGAATTAGCGTAAACAGAAATCCCATAACGATTAGAGTAAGCTGCTTTACGTACTTGAGCGATTCGAGGGTCGCGACCTTGACACATTTTATCTAAGGCAATAGCTTCCTTTAACGCAACTTCGGCATCAGGTTCCTCTGGATAACAACGATCTAAATCTATACCAGCTTCTGCGGTCCAACATAAACCATCTAAAGATATGTCAGAAGTAGAGGCATTACCTTTTTTTCCGTTTTTTAAAACTGTAATAGCAATACCACGGCTTTTATTAAATTCTTTTTCTTCTTGCGCGCCATAAGCTGGCTCTTGCAATCGTCGTATGTGCTGTTGCGGTTGGTTTAGGTATTAATTCAAATCCTAAAAAGTTTAGTTCTGTTTCAAAATTATGTTCAGAAATTTCAGAACTAGTTACAGTTATCTTGTCATTTATCGTAAACAAGTTTGCACCTGTTGCGATCTTCTGTTTATTAACTAGAACTTGTGCTGCTTATGGTGTTTCTTACTTAAGACCAGCATTAAGTTATATTGTTTTGACTACAGTATTATTATTGTTGTTCTTGTTTGTGTTCTATCCTTTGTTTGTATCAGCTACAACAAAGTGTAATCCTATTACTTTCGCTAAGAAGATTGCCAAGGTTGCCTTATTTGGTTTCTCAACTTCTTCTAGTGCTGCTACATTGCCAATGAATATGGAAACTGCTAAAGTAGAATTAGGTGTAAGCGATGAAATCGCATCATTTGTATTACCTTTGGGTATGACTATTAATATGGATGGTACTGCTTTGATGCAAGTAGTTGCGACAATCTTCATTGCGGGTGTTGCTGGTTATAGCGTAAGCTTCACACAAATTGTATTAATTGGTTTATTAGCAGTTATCGCATCAGTAGGTACTCCTGCCGCTCCTGGTGCCGGTGCTGTAATCTTATTTACAATTCTTTCAGGTGTGGGTTTCACAAATGAAATCGCCTTATCAGTATATGCATTAATCTTAGCTATCAATAGACCTATTGAAATGCTAGTTACTGCGTTGAATGTTACAGGTGATACTGCTTGTGCTATGGCTGTTGCCAAGAGTGAAGGTGGCCTTGACGAGAAGGTATTTAATGCAGAAAGTGAAGAGTATGGAGAAGAAATTACTAAGAGTTCTATCTAATGAAGGCAGTGGCTGTTACTTCACTATGAAGTTGGCTACTGATGAGAATCTTGATATTAAACCAGGTCAATTCTTGAATCTTCAAATTAAGGAAAAGAGTTTAAGAAGACCTATTTCTATCAGTGATTATAAGGATGGCGTTATTACTTTAGCTATTAAGATTAATGGTGAGGGTACTAAGATTTTATCTGAAATGAGTGTCGGCGAAGAGCTTGACACTTTATTGCCACTTGGAAATGGTATTGATTTGGATTTATTCAAAGATGAAATTCTACTTGTAGGTGGTGGTATTGGTGTTGCACCATTACTATATATCGCAAGAGAAGCTAAAAATAGAGGTCTAAAGGTTACTACAGTATTAGGCTTTGGTAATAGAGATAATACAATCCTATTAGATGATATTAAGGCTTATAGTGATAATTTCTATGTAAGTTATGATTGTGATGGCTTAAATGTTGTTGATGTCTTGAAAAGAGAAGGCTTAGATAGTATTAAATATTTTGCGTGTGGTCCGCTTGTTATGTTAAGAGGCGTGACTTCATATTGTAAGGAAGGCTACTGTTCTTTGGAAGCTAGAATGGGCTGTGGCTTTGGTGCTTGTATGGGTTGTTCTGCTACATTTAAGAGTGGTCGTAAGAGAATTTGTAAAGAAGGTCCAGTATTTGAGGCGGAGGATATTATATGGGAAAACTTGATGTAGAATTATCAAATTTAAAGTTAAAGAATCCTTTGATTCCTGCTTCTGGTACTTTCGGTTATGGCTTTGAGTTTGCAGAGTTCTATGATATTAATGAACTAGGTTCATTTTCTATTAAGGGAACTACTTTAGAGCCTCGTGATGGTAATAGACTACCAAGAATTGCTGAATATGCAGGTGGTATGTTAAATAGTGTAGGCTTAGAGAATCCCGGTGTTCATAAGGTAGTTAATGAATATTTCCCTAAGTTAAAGGAAATTTATCATGGTAAGGTTTTTGCGAATGTTTCTGGTTTCTCTATTGAACAATATGTTGAATGTGCAAGATTATTAGATAAAGAAGATATCGTAGGTATTATTGAACTAAATATTTCTTGTCCTAATGTTCATGGTGGCGGTATGTCATTTGGAACTGATGTGGATAGTGCTATTAGTGTTTTAAGAGAAGTTAAGAAGGTTTGTAAGAAGCCTGTTTATGTAAAGTGTACTCCTCAATGTAAGGATATCGTTAAGAAGGCTAAGGCACTAGAGGAAAATGGTGCTGATGGTTTAGTGTTGTTAAATACTTTCTTAGGCATGCGTTTTGATATTAGAACTGGTAAGCCAATCTTAGATAATCTAACAGGTGGTGTTTCAGGTAAGGGTATTTATCCAATTGTTCTTGAGACGATTTATAAAGTTTATAAGGAAGTTAATATTCCAATCGTTGGTTGTGGTGGCGTGTCTTGTGCTAAGGATGTAGTTGAGATGATGTCTGCTGGTGCTAGTGCGGTTGAGATTGGTACTGAAAATTTAATTA
>OQVT01003183.1_pt1 | contig 10565 bp, 8 predicted proteins | sample 1691561 | NCBI WGS metagenome assembly OQVT01 (sample SAMN03418260, study PRJEB22391) | human gut metagenome | biome: human-gut; feature: organic feature; material: feces | host: Homo sapiens | place: Tanzania | collected 2013-01
GTAAAGCATTGCCATATCTTTTGTATTTCCTTTTTTGATTCCTGCGGAAAGTCCTGCCGCTAAAAATCCCTGTGCTGCGGTTACACCGCCTTCTATTACTTTCATGAGTATTCCTCCTGACGTGTACTTCTTCTAATTTTTTGAAATCATAATATCCCCTGATTGCTCCATTACAACGCAGTTTCTGTAATTTACGGGAACATCGGAACTAATTTTAAGCCCTCATTTTCTTCAAATCCAAATAAAAGATTCATATTCTGAACAGCCTGTCCTGCTGCACCTTTCACAAGATTATCGATTGCCCCCATCATAATGATACGGTTTGTTCTCTTGTCAATCTTAAAGTTGACATCTACAAAGTTACTTCCCTCTACCCATTTTGTCTGCGGGCATACATCTTTGTCTAAGACACGTACGAAATATTCATCTTTATAATATTTGTCATAAACTGCTTTTACCTCTTCATAACTAACATTTTTTGTCAGGGTTGCATAAGCAGTTGCTAAGATTCCACGGTTCATCGGAACCAAGTGTGGAGTAAAGTTGATGCAGAACTGTTTTCCTGCTGCATAACCAAGCTGTTCTTCAATTTCCGGTGTATGACGATGTGTTGCAACACCATAAGCCTTCATATTTTCATTTACTTCGCAGAACAGGTTATCAATCTTTGCGCCTCTTCCTGCACCGGATGTACCGGATTTTGCATCAATAATTAAAGTAGACGGGTCAATCAGTCCTTCTTTTACTAAAGGATAGCAGGTTAAAATACTGCAGGTGGTATAGCATCCCGGATTTGCTACGATTCTTGCTTTTTTTACCTGCTCTCTGTTGATTTCACAGAGTCCATAAACGGCTTCATCGATATACTGCGGAGCTTTGTGCTCAATTTTATACCATTCTTCATATACTTTTACATCTTTTAAACGGAAGTCTGCACTTAAATCAATGACTTTTACTTTTGAAAGAATTTCTTCATTGATTAAAGAAGCACACAGTCCCTGAGGAGTTGCAGTAAAGATAACATCTACCTGGTCTGCCAATGCATCCATGTTATCATCCATGCATATGGAAACAGATTTGTTGTCATAATGGCTGCCAAAATTCCGAATCCTGCACAGACAGCCGCAGGCTTTGCATTTTTAAGCTTCTTATTCCAGATCAGGAGAATTGTTGCAAATAAAGCTCCCCATAAGGCTGTTCCTATGGTCAGTGTACACTTATTTGCCAGGGAAGTGTTCTCACCAAATGTAAAATAATAGGCTCTTGCAGGACTTGTTGCAAACAATTCTGTAACACTCAATCCCCATATCTGGAAGTCATTTCTCATTTCTTCCATCTGCATAATTACGAGGTCTTCCCCGAACATCTGTAAAAATGGAACAAGGAACCACAAATTTACGAGAATCGTATATAATGCCACTTTTCCAAAATACAAAAGTGTCTTCTTTCGAAACAATTTACGCCACTGAAGCACACACAAAATGACCATAAACAGTGCTGCCATTTCGCAGGTAAGGATATGTGTCTGTATCATTCCGGTAAAACCAATCACCGGTGCAATCAGCTTTGTCCCGTACTCTTTTTCCTGCTCTTCTTCTCCAAATGCATACCAGAAAAACAATACAACAAGTGGCAAAAACATCATGACCGCCGCTTCTCCCAACGCACTTCTGATATATAAGCAGGCAAGCCGGTAGCTTGCAGTACTGTATAGAAGTGTCATCAACAGCGACAGATTTCTTTTCCTGCTGATTTTGTAAAAGGCATAATACGAAAGGACTGCTGTTCCAAAATTAATCAGCACATGAAATGCCTTCCATGATGTCGTTATCGTAAATCCGCAAATACGCATCAATGCCGGGAAAAGCAATGTCAAATCACCATACATCAAAGAAACGCCATATCCCCAGCCATGATTCCATGTCGGCTGAATACGTACCGGAAAGTTTCCGGTCAGTAATCCATCCTTCAGACCTTCGATCCGGTCCATATGAAACATTGCATCATGTCCCATTACCAGATATCGTGTAAAAAGTAAAAGAGATGTCATCAGTGTGATTCCAAGAATTCCGGCAATCACTACCGAATGCTTTCTTAAAGCCTCCCGATACCAGAATCCAAACAATAATAAATCCAGTACCATACATTTCAGTATCAGACAGATTGTACGATACAGCATGGAATTCCATGCTGTTTCAATTGTGATTTTGCGAACATGGATGTTTCCACCGTAATCATCATATAAAAACGAAATATCATCTGCATCCGGACGGTTCACCCAGATTGGAAAATGAATGCTCTCTGCCATCGGTTGAAAAGCAACTTCGTCACACCAGAGTTCACGCTCATCATTCATTCCCGCATATGCGCGAATCCATCCACCTTCGCTTTGCTCCGTTTCATCATAGGAAACCGTAACTTCATAAATCCCCTGTGGCAGAGCAATCCTATTCTGTATTACCTCCCAGATTTTTTCGTTTTCATACACCAGATGTACCGACGCTTCCCTCATGGAAACGCATAACCAGCCTAATACAAAAAATGCTTCCAGCACAAGCACCAGTAAAATCTTATGCTCGAAAATCCATTGCTTTATCCTGTGCCATTTTCTCTGTTGTTCCATACGGATATCCTTTCTGTTTCCAAACACTTCTATAATCCGTTATAAACAATTATGGTTCCGACCACATTAAACATCAGTCCCCAGATTGCAAATGGGAGCTGATATTTTACAAGCCTCGGATGTTTTGCAAGCACCATCACAAGCGGTAAATAGAGCCATGGTAAAATATCATTGGAATACCGGTTTCCAAAATGCCACCCTCCCATGGTTGCATGCATCATTGTCACAATAAGATAACAGGCTGACAATACTATGGTCATTACTCCCACGATAACTGCTCTCTTTTCTCTCCGGATACAGGCAAATAAAATTCCAATCAGTGCAATAAGAATCGGCGGATTCACCCACAGGAAATTCAAATTTCCAAAGTGGTCAATCATCATTTTCCCATTCTCATCAAATTGTGGTAAATGCATCAGCATTTTGAAATTTCCAGCCAGATAACCGGTTGAAAACTGCTGATGCTCATATAAAAATTCCGGCAGATAATTATGTCCAAACTCTGCCACATTTCCAAATCGCAGCTGATTCAGTACCATATAAGAAATGGCGATTCCAAGTGCCGGCAACGCCCAGTACGCCTTTGCCAATATAAGTTCATACCATTTTTTATCCGGCATCTTTTCCCTTTCATTTTTATATAAAAGGAACAACAATACCGGAAGAAATAATGCCTGCATCGGACGACATCCTACGCCGCAGCTCCAGAAAAAGAGCGAAAAACCTCCTTTTCCCTTTAACGCCATATAAATCGAACATGCCGCCAGTGCAAAGCTCATGGACTGTGCCAGAAACCACACGGCCGGATTGTACATTACAAACGTCATATTCGTACAGATTGTAAAAAACAACGCCTCAAAACAGGCTGTCTGCGGTGAATGGTCAAAATGCAGTGCAATTTTGTATAAGCACAAAACAGCAAGTACATCAAAGAAAAACAGCACCAGACCATCCGGCGTATTGCTTCCAAACAGAAACGTAAGCGGAAACAGCACATAAGACGGGAATGGTGGAAAGCTGCAATAATATTTCCCCTGATACTGCGCAATCTCAAGCCAGCTGTAATTCTCCAGCAGATCAAGTCTTCCCTGTCTCCAGCTGTCTGCCTGCAAAGCATATGTATTAAATGAATTCGCGTCAAAAATACTAAGTCCTGTAAGCATTCCAAGTACTGCAAGAAAAACGCCCAGTCCCAGAATCGTAAGAATCGCATATTCTCTTTCCATTATCGCCTGTTGTTTTTCCATCATTTTTCTACCCTAAAGATACTCTCTGTCCACATCAATAACTGCAAAATATTCCATTTCTGGTGTACTCAGCTTCCGGATTTCCTTTTGCAGTTCTTTTACAATTTCTGCGTCCTCTTCTTTCACATCATAAGGAACCTCAATATCAAAAATCACATTGGTATGCGTCGGTCCCTGCACAATCCGAAAGTCGTGAAAATGAAGCTTTTCTGATTTCTTCCGGATGATTTCTGCCACACTGGCTTTCAGTTCATTCGTCAGTTCATCATCCACACAGATGGGGTCCATATGAATCACCGCACTACAATTCAGTTCCCTGGCAAGCCGATGCTCAATGTTATCAATCATATCATGAAGTTCCAGAATATCTCCTTTTGCCGGAACCTCCACATGAACCGAAAGCATCACTCTTCCCGGTCCGTAATTATGTACTACCAAATCATGAATTCCAAGAACCCCACGGTCCTTATACGACATCACAATATCTTCCACCTGTTTTACGAACTCAGGTTCCGGTGGCTGGCCCAATAATGGATTGATGGTTTCCTTTGCTGCCTGAAATCCGGTCCAGAAGACAAATAAGGCCACCAGCACACCACAATATCCATCAATCTGTATTCCAAAGAAATACGCAAGCAACGTCGTAAGCAGAACAACCGTCGTTGACACACTGTCACTCAGACTGTCCATCGCCGTTGCATCCATCGTGGCACTGTCAATTTTCTTAGCAATCCGTTTATTGTAAATGCACATATAAACCTTTACAAGAATTGACGCAAGCAGAATAACAATCACCAGAAAACTCGCTTCGACCGGCTCCGGATGAATAATCTTCGTCACAGAGGATTTCAATAATTCAAATGCCATAATCAAAATCACAACAGAAACCAGAAAGCCCGATAAATACTCAATTCTGCCATGTCCAAACGGATGTGCCGAATCCGGCTTTTGTCCTGCCATTTTAAATCCTACCAACGTAATAATGGAAGAACCGGCATCGGAAAGGTTGTTAAACGCATCTGCCGTAACTGCGATAGAGCCGCTTACCATTCCGGCAAGGAACTTTCCCACAAACAGACAAATATTCAGGAAAATTCCCACACCGCCACAAAGTACGCCATATGCCTGACGCACCTCCGGTTTTCTGGTATCTTCATAATTTTCAATCCACAATTTTGCTAAAAGCTGAATCATTACTTTTCCTGTGTCCCTCTTTTATATATTTTCTGACCCTTCTGCCGTCCATTTTCATTCCGGCGGTTTCCACGCGTCTTTTCTTCATGGAAATTCTTTTTCCCATTTCTGTCGCGATAGCGGTCTCTTCCTTTTTCATCCCGGAACCTGCTTTCCCTGCCACGGTAATTGCTATTGGAACGACCACCCTCTCTTCTTTCCACACGGCGGTTATCCTGACGACGGTTACGGTCATAATAGGTGCGTTCTTCCTGAATTTCTTCAGGTTCCTCACCCATATTCTGATATAGAAATGCTGCCGCAAGCTCCAGTTCTGAAACGCCTTGCTCATCACAGGTACGCTCCAGACGATTCATTAAATCACTGAGGTCTTTTCCATTTGCATTCTCCAGAGCCTCAGAAATATATTTTTGATATTTTACTTTGACAATATCTTTGCTTCCGGGAAGCTTTCTTTCCTTGATTTTGGTATGGCAGATTCGTTCAATATCCCTGATTTTTAATACTTCTCTCCCTGATACCAATGTAAAGGAACTTCCCTCACGTCCGGCTCTTCCGGTTCTGCCGATACGATGAACATAATATTCAATATCCTCAGGTACATCATAATTAAATACCGCATCTACTCCACTGACATCAATTCCTCTTGCAGCAACGTCTGTTGCAATCAGAATCGACGTTCTTCCATTTCGGAACAAATTCATTACGGTATCTCTCTGATATTGGGACAAATCGCCGTGAAGCCCTTCTGCCTCATATCCGCGATTCTTTAATTCCTGTGTCATTTCATCTACCATACGTTTTGTATTACAAAAGATAAGACTTCTGGATGGCTGATGATAATCCATCAACCGGCACAATGCTTCCATCTTGTCTTTTTTCGCCACACGATAGTATGACTGGTCGATTGCTGCAACCGTAACTTCTTTCGGAGTTACTTTTACATATACGGCATCCTTTTGAAATTTATGAGTAATATCAAGAATTTCTTTTGGCATTGTTGCTGAAAATAATGCCATCTGATGTTCTTCCGGCATCTGCTCCAGAATGGTTTCCATATCTTCCCGGAATCCCATATTCAGCATTTCATCAGCCTCATCCAAAACAATCATTTTTATAAAAGTCGTTTTGATGGTATGACGTCTCAAATGATCCATCACACGTCCCGGTGTTCCGACAATAATCTGCACGCCCTGGCTCAATGCCCGAATCTGCCGGCTGATATCCTGTCCGCCATAAACCGGAAGTACTTTGAGTCCATGCATAAATTTTGTCAGCTTACGGATTTCTTCTGCCGCCTGCATTGCCAGTTCTCTTGTCGGACAAAGAATTATCCCCTGTGGTTTCTTACAGGAGATATCTATTTTCTGAATCATCGGAATCGAAAATGCTGCTGTTTTTCCGGTTCCGGTCTGCGCCTGTCCAATCACATCCCTTCCCTCTAATAATACAGGAATTGCCTGCTCCTGAATCGGCGTCATGTATTCGAAGCCCATTTCTTTCACGGCCTTTAAAACCGGCGCATGAATGCCCGAGTCACAATATCTCAAATTTTGTTCCATAATCTCCTCTTTCTTCTGTCTAACGTTCCTGTCCGTCGTCATTCAAAATTTTTTCAATAATAAATCTTGGTCTTGCTTTTGCTTCCAGATAAATCTTTCCAACATATTCCCCGACAACACCAAGTGATAACAATATCAGTCCGCCAATCGCCCATACCGAAACCATCAAAGTGGTCCATCCGACAATCGTAGCTCCCATAAAATGGCGCACCAGACTGTAAATCAAAATTCCAATACTTACAAGAAAAATAAAAAAGCCAAGCCCCGTAATCAGCCGAATTGGTTTCGTGCTCAAAGATGTAATTCCCTCGATTGCAAATGCAATCATTTTTCCAAGCGGATATTTGCTTTTTCCTGCAAAACGTTCCCCGCGCTCATAATATACCACATCACACTTATAGCCAATCATCGGTACTATTCCACGTAAAAACAGATTTACCTCTTCAAACTGTGCAAGTCCTTCCAATGCCCGTTTGCTCATCAGACGGTAATCGGCATGATTAAATACGGTATTTGCCCCCATACCGTTCATAATCTTGTAAAAGAATTCTGCCGTTGCCTTTTTAAAAAACGTATCCTTGGCACGGCTGCTGCGAACTCCATAGACAATGTCTGTTCCATCCAGATACTTGTCAATCATTTCATCCATGGCATTGATATCGTCCTGTAAATCGGCATCCATGGAAATTGCCATATCGGCAAACTCCTTTACCGTCATTAAGCCCGCCAGAAGCGCATTCTGGTGTCCGCGGTTTCTGCTGAGGTTAATGCCACTAAATATCGGATTGCTCTGATGAAGCTGCTCTATCAGTTCCCATGTTTTATCTTTAGAACCATCGTTTACAAATACCACACGGCTCTGTCTGCTGATTTTTCCCTTTTCCATCAATTCTTTTACTTTCAGTTCAAGCCGTCTTGATGTTTCCGGTAAAACCTCTTCTTCATTATAACAAGGAATCACAATATATAATGTGTTATCCATTTTATTTCTCCTTTATCGATATGCTATGGATACTGCAAGAAAGCTCATTGCCAGATAATATGTTACCAGATTCAGACCATGAAAAGCCCACACTCTTCTCTTCCAGAATGAAATCAGGAAAATCACACCATCAGAAAGTAAAAACATCATTCCGCCAACTGCCATAAGGATATTTGCATTGACCGGGTTCTCAATTGCAATGGAAAGGCTCTTTAGTCCAAATGTACCGACCAATATCGCATAAAGCATTGCCATATACTTGTAGTGCCCAAAATGAAAGCTTTGATTCTTACTGAGCAATGCAATCACTGTCGGAAACAGAATCACAGATATTCCCTCGCACCACCCGAATGGCTGCTGTGCATACAGCATGATTAAAAAACACACATGTCCCACTCCAAATGCAAGCGTTCCTGCAAGAAAGTATGGCTTTTTCCGGGTTCGATTGTGAAATCCCAAAAGCAAATCTCCCAGATAACAGAACAGTAATGCGGGCAGCATCCGGAAAAAGAATTCCATTTTTCCATAGGAAATTCCCATCAAAAATGCCATCACAAGAAACATCGTGCTGCACAACATTTTGCAAAGCACAAAATACTTCCTGTATTTGCGGTTACAAAGCGTATATAGTACACATGCCAAGAAAAAAAGCATCCCCAGAAAGCATCCCAACTGCAAAGCCATTACTGCTCTCCCCCTTTGTAAGACTTAAATTCTATTATAAAGCATAAAAAATATGAGTACAAGCCAATCTTCATTAAAAAAGGAGAATCGCCTATACGCACTGCATAGAATCGACTCTCCTTCTTCTTTTTTATTTGATTAATTGTTAAAAATCACAACTGCTTCTGCTATTATGCATTAACAATCTTTCCAAAATCAGGCTTAAGAGCTGCTCCACCGATAAGACCTCCATCGATGTCATCCTTGGAAAGGAGTTCTGCTGCATTGCCTGCATTCATGGAACCGCCATACTGAATACGAACAGCTTCTGCTGTAGGTGCATCATACATTTCAGCGATAACCTCACGAATCATCTTACATACTTCCTGTGCCTGATCAGCAGTAGCTGTTTCACCTGTTCCGATAGCCCAGATAGGTTCGTAAGCGATAACAAGTTCTTTTACCTGATCAGCAGTTACGTCAGTCAAATCCCACTTAATCTGTCTTGCAATCCACTCTTTGTATGTGCCAGCCTTACGAAGTGCAAGTGACTCGCCACAGCAAAGGATTGGCTTAAGTCCAGCAGCAAATGCCTTCTTAACCTTTGCATTGATAAGGATATCGTTCTCGCCGAAGATATCTCTTCTCTCGGAATGTCCGATGATGATATATTCAACACCAGCTTCTTTCAGCATTGGAGCAGAAATTTCACCTGTGAAAGCTCCCTTATCCTCAATATAGAAGTTTTCAGCACCTAACTTAACATTTGTACCTTTGATTGCTTCTGCTACAGGTACAATATCAATTGCAGGTACACAGTAAACTACGTCTACTGCATCATTCTTTACTAAATCTTTCAATGTTGCACAAAGTTCAACTGCCTGGCTTGGAGTCATGTTCATTTTCCAGTTACCGGCAATAATTCTTCTTCTAGCCATTTTATTTTCCTCACTTTTTCTTCTTATTTATCATCTGCTGCAGCTACACCAGGAAGTACCTTACCCTCTAAGAATTCAAGGGAAGCTCCACCACCTGTAGAAATGTGGCTCATCTTATCAGCAAATCCCAACTGGTTAACAGCTGCTGCACTGTCACCACCACCAATGATGGTTGTTGCATCTGTTTCAGCAAGTGCCTTTGCTACTGCAATCGTACCCTTTGCAAGAGTAGGATTTTCGAATACACCCATAGGTCCGTTCCAAACAACGGTCTTTGCGCTCTTAACAGCGTCTGCATATAAAGCAGCTGTCTTTGTTCCGATATCAAGACCTTCCATATCAGCAGGAATCTTGTCAGCATCTACAACAGTTACATCGATAGGTGCATCAATCGGGTTCGGGAAAGAAGCAGCGATTGTAGTATCGATAGGAAGTAATAACTTCTTACCAAGCTTTTCAGCCTTTGCCATCATTTCCTTACAGTAATCAAGCTTTTCATCATCTACAAGAGACTTACCGATTTCATAGCCTTTTGCCTTTAAGAAGGTAAATGCCATACCACCACCGATAATCAAAGTATCACACTTCTCAAGAAGGTTGTTGATTACGTTAAGCTTGTCTGCAACCTTAGCACCACCAAGGATTGCAACGAAAGGTCTAACCGGATTTTCTACTGCATTTCCAAGGAAATCAATTTCCTTCTGCATTAAGTATCCAACTGCACAGTTACCGCCCTTTGCACGAACAACGTCTGTAACACCAGCTACAGATGCATGTGCTCTATGGGAAGAACCAAATGCGTCGCATACATAATCATCACAAAGATCAGCCAGTTCCTTAGAGAACTGTTCGCCGTTCTTTGTTTCTTCTGCTCCACGGAAACGTGTATTCTGAAGTAAAATAACATCTCCATCATTCATTGCTGCAACTGCTGCTGTTGCGTCAGCACCTGTTACATTGTAATCAGAAATGAATTTTACGTCCTTGCCTAATTTTTCAGAAAGTCTTGCTGCTACAGGTGCAAGAGATTCACCTTCGTTAGGACCATTCTTTACCTTTCCAAGATGAGAGCAAAGAATTACCTTTCCGCCATCAGCAATTAATTTCTTGATGGTAGGAAGTGCTGCTACAATACGGGTTTCGTCTGTAATCTTTCCATCCTTAAGAGGTACGTTAAAGTCACATCTTACAAGGACTCTTCTTCCTTTTGCGTTAAAGTCGTCTACGGACTTCTTATCACCATTACCAGCCATATTTTTAAGTCTTATCTTATTTAGACATGAAAAAGCTGTTTCTGCTGCCCTACCTGAAAAAAGGCAGGGTGTGGCCGCACCTGTACACCCTGTTCCTCGTGGT